>JABLTO010084152.1_pt1 | contig 103486 bp, 93 predicted proteins | sample 7160091 | NCBI WGS metagenome assembly JABLTO01 (sample SAMN14651225, study PRJNA627086) | human gut metagenome | isolation source: feces | host: Homo sapiens | reverse complement strand
TTTCCGATTATAAAAATGTGGGAGCATAGCTCAGCTGGGAGAGCATCTGCCTTACAAGCAGAGGGTCACAGGTTCGAGCCCTGTTGTTCCCACCACATTTGGCCCGGTAGTTCAGTTGGTTAGAACGCTAGCCTGTCACGCTAGAGGTCGACGGTTCGAACCCGTTCCGGGTCGCCAATTTTTGCCTCTGTAGCTCAGTCGGTAGAGCAGGGGACTGAAAATCCCCGTGTCGGTGGTTCGATTCCGCCCGGAGGCACCATCTGCGGGAGTGGCTCAGTGGTAGAGCGTCACCTTGCCAAGGTGAACGTCGCGAGTTCGAATCTCGTCTTCCGCTCCATGTGATAAAAGACGCATATTCTTGCGTCTTTTATCATAATATATTAGTGACAATTAGATACGGCGCCATAGCCAAGTGGTAAGGCAGAGCTCTGCAACAGCTTTATTCCCCAGTTCAAATCTGGGTGGCGCCTCCACGTCGGAGTAAGCTTCGCTTGCTCCGATTTTTTTATATCAAAAAATCGGTTGCCTGCTGCGCTACTCCTCCTTAGTCCCAAAAAGTCTGCCAACTTTTTGGGAGCCCTGTTTGGTATTGAGGGCTTTGCGACCTTCCGATTTTTTCTTGCAGAAAAAATCAGTCACACCGCTTCGTCGTCCCTCCTTTATCCCAAAAAGTCTGCCGACTTTTCGGGAGCCCTGCGCCTTTGGCGCTATTTATTCATTAGCTTCGCTTGCTCCGATTTTTTATATCAAAAAATCGGTCGCCTGCTGCGCTATTCCTCCTTGTTTCGCAAAAAGGCACGCTGCGCTACCACCTTTTTGCGAGTGTGCGCCTGCGGCGCAAAAGTAAATGTGTTGACGTATTTGTAAATGTTCAGGTTGTAGGGGGCGGCTTCCCAGACCGGCAACAACTAAGGGTTGTTATTGACATTGGTTACAGTGGTTTAATTGGAATAATATGCGCCGTCCAACACCAAAGGTGTTGGGTCACAGACGCCCCGCTGATAGATTATGTGTATATGTAAATTAAAATGGGATTGGACACCCAAATTGTGTGTTAACCTCATTTATTTTATCGAAAACCGTCAGTTTACATTCGGGGCGTCTGGGAAGCCGCCCCCTACATCGAAATGATTTACATATATCCAAATCTGCTTATTTTGATAAAGATTATTTATGCTGCCTTTTATAAAAGGCGGCATTGCAAGCACGGTAGGTCGCCATAGGTGACATGTGAGATGCGCAGCCGTGGGCGGTCAATTATGTTTTTATCACTATAACAATATTTTTTTAACACTGTTTTAAAAATGGCGGCTTCTATATTGACAAATTTGTAAAATTTGGTAGAATATGAAGATATAGGCAGGTGATATATAGTGTACATAAACAGTAAATTTGGACCGATTATAGGGGTTATGCCATTGATTGATTATGAAAGAGACAGCTATTGGCTTGTGCCCGGGTATATGAACGGAATAATTGAAGCGGGCGGAACGCCGATAATGCTACCCTTGACCGATAATAAAGATATGCTCAATCAAATGGCGGATATGTGCGACGGCTTTTTGTTTACGGGAGGATATGACCTATCGCCGTCTCTGTATAACGAAGAAATAACGCCTCAATGCGGCGATTGTTCACCTGAACGGGACGCAATGGAGGTTTACCTGTTAAGGCGGATTATAGAGCTTAATAAGGCAGTTCTCGGCATATGCAGAGGTATTCAGATATTAAATGTTGTTCTTGGTGGTACGCTCTATCAGGATTTACCCACTCAGTGGAATTCTGATATTTGCCATAGGCAGCAGCCTCCCTATGATAAGCCTATTCATCAGGTTGACATAACAGACAACACGCCTCTTCATAGGGTTCTCGGCAAAGATAATATTGCCGTCAACAGCTATCATCATCAGGGAATTAAGAAGCTGTCGCCGGAGCTTTTGCCCATGGCTAAGGCTGCGGACGGCTTGATTGAAGCCGTGTATAAGCCTGACAAAAAATTTGTGTGGGCTGTTCAGTGGCACCCGGAGTTTTCATATAAAGACGATGAGAACAGTAAGAAAATCTTTTCCGAGCTGGTAAATCAAGCAAAATAAAATTACAGTGGGGTAGAACCCACTGTAATTTTTTTGGGCAAAGCCCTAATTTAATTGGGAAGAAAATTTAATTAATTTGCATAATCTCATCGATACTGCCAAGATTATAGATGTTTGTGTAACCCATTTCCTCGGCTGTTTCCACCGTTTGGGCTGCACGTGCGCCTGACTTACAGTATACTATGATGGTTTGGGCTGTAGGCACAGTTTCAAGCCATGTGGTAAACTCATCTACAGGAACGTTTATTGAACCGCTGTAGTTATATTCCGCAAATTCCTCGGCGCTTCTGACATCGACAAGTATTGCGCCCTCTGCCGCAAGCTCAAGCGCGGCCTCGCCCTTAATATTTTCCTGTCTGGCGTCTGCCAAGCTGATTTCCGCAGCTTCGCCGTTAGCGCCTGTAAGGAGCAGTACGTCACCGTCACACTCAACTTCCGCAATATCAAAGTCGCATACAGTTTTTGCCGTGCTGCACTTTGAGCAAGAGGTCATCGTAACAAGAACTCCGCCGTCACAGCCTGCATAAAGCTGGTCGTTTGCCGTAACTATATCGTTTATAACAAGTTCGTCGGGAACCCCGGGATCCTTTTCTGCGAAAATATCCGGGGTCACATTGCTCCAAACCGTTCCCATTGCGCTGGTGAGGATTGAAGTAGCTCCGTTTTCGTTTTCCTGAGCCAGAGCTGTCAGCATATCCTTCCAGACTATCAGCTTTTTAAATGTCATGCTTTCGCCGTAATTTTCGCTGAAGCTGATTTCCGAAACTGTACCGTCATACTTATTTTCAGCGGTGATTATATCCCCTGTAACAGTGATCTTTGTAGAAGTGTTTTCAGCAGTCAGGCTGTCCTCCGCGGCGGGGAGGGAGGAGGTGGTTGCCCCTCCCAGGTTGTACTTCAAGGAAATGTAGTCCAGGTTGCCGCAATACTTGCCGTCTGTGTTCAGCTTGACAAACAATCCTCTGTTACCCGTAAAGCCTGAATTAACAGCAAATATATGCTCTATATAGTTGTCCCAGCCCTTGTCACTGATAAGAGTTGTAGAGCCCAGACGGTTTTCCGAGGTCAGAAGCTGCTCAATGGTTGACTTGCTTGCGTTCTGAACGTCAATACCCGTTGTGTCTGCGGCATAGAATGTTGCTGTAGCTGTTCCCGCATCGTTACGGATTGCCGCCTTCAGTTCGAGAACCAGCATGTCGTCCATCAATCTTTCGCCAAAGTAGAATATATCTCCGTCTCTGGTATTTTCAATTATTTTACCGCCGCTTGCGCTTGTGTTATCTGCTGAATTTGCAGATGAAGCCCATGATTTGGTATAATCCTCAAACTCTATAGTCTGCACAAAATCTGTATCAGGCACAGGAGCTTGGGTTGGCGTGGGCGTAGGCTCGGGAGTAGCCGTAGGATTTGTTTCAATTACGGATTTATCCGCTTCAAACAGCACTCCGTACAAGGTCTTGTTGGAGCCGCCTCCGTATACGTAAACGGGGACACCGCCTTTTACGTTGGCTTGAACAATTGAAAGATTACCGTCGCCGTATTTTTGGACAGTTTTTCCATCCTGTTCTATAACCATATATCTATCAGAGCTTGCTTTGAATATTGCTGTAACAACGCCGTCCGTGTCAGGAGTAAAGAATACCTTACGCGCTGCCGTGTCGCCCTTTCCGCCTTTAAGGCTTCTGGTAAAGGTGTAGGTTCTACCGTTGTAGGTATAGCTTCCGCCCTTGTCGGTGTTCCAGCCGCCGTAGCCGTCCATTCCCAGACCGCTTGAAAGGTAGGTTCCTTCCGCACTGTCAAAGAATGAGTCAAATATCGGGTCGCTGAAGTTATATACTGTCAGTTCCTTAACGGCAGGCTCGCTATAGGTGATGGTTGTTGCCTTTTCCAAAGGCTTCATATTCGCCAGGCTTTCCCAAGTGAACACGCTGACTTTATCTCCGTTTGCAAAGCCTTCTATGGTGTATTCGCCGGAGGCGTTCAGCTCCTGAATATTCTGATTTTTAAGAGCCCCGTTTTCATCATATGCAACCGTCAATAATACGCCGGAGGTCTGAGGAGTGGTTATCTTAATTTTTCCGCCGCTTAGCGACTGAACATCGGTGCTGCCGGTTATGTAGTTCAGCTTCATATAGTCCAGATTTGCTTTGTTTGTCTGAACATATATTGTGCCGCAGCCGTTTTCGTCAAGGGTGAGCTTGTTGAGCTGATTTCTGTCAACAACTGCAGTAACCTCTGCCCAGTTAGTCCATGAGCCTGTCTTGGGAGCTGTTGCGGTTGCAACTATCCAGTCGGTGTTGGGCAGGAGGGATACGTTAATTTTAGCCTCTGCATCCTTTTGAGAAACTCTAAAGGTGATGTCGGTCAGCTTATCCAGCTTAACGCCGTCAAATCGCAGCCAATAGCTGTTTGTGCTTCCTGCGTTAAGACCGCCGCTTGCGCCGTCCTTTGCATCGCTTAGGTTTGCACCGTCGCCGTCATCTGCACTTTCACCCTCAATTTGCAGGTTTGCGTATACCGTAATGCTGCCGTACTTTTGGTTGGGATAGTCGCTTGCTGTAATTTTATAGGTTCCGTTTTCGTAAATTGTCAGCTTTCCGCTGTTCATATCTATCTCAGGAGCCGTTCTGCCTGAACCGTCAAGACGCTCAACCGTCCAGATAAGGCTGCCGCTGACAGGGCTACCGTCGTTTGTTGCCTGCATATCGATTACGGCAGGATTATCCTTTGTGATTGTGCCGTTGATTGTTGTTTCGGTTGCAGTGTATATGCCTATTCCGTTTGCTGAATAGTCGATAACGCCGTCTGAAATAACATTCGGGTTCACTGCGCTTACTTCATATTGCTCAGTCAGCTCAATTTTAGGTATGGAATATATTTCCTCAATAGCCGCTTTCAGCGTGAGAGGTATGTTTTCTTCAAGAAGTTCGTTTTCAATAAAGGTGCGGGTCTCTGTATATATTCCGTTGAGTAGCTGCCAGTTTTCAGCAGTGTACGCAACTTCGGGGCAGCTGTTATATGCCTCGTCAAGCTGCTTTAAGTATTCAGCTGTTTTCTCTGCCGAAATTCTCTCCTTGGTCTGGGTTACAACCGGGAAAGAAGCAGAGGAAGAAGAACCGTCAGCCTTTGTTGCGGTAACAGTAATTGTTGCTGTGCCCTCTTTTGTTCCTGCCTTAACAAGACCGTTGTCAATTATTGCAACGTCAGTGTCGGAGCTGCTGTATGAAAGGGTTATGCCGTCGTTTGCACAGTCTGTTACAAGTCTGTCGTTCTTAAGTGCCACGCTTACGTCCGGGTCGATTGAGTTTGCGGGAGCATTTTCCAGAGCTCCGCTTGCGTCCTTGGCGATGTAGAGCTTAATTCCCGAGGGAACGGCAGCAACATTCTTTATGGTCTCCGCAATAGTTCCGCTGACGTCAAATGTTGCTGTGAGTCCCTCTGTATCGGCAGAGCTTGCGCCGACTCTTACGGTATATGTTCCGTTTACAACGTAGTTTGCCTGAGTCGCCTCGTCAAAGAAGCACACATCTGAAACATCCAGTTTGAATGAAACTGTCTTTGTCTCGCCGGGGTTTAATTCAACTCTCTCAAAGCCCTTAAGCTGCTTTAAGGGCAGCTTCTTGCCGTCTGCTCCGGGAACCGAAACATAGAGCTGAGCAACCTCTGCGCCCGCAACAGAACCTGTGTTTTTAACGTCGGCTGTGATTGTAACGGTGTCGTTTGCATCAACCGCCGACTTATCAACCTTAATGTTTGAATACTCATAGGTTGAATAGCTTGTGCCGTAGCCAAAGGGGTATACGGGAGTTCCCGTGTAATACTGATAGGTTCTTCCCGGATACTCGGCGGTGGGGTTGTTAATGTCCTGAGAGAGCTCGTAGTTTGTGAAGTTATAGTCTATGCCGTCAATCTTCTGTCTTGCAGAGCCTATAGGCATTTTTTCCAAATCCTCAGCGGAATACCAGGTGGTAGAAAGCTTACCTGAGGGATTAACCGCACCGATTAGGATTTTGCCCAAAGCACGACCTTGAGTCTGACCGTTATAGGATGTCCAGAGCATTGCTGCGCACTTGTCCTTAAAGCCCTCAACGTTTACCTGACCGACAGTCTGGAGCACAACAATCGTCTTATCGGGATAAGCGTCACAGATTTGCTGCACGTGAGACTGAGATGAGGGCAGGTCGATAGAAGCTCTGTCGTTGGACTCGCTGGAATCCGCTTCTGTTGTACCGCCGTAGGCTATAATATAGTCCGCCTTGTCAAGAGCGGTTTTGTAGTTTTCAACAGAGAACTCTGCGTTGGCGCTGACTGTGATATACATATTCGCAACTCCGTTATATCCGCCGGTTGCGCCGTTATACACTGCCGTATTGGTTGTGTAGTCGCTTGAGCCTGAAGTTATTGCAATAGGCACGTTGGCAGTATTTTGCGAAGCGCTGTTGTAGCCTATTTCTATGGTAACATTGGGCATTCCCGGGAGAGAAGCCGCTTCAATTTGTATATCGGTTACATCACTAAAGTCAACATCCGGGATAATTGCCAGTCCTGACTTGGTAACGTCTCTCAGTGTTCCGTCACTCTTTGTCATGCCGATTACGCTTGTTGCCTTTGACAGATCAAGGGTTGTTGACTTGCCAGTGCTCTTAACAAGAGATATGCTCTTTATGTTGAGCAGAGGAGTGCTGTCGTTCACGTTTCCGATCAGTTCAACGTTTGCGTTCGGATTAATCGACTGAACCTGCTCTGTTATTCCGTCAAGAGGTGTTACGAGTTCAGATTTCATCTGATCCATATCAGCCGAGTAGTCGCCGAGGACAACCTCGTTTGCATGGTCGCCCACGATTGCAATATTGGTAACGTCGCTTTTGAGGGGGAGAGTGTCGTTATTGTTCTCAAGAAGAACCCATGACTTTTCAGCCGCCTCTTCAGCTTTTGCAACATGCTCGTCTGATTCAATAACGCTGGATTTTATGTCCTGATAGGTTGCTCCGTCGTCAAATTCACCGGTTTTCATGCGCTGGAGGAACAGTTCATATACGGCAATGTCCAACAGATCCTCGCTGATGTAGCCTTGCTGTACGGCGTTTGCTGTCTGAGCTGTGCCCGAGCCGCCGCTGTTACAGTCAAGGCTGGAGCCTGCCTGGTAAGCCTTTGCTACCGTCATAGGCGCCGTAATATTTTCAAGAGCCTCATCGGGATAAAGTTTCTGTCTTATAGCCTGAACACCGTACAGGTTATCCCATGCGCCGCAGTCGCCCACAACAAATCCGCCGAAGCCGTATGTACGTCTGAGCAAATCTGTGAGCAGATAGGAGTTTGCGCTTGAAGCAACATAGTCAATCTTCTGACCGCTCATTGAGGTGAGAAGCTCGTTATTTCTGTAAACAGTCGTTCCGTTATATGAGCTCATAACTGCTGCGGGGGCATATTCTTCAATAATATTCTGGAATGCCTTTGAGTAGTAATCGCGCATGGTACTCTCGTTCATAATAGAAGTACCTCTCTGACGCTCGCCCTCGCAGTTGTTGGCAGCATAGTGCTTCAGGGTCGTCATAGTTTTCAGGTACTTTTCGTCTGTGCCCTGCATACCCTCAACAGCCTTACCGCCGATTTCAGAGGTGAGGTATGGATCCTCGCCGTATGTCTCCTCGTTTCTGCCCCAGCGGGGATCGCGGGCCATGTTAATGGTGGGGTTCCAATAGTTCAGATCATATCGGTTGTTTTTACCTCTTGCCTCCGTTGAGGTAATATCCATTACCTCAAACATAAGCTGTCTGTCCCAGGTGTTGGACATGGCAAGGCTCACGGGGAAGCTGGTTGCTCCGCCCTGTCTGGCAACGCCGTGAATTCCCTCGCGCCAGTAGTAGTAGGAATGAACCCCGAGCCTGCTTATTGCGGGAGCGGTCTTTGCTCCGGTTTGAGCAGCCTTTTCTTCCAGGGTCATGCGTGCCACCAGGTCTGCCGCTCTTTCCTCAAAGGAAAGGGAAGTGTCCTGGTATGGATACGTTGCTGCGGTTTCCACCGTATCCGTGCTTACTTCCGATAGGGTTACAGTTTGTGTATCAGCTTCGACTGTCGGTTCCGTGCTTGTTTGGGCAGCCGATACGGGCAGAGCGGTCATAAGCATTACCGCCGCTGTCGCTGCTGATAAGATTTTTCGTAAACTCATTGTAATACCTCCTAAAATAAAATTTCTATACTTGAAATATATCACTTTTTGCTGTATAATTAAAGTCACAATGTATCTAATATTGGACAAAATGTTGTCAGATTGGAGTTATACTATGCTGCCGGTGTATGAGATTAGAAAAACTGACCTAACAGTTAAGCGAAACAACTATGAATTAAATTATCCTGAGCATATGCACAAGTATGTTGAGGTGGTTTATACCCATAAAGGGGTTCAGCACCTTAGGATTGAAAGCAATTCCTATGAAATAAATGAGGGCTGCGCCGGGGTTATTTTCCCGGACACAGTTCATTCCTATTATAGTTTGGACAAAAAAGAGTCGGATATATTGATTTTGATGTGCAGTCCCAAGCTGTTCGGGCGCTTGTTTCCGGATTTAAACAATTTTGAGCCGGAAAATCCTTTAATAGATAAGGAAAATATAAACGATAATCTGAGAGCTGCCCTAAACGCCATTAGCCCTGAGGACAGTTTTGAGATTAAGTTTTCGTGGGCGTGCGTTATCATGTCATATGTTTTGGAAATATTAAAGCTGAAGCAACATCCCCACAGCCCTGTCAGCGACATTACCTATAAAATGGTTAAATACATAGAAGAAAATTTTACGCAGCCCATAACAAGAGAGTCCCTTGCCAAGCAGTTTAATGTGAGCGAGAGCTACATCTCAAAAATTTTTAATCAGAACTTCAAAATGAACCTTAGGAATTATTTGGGTCTCATCAGAACCGAGTATGCGGCAAACCTTATACGTACGACAGATGAAAACTTCACTATTATAAGCCAGCTTTCAGGCTTTGACAGCCAGAGAACCTTTAATCGTATGTTCAAGGCTGCCTACGGTACAACGCCACAGGAATACAGAAATAATATTAACAAGTTTATAAAGATTGATTAATATGGCATTTCGCTTGTTTTATGTCCAAATCGGGCGTTAAAACCGGCCAGCGACTTTTTTCTAAAAAAAATTTAAAAAAATTCAAAAAAAGTATTGACAAGTAAAATATAATCTGGTATAATCATCAATGTTGTTCGCAGTGAACACTTTGTACGGCGGTATAGCTCAGTTGGCTAGAGCATACGGTTCATACCCGTAGTGTCACTGGTTCAAATCCAGTTACCGCTACCATATGGCTCCTTGGTCAAGTGGTTAAGACTCCGGCCTCTCACGCCGGCTACAGGGGTTCGAATCCCCTAGGAGTCACCAGAGGTAATCCCGCAGAATGGCCAACTTCTGCGGGATTTTTTTATTAATATGCTTGACATTTTGTGTTTGTATAGTGTATAATACTATAGTCGCGGAATTAAATATGTCTCCGTACCTCAGTAGGATAGAGGGTCCGCCTCCTAAGCGGAACGCCACAGGTTCGATTCCTGTCGGGGACGCCATGTCGGGGTGAGCCTTTGCTTGCTCCGATTTTTGTTTGAACAAAAAAGGTTTTCTCACCAAATGGCTGTGAGAAAACCTTTCCTATTTTATTTATTAATATAACTGCCGTCTGTTTAGAGGCTTGTCCTCTTTTTTAAAGCTTTCTTTTTCCTCAACCTGAGCCGAGTCGTCTATGTATTTCCTGATTTGGCACTCTGCGTTGTAGCTTACAATAAAGCCGCAGAAAGCGAAAAGAATAACCACAACCAGCAGTACGTATATAGTAATCAGTACCGAAAGACCGGTGCTGGTCAGCATAAATATTCCCAGGTAGCCGATTCCGATTGTCAGCAGTCCCAAAAGGATTATAACAAGGAAACTGTAGAGCAGGCTTGCCATAGAGAAAAGAGCGGCGTTTTTAAGAAGCTTGCCCAGAGACAGCTTGTACCGTACCATCAGCGGGTATATAAACAGGTGCACAATGGTGTAGAAGATAAACAGGCAGTACAAGATATATTTTGCAAACCTTAATATATTCGTCTGTGAGGAATAAAAATAAATTCCGTAGAAGAATATAAACATAAACAAAATGTCAATGACAAAAACTGCCAGGCTCTGCTTAAAATTGTCCTTTATTGCGTCCCAGAAATCGCTTAGAATAAAAGCGTTTTCTTCACGGGCGTAATTCCTGAGTATGTAGTGCATACCTGCCGTAGCGGGGCCGGAGCCCCAGAAAATTGTAAACAGCGTAGCTGCGCAAACCCGAACTCCGATATCGATTATCATGTAAATCATTCTGTAATCCGCGTTGTTAAGATCCGGCTCGCTTAACCCAACAATTCCCGCTATCTCGTTGGGAAAGGTACCGAAAATTGCGTTTGAAAAGGTTCCCGCAAGAAAGTAAATAATCAAAAACGCCGGAATATTCGCGACGCAGAAGAGGAGGTTGGTCTGGATAAGCTTCCAGAACTTCCTGATAAAAATTTCAAAAAACAACATTGCCCCGTCATTGCCCGGAGCAAGATCGTCAACACCTTTGCCGGGCTTGTTGTAGCCCTTCATACTAAAAATGCCCATTAAAATTCCCCATTTCCAAAAAACGGCTGAGCCGAATTTGCAGTCTTAAAAATAATGTAGTATATATTTAAATCGGAGCAATACTATGCTTTGCATGCAAAGAGCATAAATTGCGAACAATTGCAATATACGAAGGGAGCTTTAGCTCCTCATAATTCCAGTGGTATATTATTGCTTCCGCTGTAATTATGAATGTCACTTGCCGATACGGCATGTGACATCTTCGTATACATTATAATAGAAAAGTTTTGAATTGTCAATGAATATGTGGAATTATATATAGACATTTCAATCTTGGAGTGTTATACTAAGAAGTGGTGTCCTTTCAAAAGTGGCGGGATGCTTCAGAAACTAAGTACAAGCGTAGGATTGGAGTCTTATAAATGATAATAGATATACATACTCATGTTTTCCCTGATAATATTGCGGAAAAGGCGTCTCACGGCATCGAGGCGTTTTACGGGATTGACGTTCAGAACAACGGAAGGTTGGAAAATCTGCTCAAAACGGCGGACGATGCGGGAATTGATAAAGTGGTTATTCATTCACCTGCCACAACTCCTCATCAGGTAACCTCTATCAATAATTTTATATATGAGTGCACCCAAAAGTACCCGGATAGGGTTATCGGTTTTATGACCATACACCCGGATTTTGAGAATATTAATCAAGAGGTCGAGCGGTGCATAGGGCTGGGATTAAAGGGCTTAAAGCTACATCCTGATTTTCAGAGGTTTAATATTGACGATAAAAAGGCGTTATATATTTATGAAGCTATTGCAGGAAGGCTGCCGCTGCTTGTGCATACGGGGGATTTTCGCTACCAGTGGAGCAAGCCCCACAGAATGGCAAAGGTGATGGAGGAGTTTCCGTCAATGACGGTTATAGGGGCTCATTTCGGTGGCTGGTCGGAGTGGGATGACGCTGTTCGTGCCTTTAAAGGAAAGAATGTGTATGTAGACACTTCAAGCTCCATGTACAGAATACCTCTGAATTATGCCGAGAAGCTTATCCGCAGCTACGGAGTGGATCACGTGCTGTTCGGTTCGGATTACCCCATGTGGAATTCAAAGGATGAGCTTGAATATATAGATCGGCTTAATCTGACCCATGAAGAAAAAGAGCTGATTCTCCACGGAAATGCCGAACGGATTTTGAACCTAAAGTAAAGTAGGGTGTATAGTGTAGAACGTAGAGTGTAGAGTGTAGAGTGTAGAAATTTGTGCGTTAAACTATACCCCATAAAATGAACACAAACGGGATTGCCACATATGCAACCCACCAATTTCGTAGGGGGCGGCTCCCCAGACCGGCAACAACTAAGGGCTGTTATTGACATTGGTTACAGTGGTTTAATTGGAATAATATGTGCCTTCCAACTTCAAAGAAGTTGGGTCACAGCCGCCTCCGCCCCGAGCGCCGTCGGTTTTACCCTTCGGGGGAACCGATTGGGGGGGCGCAGCCCCTATGAAATTAATAATCTATTTTTTCGGCAGCTCAATCTTTTTGTTGTTTTCCGACTCCTTGTAAAGAACAAACTTGTTCCCTATTACCTGCACAACGTCGGAGGAGGTACCCTCCGAAAGCTCATCTGCAGCTTCCCTGGCGGAAAGCAGAGAGTTGTCCAGAACATGAACCTTTACCAGCTCACGGGCTTCCAAGGCGTCGCAAATCTGCTTTATCATGTTCTCGTTAACGCCGCTCCTGCCTATTTGGTACAGGGCAGGTTCCTTGTTGGCAAGTCCTCTTAAAAATGCTCTCTGTTTGCTGTTTAACATAATTTCTCCTTATTCAAGTGTTGCTTTTTGATCGGTTTGAAGAAGCAGCGCGTTGGTTAAATCTTTATATATTTCTTTTGCGAGGATATCCTCCGGGCTGTCTCCGAAACAGGAAAGGTGCTTCCTGATCGTTTCAAAATCTCCTCGCTGCACGGGGCCTGTCAAAGCCTTTTGGGGACCGACCTCTGTTATGTTTTTTATGTTGTTTAGCATTAGCGGGGTTAATGCTCTGAGGGCTTCCGTTTCCGAAAAGCCGCAGGTGCCCAGCATACCGCAGGCGATGTGAGACAGAGCCACAACAAAATTGCTCGCGAATACAGCGGCGGCGTGATACCTGATTTTGTTCTCCGATGAAATTATTTTGTATTCATTGCCGCAGAGCCCTAAAATTTTGCAAACTCTTTCGCAGTCACCCTCGGCGGTGAAAAACGCTTCGGTGAAATCTCTGAAGCTCTCATATTTATCATTAACCGCCAAAAGCATATGTATACTGCATGTTTCCGCGCCAAGCTTTTTTAGGTCTGTCAATACGTTTGATGAATGCACACCGGAGGTGTGGCAGAAAGTCTTTCCCGCAAGACTTTCAAATTGCGCCGCCGCCTCGGAACAGACTTTGGCTATGCTGTCATCGTTTACAGTTATAAAAATTACGTCGGACTTCTCAATTAGAGTATTCATATCAGAATAGGCGGAGCTCCCCGTAAAAGCGGCGGCTTCTTCGGCGTTTTTATATGTCCTTGAATAATATCCCTCAATCAAAAGACCGCTTTCTTTAAGGTACTTTCCCAGGGAGGTTCCGACCTTGCCCGCACCGATAAAACCGATTTTAATTTTACTTTGCATATTTTTCGGCAATACACTCAAAGCTGTCAAACGGCGCGTAAATCACGCTTTCCTCACCGCTGTAAGCGTACATTCCTATCATTGCGCCTGTGAAACGCTTTCCTTTGCTGATTGCTTCGCTGCACAGATAGTATATGTTTTCGGCAACATATACCTCCGTGTAGTTTTCTCCGTCAAAGCTGTAGTAGAAAGTCCTCTTAAGTCCTTCTGTTTTGATCTTGAGATAGAGAGCCCCGGTTGTGTTTGGTATTTCAACAGTGTATGTATATCTCTCTGTTTCATCTATTTTCTCAAACAGCTTTAAAGCGTAACCGTTTCCGTTTTTGTAGATACCGTATGTGAAGAAAGTGTTTTCATCGTAGTATCCGGTAACGCCGTAGTTCTGTTCGCTGTTAAGCTTAATTCCCAGGTCGAGCTTGCATATTGCCTCAAAGTTAAAGTCGGGCTGTCTGCGAACTGTTATGTTTTTCGCGGACTTAGATGTAAGAGGCTTTCTTGAACCCTTTATGTATACTCTGCTGTCACTGAATTTTAAGCCGTCAGGCTCGGGGGTTCCGGCAAAAATCCAGAAATGTCTCAGTCGTCCGTTATCAAAATGGTCAAGTCCTGCATTGTGCTTGCGTATTGTGCGAGGCAGGTTGGGCTTTTTTTGAAGAGTGCTGGGTCCCTGTAAGTTGTTTACGATAGGCCAGCCGTCCGGCGTCCATGTTACGGGGTCGAGACAGGTCTCTCTGCCCATAATGGCGTACTTGTGGTCAAGATACCTGTTGCACAGATATACAACGAACCACTCCCCGTTTTGGGTCTGAACAAGCTTTCCGTGACCGGTACAGGTGATGGGCGCATCTGTATCTCTCTGGGTCATAATCGGATTGTATGGGCAGGGCTCATATACGCCCTTTAAGGTTTTGCTTCTGGAAACTGTTATCTGGTGTCCGGGGCCTGTTCCGCCCTCTGCCTCAAACAGGTAATAATATCCGTCTTTGTAAAGCAGGTGAGGACCCTCGGGAGCGCGTTTGTTTGTGCCGTAGTAGAGAAGCTCCGCCTCCCCGATTTGCTCGGTGGCATCCTCATTTAATTCCAAAATCCTCGCACCTCTGTTGAGGAGCATATAACGTCTGCCGTCAACGTCCGTAAACAGGGAGGGGTCAATTCCGTCCTCGTTAATAAATACAGGCTTTGAGTAAGGTCCCTCGGGCTTATCCGAAGACACAATAATCTGCCTGCGCTTAACAGGCATGTCGTCATTATACCTCAGTGTGGCCGTAATGTAGAACTTGCCTTTGTGATACGAGATATCCGGCGCCCAGTAACCCCTGCCGCCTTCTAAGCCGTCTATGTTTGCCCATTCCGGATTTGTTATGGCATGACCTACAGTTTCCCAGTGAACAAGGTCTGTTGAGTGGGAAATGGGAATACACGGGAAGAATACAAATGAAGAATTAACCATGTAGTAATCCTCGCCAACCCGAACTATGGACGGATCTGCATAAAATCCGCGTCTTACCGGGTTTTGGTACATATCCTCCAGCTTTGAGCCCACAACTTGCTCAAAGTATTCTTCTATATCTGTAAAGCCTTTTTCATGAGCCAAATGGTAGGGTGTAATTAAGTCCTTATCCCCGTGACAGGGTGACATGCCCACACGTTCAACCAGATACTTAACACACTCAAGATTGCCTGTAAGAACAGCATCATGAAGCACTGTTCTGTAGTTGCTGTCGCAGGTGTTAAAACTTGCAAAGGTATATTCAACAAGATATTTCACAATGTTAATATCCCCTGTTCTAACCAAATAATGCGCGGCGGAAATTCCGTTTTCGTCCTCTTGCTCAATCATTTTAGGCGCGGACGACAGCAGATCTTTCACCTTGTCAATCTCGTTGTTCTTTATAAGTTCAATTATGTCGCTCATTATATATCTCCTCTCGAGCTCAAAAAATCTTTATATATTTTATCAAGGTTTTTTCATAATTGCAAACCTTATTTAGTGTCGGAGAATAAAAATATTAAAAGCTTATAAGATATATAAGTTTTTAAATTTATATTTGGGTAAAAAGTACACAGTTTTTTTGCAAAATGCGAACATAGAATATACGTTGGGGATTAGTATCCCCGAATAATAGGCAACACGGGATAAATTTTTATTGACAAAACTGCAAAGATGTTATAAACTGTAGGTGCGGATGAATATGATTTATTTAGAAATTAAGACTTTTTGATATAGGAGGAATAACAATGGCAGTATTGGTTTGCGGAGGTGCAGGATATATCGGAAGCCATACGGTGGCGGAGCTCTTGGCCGGCGGCAAGGAAGTAGTTATTGCCGATAATCTCCAAAAGGGACATAAGGACGCCGTTCTGGGCGGTAAGCTTATGGTAGGTGATTTGAGAGACAATGATTTTATGGATAAGGTGTTCACCGAGAATAAGATTGACTCGGTTATTCAGTTTGCAGCGGACTCTCTTGTTGGGGAAAGCGTCGGCGACCCCCTTAAGTATTACAACAACAATGTGGTGTCAACCTTGTGTTTGTTGAATGCAATGCGGAAATATGATGTTCACGATATTGTATTTTCGTCAACAGCAGCTACATACGGCGAGCCGAAGAATATCCCCATTATGGAGACGGATCCGACGGTTCCCACCAATCCCTACGGTGAGACGAAGCTGGCTGTGGAAAAGGCGCTTAGATGGTGCTATGAGGCGTATGATATAAGATATACCGCTCTTAGATATTTTAACGCGGCGGGAGCTCATATTAGCGGTAAAATCGGTGAAGACCATACTCCCGAGACGCACCTCATACCCATAATTCTTCAGGCAGCTTTGGGACAGAGGGACTGTATCACCATATTCGGAAACGATTATAACACGGATGATGGAACCTGCGTTCGTGATTATATTCACGTTACAGATTTGGCAAACGCTCATATTCTGGCTCTTGAAAAAATGCAGAAGGACGGAAAGTCCAATATATATAATCTGGGCAACGGAAACGGATTTTCCGTTAAAGAGGTTGTGGACCTTGCCCGCAAGGTTACGGGAATTGATATTAAGGCAGAGCTTGGAGACAGACGTCCCGGCGACCCGGCAAAGCTGGTTGCAACATCGGAAAAGGCTCAAAAAGAACTTAATTGGCAGCCAAAGTATAACGACCTTGAAACGATTATTGAGACGGCATGGAAATGGCATAAGGATAACCCAAACGGTTACAACGATTAATTTAGGAGATATATGGAGCAGAAAAAAATTCAGAGGATAAATGAGCTTGCAAAAAAGGCAAAATCCGCCGAGGGGCTGACTCCGGAGGAGGAAGAGGAGCGTCAGGCGCTGCGAAAAGAGTATATTGCGGATATGAAAAAGAGCCTTAGAGCGCAGCTTGACAATATTGACGTTGAATATCCCGACGGGAGGATTACTCCCCTAAAGTGGAAGAAGCGCAATCAGTAATGAAAAACGGACTTTGCACTGTCAAAGTCCGCTTTTACTTTTCAAACCTTATTCGATTTTTTCAAAGTCCGACGCACCGTGCTTACAAATTGGGCAAGTAAAGTCGTCGGGCAAAATATCGCCCTCGTAGATGTACCCGCATATTTTGCATCTCCAGCCGCCTGTTGTCTTTTTGTCGGGCTGGGGCTTAATATTTTTGTGATAGTAAGCGTAGGTCACGCTTTCATCACTTGAAAGATTTTTTGCGTCTGTTAACTCGGACAGGAATATGGTATGGGTGTCACAGTCGATAGTGTCAACAACCTTTAAGGAAAGATAGGCGTTTGTATATTTGTCTAAATACAGTATTCCGTTTTCCGCTCTTTTTATGTCGGCCATGCCCTCAAACTTATCAACATCTCGCCCGCTCTGAAATCCAAACCGCTCAAAAATGCTGAAGGGAACCTCCTTTGTGAGAATTGATACGTTGAATTCTTTTGAGCTCATAATCATGTCGTGGGTCGCGTTGGATTTGTTGACCGAGATTAAAAGCTTCATGGGTTCATTTGAGGTAATTTGCATAGTCGTATTGATTATGCAGCCGTTATCCTTGCCCCCTGATTTTGTTGTGAGAAGATACAGACCGTAGCCTATGTTATATATTGCTGAAGTATCCATTGCAGCGCCTCCTGAAAATTGATAATTCTTCATAGTAATATTATACTGGGTTTGCAGCCCAAAGTCAATATTTTTTATTTAAAATAACTGTTCTTAAATATATAGTTTGTAAAAATTTTAACAAAATATCCAAAGTAAAAAATTTAGCATTTTTTTTATTCAATTTTATTGCAAATTTGAAATTTTATGTTATAATTGATTGAGAAGCGGTTAAAATCGAATTTTGTGTTTTTTGTTTTGTTGTCAGCTTTTCAGGAAATTCGGTGATCGCAAAATGAAAGGAGCAAACATATGAAGTATTCAAGTGAAGTAGAATCGATGTGTCCTCTGGTTAAGGGAGCATATCACGGTCCTGCCCCCATTCCTCAGGAGGGAAAGTGGACGCAGGCAAAGGAAGTTAAAGACATTTCCGGTCTTACTCATGGTATTGGCTGGTGTGCGCCTCAGCAGGGTACGTGTAAGCTGACCCTCAATGTTAAAGAGGGCGTTATCCAGGAAGCGTTGGTTGAAACTGTCGGCTGCAGCGGTATGACGCACTCTGCGGCAATGGCGTCCGAAATCCTTGTGGGCAAGACGATTTTGGAAGCGCTTAACACGGATTTGGTCTGTGATGCTATTAACACAGCTATGAGAGAGCTTTTCCTGCAGATTGTTTACGGACGTACTCAGACTGCGTTCTCAGAGGATGGTCTGCCTATCGGCGCAGGTCTTGAGGACTTGGGTAAGGGCCTCAGAAGTCAGGTTGGTACTACATATGCAACCTTGGCAAAGGGTCCGAGATACTTGGAGCTTGCCGAGGGATATATTACTAAGTGTGCCGTTGATGAGAACGACACTATTATCGGTTATAAGTTCGTTCACCTGGGCAAGATGATGGAAATGATTGCCGGCGGAATGGACGCAAACGAGGCTTTGGAAAAAGCCAGCGGTCAATACGGTCGAGTTGACGATGCTGCAAAACTTATTGATCCGCGTCACGAATAAGAATAGGAGGAATTGAAATATGGCTTTATTTGAGAGTTATGAGAGAAGAATTGATCAAATCAATGCAGAGCTACAAAAGCACGGAATTTCTTCTATTGAAGAAGCAAAGCAGATTTGTGATGAAAAGGGCGTAGACGCTTACAAGATTGTTAAGGACATTCAGCCCATTTGTTTTGAGAACGCAGCTTGGGCTTATGTTGTAGGCGCTGCCATCGCTATTAAGGACGGCGTTACAAATGCGGCTGACGCTGCTGAAAAGATCGGCCTCGGTCTCCAGTCTTTCTGTATTCCCGGAAGCGTTGCGGACGACAGAAAGGTTGGTCTCGGTCACGGTAACCTGGGCGCAAGACTTTTGAGAGAGGAAACAAAGTGTTTCGCTTTCCTGGCAGGTCATGAATCTTTTGCAGCTGCAGAGGGCGCTATCGGTCTTGCAAAGAGCGCTAACAAGGCAAGAAAAGAGGATTTGAGAGTTATCCTGAACGGTCTCGGTAAGGACGCTGCTCAGATTATTTCAAGAATTAACGGCTTTACTTATGTTCAAACTCAGTTTGACTATTATACAGGTAAGGTAAACGTTGTAAAGGAGATTGCATACTCAAAGGGCGAGCGTTCAAAGGTTCGCTGCTACGGTGCGGATGACGTTCGCGAGGGCGTTGCTATCATGCACCTTGAGGGTGTTGACGTTTCTATTACAGGTAACTCAACTAACCCCACAAGATTCCAGCACCCGGTTGCAGGTACATATAAGAAAGAGTGTATCGAGCAGGGCAAGAAGTACTTCTCAGTTGCAAGCGGCGGCGGTACGGGCAGAACTCTGCACCCCGATAATATGGCTGCAGGCCCCGCTTCTTACGGCATGACCGACACAATGGGCAGAATGCACAGTGATGCTCAGTTTGCAGGTTCTTCATCTGTTCCGGCTCACGTAGAAATGATGGGTCTTATCGGCGCAGGTAATAACCCCATGGTTGGTATGACTGTTGCTGTTGCAGTTGCGGTTGAGGAAGCAATGAATAAATAGTATTACACAGAATAAACTAAAATAAAGTTTAAAACGCAGGCGGGAGTTTAATCTTTTCTACGCCTGCGTTTGTATTTTATTTTAAAACGGAGGAGCTTATATGACGATTTTAGATGCTATAAAAGAGAGATACTCGGTTCGTAGTTATAAAGATATTCCCATTCCGAAAACTGTTGTGGCGGAGGTGAATCAAGAGATCGACCGCTGCAATAGGGAAAGCGGTCTTAATATTCAGCTTATAACAGATGAGGAAAGGGCCTTTGGCGGAATGATGGCGCACTACGGAAAGTTTTCAGGCGTAAAGAACTATATTGCTCTTGTAGGAAAAAAGAGCGCAGACTTGGACGAAAAAATCGGATATTACGGTGAAAGAGCGGCAATTAAGGCGCAGATGCTGGGTTTAAATACCTGCTGGGTTGCGATGACGTTCAGTAAGAGAAAGTGCGGAGCGGTTGTGAATAGGGGAGAAAAGCTTGTGTGCGTAATTTCGGTGGGCTACGGTGAAACACAGGGTACTCCCCATAAGTCAAAGCCTGTGTCCGTCCTTTGCAAAACCGACCGTGATATCCCCAAATGGTTTGCCGAGGGAATGGAGGCGGCGGTCTTGGCGCCAACAGCCGTAAACCAACAAAAGTTTATGATTGAGCTGAAAGACGGCAAGGTCTTTGCCAAATCCACCGGTGGTTTTTACTCAAAGGTTGATCTGGGAATTGTGAAATACCATTTTGAGTGCGGAGCAGGTAAAGATAATTTTACCTGGGGCTGAGAGTGAATTTATATTCGGTATAGTCTTTTTCGCAGAAATGTACCGCAGGTGTATTTTTGCAAAAGGCTCAAAATTTGGAGCCGAGACAAAAAAAGATAATCGAAATATAACTAAAAATAAGATGTCCCTCGCCGCTGCGTCGTTTCTCTTCTATCCCCAAAAATCGACGATTTTTGGGGAGTCCAAAGGCGGGTTCCGCTTACTTTTTTCAGTTGGAGCTACAATCTCCCACTGAAACGTTGAATGACGGGGCAAAGCCCCCTTATTGAACATATTTTGGAGGTTTTAATGGGTGACAATAATTGGCTTACTGTTGAACAAATTGATCGTGATACATTCTCTATCAGCGAATACAAGCACTGGGAAGAAACGCATTGCTATCTGTTATGTGGAAAGAGATTAGCCATTCTTATTGATACAGGATTGGGAGTTTCCGATATTAGAAAGATTGTGAACAGTCTAACAGTACTACCTATTATGGTAGTTACTACTCATGTTCATTGGGACCACATAGGCGGTCACAGATTTTTTGATAATATCGCCGTACATGAAGCCGAAAAAGATTGGCTATCGGTTAAGTTCCCTATATCGTTGGAGGTCGTTAAGGATAATTTAACGAGACTTCCTTGCAGTTTCCCAAGGGATTTCAATATTAATACATATCGGATTTTTCAAGGTGTTCCACAAAGAATTTTGCGTGATGGTGACATTTTAGATTTAGGCGGGCGAACAATTCAAGTAATTCATACTCCGGGACATTCCCCCGGGCATTGTTGTTTTTATGAGTTGGAACGAAACTATCTGTATTCCGGAGATTTAATATACAGAGGATGTCTTGATGCGTTTTATCCAACTACCGACCCACAACTCTTTTTTCAATCTATAAGACGAATACTGGGATACAAAATTAAAAAAGTTCTGCCGGGGCACCATCAAATGGATATTCCTGTTTCTCTAATAATTGATATTGAAAATGGATTTGCACAGTTAGAAAAATTAGGAAAACTTAAACAAGGAAATGGGTTATTTAAGTTTCGGGGGTTTCAAGTTCACATATAATTCAAAATTGCCTTTGCATGAACATGTGTTCCTGCAAAAGCTGTCCTCGTAGAAGTGTAGCAAAACGATAAATTGCGTTGCAGGTACACATTTGTGAAAAGTCGCATGACTTTTACAAAAAAGGAGAAAGAAAGCGGACTTTGCAAGTAAAAAAAGAGCTCCCGAAAAGTCGAAGACTTTTTGGGAAAGAGGAGGAACGACGCAGCGGGTGATTAAACTTTGTAAGTTGATTAAAAAACTCGCAAAAAGGTGGTAGCGTAGCGTGCCTTTTTGCGAAAGAGGAGCGACAGCCGGTAAGGTGAAGCCGCATTTTCTGCAAAGAAAATGCGACGAACCACAAGGCTCGCCGCGACGTGTTGGCGGAGAAGGTGGGATTCGAACCCACGGCCCTCAAGGGGTATCATGATTTCGAGTCATGTCCGTTATGACCACTTCGATACTTCTCCGTATATTTGTGAAATGCTCACACAACTATTTCATTATACCACATAATTTTTATTTATGCAAGGGGTTTATAAAAATATTTTTAAATTTTATGTATATGCTTTTGCAAATATCTTAATACAGCCTGTGAAAACGGGTTGATTTTATTGTTTTTATTCAAAAAAGGTTAATAGTGGCAATTGAAATTTGGCAATTGTCACGTCAAAAATTTTTTAAAAATACTTGTCTAATCAAAATTGATATGGTATAATTAACAAATGCGTAATAAACAGAAAATAAACATAGTGAGGTAATACTAATGGGTAATGTAGAGAGAACAGAAAAGAATACGGTTACTTTTGAATTTTCGGTTTCACCCGAGGAGTTTGAAAAAGCGGTTCAGAAGTCTTATAAGAAGAATGTTAAGAAGATTAACCTGCCGGGATTCAGAAAAGGTAAAGCTCCCAGAGTTCTTATTGAAAAGACATACGGCAAGGAAGTGTTCTATGAGGATGCTATTAACTTTGTTCTTCCGGACGCATATGATAAAGCAGTGGAGGAAAACAATCTTTCTCCCGTTGCTCAGCCGGAGGTTGACTTAAAGAGCGACGCAATCGACCCCACTCAGGATATAGTATTTACGGCGAAAGTTGTTGTAAAGCCCGAGTTTGAGCTTGGCGAGTACAAGGGTGTTAAAGTTGAGAAGGCGTCTTATGAGACGACAGAAGACGACGTAAATGAGGAAATCGATAAGATCAGAGAGAGAAATTCAAGACTTGTTCCCGTTGAGGACAGGGCGGTTCAGGCTGACGACATTGTCAACATTGATTTTGACGGTTCTGTTGACGGCGTTCCCTTTGAGGGCGGCAAGGGCGAAAACTTTGACCTGACGATCGGTTCCGGTCAGTTTATTCCGGGCTTTGAGGATCAGCTTCTCGGCGCAAACACAGGCGATGAGGTTGACGTAAACGTCACATTCCCCGAGGAGTATCACGCGGAAGAGCTTTCCGGCAAGGCTGCTTTGTTCAAGGTTAAGATTAACTCAATCAAGTTCAAGGAGCTTCCTGAGGCGGATGACGATTTTGCTATGGACGTCAGCGAATTTGATACGTTTGATGAATATAAAGCCGATGTTAAGGCAAAACTTGATAAGGCAAACGAGGATAAGGCGAAGCACGAGAATGAGCAGAACGTTATTGACGCTGTCTGCGAGAACACGGAAATTGACATTCCTGTGGAGATGATAAATTCTCAGATTGACAACATGGTTAGAGACATGGATATGCAGATGCGTTATCAGGGTCTTGACCTTAACACGTACATGAAGTATACAGGTCAGACAATGGACGCAATTCGTGACCAGTATAAGCCAGAAGCAGAAAAGCGGGTTAAGACAACTCTCGTTCTGGAAAAGGTTTCAGAGGTTGAGAACATTGAAGTGACCGATGAGGATGTTGAGAACGAGTACAAGACAATCAGTGAAGAAAACGGCATGAAGGTTGAGGATATCAAGAAGTATATAAGCGAGAGCGACATAAAAGACAGGATAAAGGCGCAGAAGTCCATTGAGTTCCTGGTGAGCAATGCCGATTTTGAGTAATTTTAGTTAAGACGTTATGGTAAGGTTGGTTTGATTATTCAAATCAGCCTTATTGTATCATACTTATTAAATTTTTTATGGAGGTTATAATATGAACAGTGAAATTATCAAAAATGCCACAATACCTTACGTAATAGAGCAGACCGGTCGGGGCGAGCGTTCCTATGATATTTTTTCAAGACTGCTCAAGGACAGGATTATATTTTTGTCGGACGAGGTAAACGACACAACTGCCAGTCTGGTTGTAGCTCAGCTTCTTTTCCTGGATAGTGAGGATCCCGATAAGGACATTAACCTTTATATCAACAGCCCCGGCGGTTCGGTTACTGCAGGAATGGCAATCTATGACACAATGCAGTATACAAAGGCGGATGTTTCCACAATTTGCGTGGGCATGGCGGCTTCAATGGGAGCATTTTTACTGTCAGCGGGAGCAAAGGGAAAGAGATTTGCTCTGCCCAACAGTGAAATTATGATTCACCAGCCTTTGGGCGGCGTTCAGGGTCAGACAACCGATATGAAAATTCATGTTGACCGTATGATTAAGATTAAGGAAAACATTAATAAAATTCTCAGCGCCAATACAGGTCAGCCGCTTGAAGTTATCAAGCGAGACACTGAAAGAGATAATTTTATGGAGGCGCAGCAGGCTCTGGAGTACGGCCTGATTGACAAAATTGTTACAAAGCGTTAATTATTTTATGGAGGAATGTGTATGCCCGGTAAAAATTCTAACGGCAATGCTGTTTGTTCGTTTTGCGGAAAGAGCAAGCCGCAGGTAAATAAGCTTATTCAGGGTCCTACCGCCAATATTTGCGATGAATGTGTTGAACTATGCCTGGAGATATTGGATATGGATGCTGATGAAAATGAAAGATCGGGAGCAAAGCTGGAAAGTCTAAGCGAGCTGCCAAAGCCGAAGGAGCTTCACAGCTACTTAAACGACTATATTATAGGTCAGGACGAGGCGAAAAAAGCACTGTCTGTTGCTATATACAACCATTATAAGAGGATTGAGTCCGCAGGCTCTGATGACGATGTTGAGCTTCAAAAGAGCAATATCCTTATGATAGGCCCCACAGGCTCCGGAAAGACGTTTTTGGCGCAGACAATGGCAAAGCGGCTTAAGGTACCCTTTGTTATTGCGGATGCAACATCCTTAACCGAAGCCGGATACGTGGGCGAAGACGTGGAGAATATTTTGCTGAAGCTCATTCAGGAGGCTGATTTTGACGTATCTCTTGCCGAAAAGGGAATTGTATATATTGATGAAGTTGACAAGATTTCCAGAAAATCCGAAAATCCGTCTATAACAAGAGACGTCAGCGGCGAGGGCGTGCAGCAGACGCTGTTGAAAATTCTTGAGGGAACTGTGGCAAACGTGCCTCCCAACGGCGGCAGAAAGCACCCTCATCAGGATTTTATTCAGATTGACACCACAAATATTTTGTTTATTTGCGGCGGAGCCTTTGAAGGGCTTGATAAGATTATTGAGTCCAGAGTTTATGACAAGAGCCTGGGCTTTGGTGCGAAGGTTGAGAGCAAGAAAGATCGCAACCGAGGCGACATTTTGAGACAAATTATTCCCGAGGACTTGGTTAAGTTCGGTCTTATTCCGGAATTAATCGGCAGACTGCCGATTATCGCCACGCTGGACACCTTGAACCGCGAGGCTCTTATGCAAATTTTCAAGGAGCCCAAAAACTCTCTGCTAAAGCAGTACAAGGCTCTGATGAAGATGGACGGCGTTGAACTGGAGTTTGACGACGAAGCTGTTGCCGAGATTGCGGAGAAGGCTGTTAAACGTGAAACAGGGGCAAGAGGTCTTAGGACTATTGTTGAGGATATTATGCTTGACATAATGTATGAAATTCCCTCAATGAAAAACGTTGAAAAGGTTACAATCACAAAGGATGCGGTTCAGAAAAAGTCCGGTCCTAAGCTAACCTACAGAAGCAATAGCAAATCGGCTTAGTTTTTAGGGCGTAGCTCTCATTTAGTTTTATTTTGAATTTTAGATTAGCGGATATAATTACTTATTCGCTAATCTTTTAAATTGTGAACAACGGGGTTGATTTTATGGCGCTGATTAGGTGCGAAAATGTCAGTCTGGGCTATGACGGGCTGCAGGTTATAAAAAATATTAACTTTGAAATAAACAGCGGTGATTATTACAGCATAATAGGAAGAAACGGCAGCGGCAAAAGCACGCTGCTTAAGGCTTTGCTCAGGCTGAAATCGCCCGAGAACGGCAAGATTGTATATGGCGAGGATTTAAGTCAAAAGGGCATAGGCTATCTCGCACAGCAAACTCCTGTTCAGAAGGACTTCCCCGCCTCTGTCAGCGAGGTGGTGTTGTCAGGCTGCATAAAGGGACGGGGGTTTAAGCCCTTTTATACAAAAAGTGACAAGGAGCTTGCCTATGAGAAGATGAATTTCCTGGGAATTATGAGTATTAAGAATAAGTGTTTTAGGGAGCTCAGCGGCGGACAGCAGCAGAGGGTTCTTCTTGCAAGGGCGATGTGCGCCGCCAAAAGAATTTTGTTTTTGGACGAGCCTGTTACGGGGCTTGACCCGGTTGTGACTACGGAATTTTTTGATATAATCAAAAGGATGCACAAGGACGGCATGACAATAGTTATGGTTTCTCATGACATTCACTGCGCCGTAAAATATTCAAGCCGCATTCTTCATCTGGAAAACGGTGTTCTGTTTGACGGAACAGCAGAGGAGTACAAGCATTCAAAGGTCGGAATTGAATTTGTGGGAGGTCATAAGCATGATTGATACCTTACATATAATGCTCTCTTATACTTTTATTGTCCGTGCTCTTATTGTGGGTGTTCTGGTTTCTCTGTGTGCCGCTCTGCTCGGTGTCAGCCTTGTTTTAAAACGTTATTCCATGATCGGAGACGGCTTGAGCCATGTGGGATTTGGAGCTATAGCTGTGGCGACGGCATTTAATTGGGCGCCTATGGAATTTACTATACCGACGGTTATTATCGCCGCCTTTCTGCTGCTTAGAATAAGCGAAAACAGTAGCATAAAGGGCGATAGCGCAATAGCTATGATTTCTGCAGGCTCCCTTGCGGTGGGCATTCTTGTAGCGTCAATGACAACGGGCATGAACACCGATATAAACAGCTATCTGTTCGGAAGTATACTTGCCATGACGGTTGACGATGTGATTTTAAGCGTTGTGTTGTCTGTAATAGTGCTGATTTTGTTTGTTTTGTTCTATAACAAGATTTTTGCCGTTACCTTTGATGAGACATTTGCAAACGCAACGGGAATCAAGGCGAATGTGTATAATATGCTGATTGCCGTTTTAACGTCAATAACCATTGTTCTGGGAATGAGAATGATGGGAGCTCTGCTGATTTCGAGCCTGATAATCTTCCCTGCCTTAACGGCAATGCGAGTGTGCAAATATTTTAAGTCTGTAGTGGTTTTATCGGCAGTTATTTCTATACTCTGCTTTGTGTCGGGACTGATTGTATCGTACTTTTTTTCGACCCCCACAGGCGCAACAGTGGTTGTAATCAATATTATTGCTTTTATAATTCTTTCCGCAGCAGGAAAGCTCATACGCAAATAAAAGGCCGCAGGCAAACGCCTGCGGTCTTTTACGTTAGGAATATGGTTTCAGTGGGGCTTTATTTGTCCACACTGTAAGACCAGCTATTGTTTTGAGCGGTTCCTGTTGAACCGCTTAATCCGGCAAACCACTGTCTTGTACCCGCTTTTGTATAATCGTTGGTTTTAAGCGAGCTTGCAGTGATAATATCCTCGCATTCAAATTCTGTTATTTTTGCCTTTGGGGGAATGTAATATTTACCGTATTTTTGAGTTATCATATCAATCTTTCCTTTCGTATCTTGCAAGCTATTTCTCGGCGTCAGGATAATTAATCGCTCTCTCCCAGTCAACGGTTCCCGGTATTGACTTGCCCATATAAATGTCATCATTTACGGTGACAAAGGGTTTTGCGTAATAGTTGTTTAGGTCGTTTGGTCTAATGTCTGTCAGGTCGCCGTAAAAACCGTCTGTGTCAAAGGAGCCTTCAGCTTTTATTTCGCTGTTATTGATAATTTCTCCGTCGATGTTTACAAAGTAAAAGCCATAGCTTGAAACCTCTTCACCGCTGTATTCCTGCAGGAAGCGTATTACGCCCAAAGTCTCAGCGTCTACGGTTTGGTAACTGCCCGAATCGGTCTCGCCAATGCCGAATGTGGGTGTAGCAAATTCGGAATTATCCTGCAGGATCGGCCGTTTAAAAGCCTTGCTCATCTTCCAAACAGAGTCAAAGTCCCAGCCTGCATCAGCAAAGGTATTTATATTGGCAAATTGTTCAGCTGTCAGCTCTGTAGCAGAGCTGTCGGTTGCTGCAGAGCCTGTTAAATAGAAGCAGTTTTTTACTCGGCTTCCGTAACCGGAAACTCCGCCCATGTATTTTGTACTGCTTTCGGTCTTAACTTCTCCGATATTATAGCATTTCTCTAAACTTGCTTCATTGCTGTAATTGATGCCGACTATACCACCGACATAATCTGCATATGAGCTCGTTCCCGTAACTGTTCCGGTATTATAGCAGTTTTTTACTGTTTTCCCATTTTCGCCGGCAATACCGCCTATATAATCGCCTCCGGCGCCGATGATATTTCCTTGGTTATAGCAATTTTCTACCACGCCGTCCCAGTTATCGCCGACAATTCCACCAACATATTCACTGCCCATAACTGTGGCAGAGCTGGAGCAGTTAATTATTGAGCCACTGTTAAGCTTGCCGGCTATTCCGCCAATACAGCTATAGCCTTTAACATATCCATCGACACCAAGGTTTTTTATAGTTACGCCGTCATAGCTTGTTTCACCGAATAAGCCCAGATTAGACATCCAATCATCAACCGACCAATCATTGTCTATGTACAGACCTGTTATTTTATGGTTGTTGCCGTCAAAAGTGCCGCTAAAATAACTGTTTTGATATTCAGGACGATTCGGTAAATTATTTCCTATTGGCGTCCATTGATTATTCTCATTTCCCTCAAGGTCAATATCGGCAGTGAGGGCAACGGTTTTTCCTGCAAAATCAATATCATTTTCATAATTTACGGCATTGGCAAAGTTTTTAAGCTCAGCTTTGTTGGAAATTTCAATATAGTCTGCTGAATATTTCGATTGCAATATTGGTCTTCCGAATGCATCGCTCATTTCCCAAACCGAGTCAAAATCCCATCCTGCGTCTGTAAATATTTCTTGCTCAAAAAATTGATCCTCTGTTAACTCGGTTGCACCATTGCTGCTTCCGCAACCCGATATACAAAAACAATTTTCAATAGTTACATTTCCGCCTGCTATGCAGTATACATATGGAATTAGTTCCTCAAAGGAGGAGTCATGGTAGATAAAATTCCCGATATGATAACAATTTTTTACAGGATAAGAGGAAGGGTCACTATTCACGTATCCTACAATACCGCCCCCAAAACCTACTACGCTACCGTTTTCAATCGAGTCCCCATTGGCAAAAATGAGAATATCGCCGGTATTGTAACAATTTTCATTTTCACCACCATAACGATAACCGACAATTCCTCCGCCATAACCATCAAAAGACGTAATTGATCCTTTATTGTAACAATTTTTTATTGTACACGCAGAAGTATAACCTGCGATTCCGCCAATATACTTTCTACCTAAAATGTTAACTGATACATTACAATTTTCAATTTTACCGTAATCAAGGTAGCCGACAATTCCACCACAGTACTCAGCACCTGGTCCATCCATTGGAGCTATATTTCCATAAACACTGAGATTTTTTACAGTGTCGTAAGTTGCTCCACAAATATATCCGAAAAAGCCTTGATAATCCGAGGATGTATTTATGTATAATCCTGTTATCCCGTAACCGCCGCCGTCGAAAGTTCCGCTGAATGGATAACCTGGCATTCCTATAGGTGTCCATGGATTTTCCTCGCTCCCCTTAAGGTCAATATCGGCTGTGAGTCTGACCGTCTGTCCGATAAAACTATTTCCATTGTTTACCGCATCTCTGAATGAAATCAGTTCATCTAAGGTTCCGATAAGGATTTCATTCTCTGCGAACACCGGGAGGCATGGAGCAAAAACGCTCAGCACACACAAGCTCAACAAAAACGCCATAATTCTTTTCATTTTCATAACTCTCCTATCCTTAAATATAATATACCAAATTGGGATATTAATAATATACCATTTTGGTATAATTACGTCAAGGGGTATTTTAAAATGAGACTGAAAAAATTGCGGAAAGAGCATAATATAACCCAACTAAAACTGGCAATGGACTTAAATATGAATCAAAATACCATCTCACGTTATGAAAACGGCGAGCGAGAAGCAGGATATAAGGAGTTAATAATGATTGCCGACTACTTCGATGTTTCGATTGATTATCTCTTGGGAAGAAGTGATAATCCAAAATTTTTGAAGTAGGATTGTAAATTGATTGTGAATATTTTTAAATTAAAAGCAGCAATAAAAGAGTAATTCCCTTATTGCTGCTTTTGTTTTGCTGTTATCTGATATAATTGGTTCTGATTTTTTCTTCTCTTTCGGGCGGGTTAATTCCGTTTTCCTTGGCAATATTCAAAGCCTTTAACACCCATGCCATGTTCTTTCCTAAAATTCTCATGGTCTGAACGCCCTCCTCGTCCTTTAAAACCTCCTCGGGAGTGTTTCCGTGAACCATGTTCCAATAGTTTGAGCTTACAACAGGCATGTTGGTTATGCCGAAGTATTTGTTAATCTGGTCGAGAGTCGCTGATGCGCCGCCTCTGCGGCAGCTTGCAACAACTGCTCCCGGCTTATATGCCAGGTTGGAACCGCCTGCGTAGAACAATCTGTCCATAAACGAGGTGATTGCCCCTGACGCCGAGGCATAGTGCACGGGAGAGCCCACTACTATGGCGTCAGCTGTCTTACAGGCCTCAATTGCTGCGTTTACGGTGTCGTCATCAAACTGACATTTTCCCAATCCCATTTTTGCGCAGGCTCCGCAGCCTATACAGCCTCTGACAGGTTTGCTGCCAACCTGAAAGATTTCGGTTTCTATTTCGTTTTCTTCAAGCTCCTTTGCAACAATGCTGAGAGCAGTGTAAGTGCAGCCCTTTGGCTTGGGGCTGCCGTTTATAAGTAGTACCTTCATAAAAAAGACCTCCAATAACAATTATATTATATATATATTAATTATATAGGTTTTATAAAACTATGTCAAGAGCACGATTTATTTAAAAACAGCATTTTGATAAAGGCTTCTGCAAAATAGAATGTAGGGTTATATGTAGGGTTTGGGGCGGAGCCCCAATCGGTTTCCCCGAAGGGGAAAATCGATGGCGCTCGGGGCGGAGGCGGCGAGCGCAATAGGGTGGGCGAACAAAAGGGTAAAACCTACATCTGTATAGATTTGTAAAACATTGGATAAAATATCTCTGGTGATTAATGTGATATACAGTGATATCAAGAAAAACAAAAACAAAATCAAACAAATGTTTAGTATGGATAAAAATGTTGATTTCAATCTGCGTGAGTTTAAGATTGAGTTTAAAGATCATATTTCTGACGCGTTTTTAATCTATTATGATGGAATGTCCAGTCAGAACTATCTTAATCGCGATATTATGAGATCTTTGCTCACATGTAGGGCATATGACACAGTTTCCACGCCTAAAAAAGACATAATTACCGAACGCATAATATCAGTCGCACCTCTATCGGTTGCTGATGATTACGAATTCGTAGGCGAGAGGGTTTCCTTTGGCGAGTGCGGCATTTTTGTTGACGGGTGTGACTGCTGCTTTATTGCGGACATAAAGGGCTGGGATGCAAGAGGTGTTGACGCGCCTACCCAGGAGGTGAGCTTGGTTGGCCCCCAGGAGGCGTTTAACGAGTCAATAATGACGAATATTGCGCTTATCAGAAAAATTCTTAAAAATCCTAAGGTAACAGCCACAAACATACCTGTGGGAAAAACAAATAAAATTCCCTGTGCCGTAATGTACATTGACGGAATTGCAAATGATGAGATTGTTAATGAGGTTCAGCGGCGCCTAAAAGGGATTGACACGGAATATATATTTTCGTCCAGCGATGTAGAAATGATGATTGAGGATTGGGCATACTTCCCTATGACCAGAACCCTAAAAACAGAGAGACCGGACAGAGCGGCGTCCATGCTGGTCGAGGGAAAGGTAGTTATAGTGGTGCAGGGCAGCCCCTTTGTGTTGATTGTGCCCACAACTACTATGGATTTAATTGAGGCGACAGAGGATAATTATGTCCGCGTGCCGGAAGCAAACATGATGAGGATTGTGCGGCTGTTTGGAATGTCTATATCGGTGCTGCTGCCTGCATTGTTTGTGGCGGTAATGCTGTATCACCGAGAGGTTTTGCCCACCGACTTGCTTGTATCGATATCGGCGAGCAGGGAAAGCGTACCTTTTCCGCTGGTGCTGGAGCTGGTGCTGATGGAGATTTCCTTTGAACTTATAAAAGAAGCGTCCGTCAGGGTACCTAATCCTATAGGCAGCACTCTGGGAATTATCGGAGGCTTAATCCTGGGTCAGGCTGCGGTAGAGGCGGGAATAGTAAGTCCTCTGCTGATAATCGTAGTTTCAATCGGCGGAATCGGAGCCTTTTCAACGCCGACCATACCACTTTCCCGTTCGCTGGGTATTTTAAAGTTCATCTATATTTTTTCAGCATACTTTTTTGGAGTGATTGGACTGGCTCTGGCAATTTTGGTAACTCTTGCGTCGCTATCTACAACAAAGACTTTCGGTATTCCATTTCTCAGCGGTTACACAGCGGGCAGGCGGAGCGCAGAGTCAATTTTGGTTAAACCAATATGGAAGAAGGAGAGGAGGGCTCCTGAGCTGAAAGCCAAGGACGACGTAAAGCAGCCGCATATAAGCAGAAAGTGGAGAGAATAAATTTAGACGAAAAGGATAGGTTTTATGAAATCAAAAAATAATTTCGGTCTGTGGTGCCTTTCGATAAATTGTGTTATTACAAAACTGTTTATTGATTATCCGGCTATAATCCTTGGAGAGACAGGATCTGCTGCCGTTCTTACACAAATTTTCAGTTTAGCGGTTTTTGCAGCGGTTCTTATTATTATTTATTATTTCAGACATTATATTGCTCTGTGCCTGAAAAATAATTATGTAAGAAATTTAATTTTTACTGTTGTAGCGGCATATTTAATTTGCAGCGTAATATTTTATTTATACAGATTTATTACGATTTTAAATAAGTTCGGCTATACGGACATGTCGGTTCGATGGATGCTTATTGTAATCGGGATAGTTATTCTGTTTATCGGTACAAAAAACCAAGGGGCAATTGTTAGACTTCACGGAATTTGCATACCAATTGTGATATTGGGGCTTATCGCTTTGTTGATTTATGCCGTTAGATTTGACGATGTATATAACATGCTGCCGATTTTCGGGAACGGTGTTATGTCTATCATCGGTTCAGGATTTAAAAACGTTTTCGCTTTTTCCGAAGTAATAATTCCCATCGCTTTGGTTTATCTGTCGAAAGATGAATACATGAGCGGCGGGAGAATAATTTTGTCTGCGATAACAGGTGCGGTTATTTATTCAGTCTTTTCATCTGTGTTTTATCTGGCAATTCCGGCTAATTATGTAAACGCTTCATACGGAACCGCCTTGTTTCAAATTTCTGAATTGACGGGGATTCAAAGGCTTAACTCACGTCTTGACGCCGTAAATATCGTTATCTCTGTAATCTCAGCTGTTTTATATTTGTCGGCAGCGGTTGCGTTGATAAAAATTTTGATATTGAAAATCGGATTTAAGGAAAAAATAATTAAGAAAGCTTCCCTTGTTTTAATCGCTGTTGTTTCTGTTATGACTCTATGCTCCTGCGGCAGCAGAGACGATGTTGAGGACACAGCATTTGCTATTGCTGTGGGGATAGATTTAGATGCCGAAAGAGGAGATAAGATTTTTACGTTCCAGTTTACAAATCCATTGTCTACCGGAGAAAACATGGGTACGGGAAAGGAAACAAAAGAAGAAGAGGAAAAGAACAGTTCTGTAAACAATATATCGGTCAATGGAGAAAATGTTTATGATGGCATAGAGAAGATAAAACGTTATATGGGGAAAACCCCTTCCTTGTCACACATGAAACTTTTGGTTCTTTCGGAAGACGCTGTAAAAGATGAGGGTCTTATCAATACCCTTAGCAATATTATGAGGATTAAAAATGTCAGTTCGGAAACGGTAGCCGCTATGACGGACGGGATTTCCGCCAAGGAGTATCTTGAGGGAGTCAATCCGAGTCTTGAGGAGAGCACAGCTCGGTATTATGAGCTGCTATTTTCGGAAAAATCTACAGTTGACGCAGTTCAGACCAATCTACGCAGTCTTATACGCAGTCTGACAGATTTTTCGGGCGGTGGTTATCTGCCTATGGTTTCTGAGGAAGGTTTTACCGGAACAGTTTTGTTTTCAAGACAGCGGCAGATATTAAAAATTTCTCCGCATGAAAGCCAATTGATAAATCTTTTGCTGGGAAAAATAAAAACTCAGACATACTATACCGATGACAAGGGAGATGTTTTTAGTATAAAAGCTCCATCTAAAGCTCCGATAAAAACACAAATAATAGATAATAATGTTTATGCAGATGTAAGCCTTAGTAAAGCGGAGTTTAAAAACAGCAATGCGGACGAAGCCGCAGTTCCGTCTGAAATTATAAATGATATAAACCGTGTTTTGCACAAAATATATTATAACAACTGTGATATTCTATCAATCAGGAAATACTTGAAAACAAAGTTTTTCTATCAATATGAATGGGAGGCGTTTTGCAGCAACGATCTTCAAATAAGCGTTACTGTCCAATAAATCAAAAACCGCAGCCGGTAAGTTGGCTGCGGTTTAAACTAATCAGCAAACAGATTTTCATCGGTTACAGTGCCTTTGTTAGAGGAGGTAGTTCCGATAGGTCTTATACCCGTGCTTCCCCGCCTTAAAGGCATTGAATAAGCTCCGTCCTCCAAAGAGACCATACCGGTTATTTTAACCTTGATACCTTTTGGATTGTTGTTGGCAGCCCCAAGCTGCTCCGTCCAAAAATCTTCAACATCGGGTATCTGGGTCAGAGAAATCATCTTAAATGGTTCATCCTCGTCCTGCAAGTAATAGTTAGAATCAATCTTTGAGATAATGCCGGTGGTGGAAATCAAGGTCTCGGTTTTAATTTCGTTATTGTCATACAGCTCGGCAATAGACACCTTGTTTTCTTTAGACTCGTCATAATCGTCAACTATGTATACATTCATAGCTCGATTAATCTTTGTCTCGTCATTATCTACGAATTTTGCGTTCACGTCTGCGCCAAATGCTTCCGATATGGCACGGGCGGGAACAAATGTTCTGTAATCTCTGGTTTCATCGCCTTGGAAAGCCGGTGCGTCAAGCTCTACTGTGTCAACCTTGTTTTGCTCTCCGTTCTCAATTTTGTAAATATCAAGTCCGGGCAGGCCGATAAACAGCCGCAGGGTAGTGTCATAGCGAACCATCTGGATTTTCTTGTCCGCATTAAACCAGTACACAGTAGCTCCCAGAGCCTCTGCAATGGCTCTCAGAGGAACCATTGTCCTGTCATTTTGTATGTAAGGCCTCTCCGCTTCGCTGAATTCGATAGGAACGCCGTTTACATATATATTTTCAATAGGTGAAGCGGCGTAGCTGCTCTCCGGGAAACAAAGCATTGTGCCGAAAATTATTGATAAACTAAGCAGTGTGGATAAAACTCTTTTCATAACATTACACCTCATTATATCATACTTATAGCGTTATTAAAGCTTTTGAATTGCAGAAAATATTTTATTTAAAACGTTCGCCCGCCCTGTTGCGGTCGCCTCCGCACCGAGTTCAGTAAGCTTTTGTTCGTCAGTTACTATTATACAATAAAATCTTAAAATATGCAACGTAAAATAATGCAAAATTTTATCATAAAAATACGTTGTGTAAATTTAGACGTAAAGTTCAAGAAAAAAGTTCCCGTCATGCCTAAAATTACTTGTTGTCGTTATCTCTAATCTCGACACGTCTTATTTTTCCGCTTATAGTTTTGGGCAGCTCGTCCACAAATTCAACAATTCTCGGATACTTGTAAGGCGCAGTGTGTTTCTTGACATATTCCTGGATTTCTTTTTTCAGTTCGTCAGTACCCTCAACGTCCTTAATAAGAACGATTGTTGCCTTAACAACCTGTCCTCTGATAGGATCCGGAGCGGGAGTTATAGCACACTCAAGTACATATGGAAGCTCCATAATAACACTTTCAATCTCAAAGGGTCCTATGCGGTATCCCGATGATTTAATAACATCGTCTGTTCTGCCTACGTACCAATAATATCCGTCCTCGTCACGCCACGCAGTGTCACCGGTGTGGTATACGCCATTGTTCCAAGCCTCTTTTGTCAGAGCTTCGTTGCGGTAATATCCGCTGAACAGTCCGCAAGGAACATGCTTATCGGTTAGAATTACGATCTCACCGACCTCACCGACACCTGCTTCGCTTCCGTCAGGAAGAATAATTTTCACGTCATACAGCGGACTCGGCTTACCCATGGAACCGGGCTTAGGCGTCATTCCGATAAAGTTACCGATGGTCAAAGTTGTTTCGGTCTGACCAAAGCCCTCCATCAGCTTGATACCCGTGTGTTTATAGAATTGCTGATAAACCTCAGGGTTGAGAGCTTCTCCTGCAACTGTAGCATACTCAAGGGAAGAGAGGTCGTAGTTTGCCAGATCCTCCTTGATGAAAAATCTAAACATTGTGGGCGGTGCGCAGAATGTGGTGATATTATACTTGCTGAACAGAGGCAAAATATCGTCCGCTATAAACTTGTCGAAGTCATAAGTGAATATTGCGCCCTCACACATCCACTGTCCATAGAGCTTGCCCCATAGAGCCTTGCCCCATCCGGTATCTGAAATCGTAAAGTGCAATCCGTCGGGATTAACGTTATGCCAGTATTTAGCTGTGAGGAAGTGCCCTAAGGGGTACTTATGGTTGTGAACGGCTATTTTGGGGTAGCCTGTTGTACCCGATGTAAAGAACATAAGCATGGTCTCGCTTCCGCAGGCTGTCTCGTCAGGATTAGCGGGGCGGGGGAACTCATCGCTGAAGCTCTCAATTTCCGAATTAAAATCGCGCCAACCCTCACGCTTTTCGCCGACCATAATCTTGATTATGTCAAAGTCGCAATTATTTTCGCCAAGCTCTGCTTGATGTGCTGTGTCGCCGTCAGAGGTGCAGACTAAGGCCTTAACGCCTGCCGCCTTAAATCTATAGTCAAAGTCATGCTCAACCAGCAAGTTTGTTGCCGGAATAACCACAGCGCCTATTTTGTGAAGCGCCAGTATGGAGAACCAGAACTGATAGTGGCGCTTGAGAACAAGCATAACTCTGTCGCCCTTTTTAATTCCCAAGGATTTAAAGTAGTTTGCAGTCTTTGCAGAATACTTTTTCATGTCGTCAAAGGTAAATCTGCGCTCGGTCTTGTCCTTGGAAAGATGGAGCATAGCCAGCTTGTCGGGATTCTTTTCCGCAAGCTTGTCAACAATATCAAAGGCAAAATTGAAGTTTTCCTCATCTATAAATTCTATTGAATTTACAACTCCGTTTTCATCAACAGTTGTCTTAACATAGTCGTCATAAATCATATGACCGGTTTCTTTTCTGACAGGAACAGCTTTTTCCTTAATATCGCCGTTTTTCTCCACGTTTTCGATGTAGTCAGACTCTTTACCGTTATGGGTCAAAACTATGGCGTAAAACTTACAGGGCTCACCGCCGACGGCGATCATACCGTGAGGGGTCTTACTGTCGTAATAAATGCTGTCGCCTGCATTAAGGGTCTCAACGTTGTTTCCGATTTGAATTTTGAGGCTTCCGCTCAAAACAATGTCCAGCTCCTGACCCTCGTGCTTTGAAAGCTTTATTTCTCTGTTCTGCTCCTCCTCGGAATAGGGAGCGGTAACCAGGAACGGCTCTGCAATTCTGTTTTTGAAGAGAGACGCTAAATTGTTATATTCAAACTCCTTACGTCTGATTATCTTCATGCCCTGACCTGAACGGGTCAGCTCATAGCCGGACAGTGTCGCGCTCTGTCCTTCAAGCAAGTCAGTGACGTCAACTCTGAACAGTCTTGCGCACAGGCAGATAAACGAAAAGCTGAAATCGCTCTCTCCCTGCTCAATAAGCCTGTACTTTTCCAAGCTGACAGAGGTTTTTTCCGCCGCCTCCTGCTCGCTTAAACCCTCAATCTCACGAAGCGTTTTTATACGCTCCGCAACCTCTTTAATTCTGCCGTCTAAAACATTATCCATTTCTTTTCTCCTTGCCGTATGCGTATTTTAATCAAGTTAAAACATTTATACAAGTATATCATTACAAAATATATTTGTCAATATATACTAATATAAATCAATTCTGTTTCTTATCCAAATATTTTTTTAGGTATTGACCTGTGTATGAATTTTCACATTTTGCGATTTTTTCAGGCGTACCGCTGGCAACCAGTGTTCCGCCGCCGTCGCCGCCCTCGGGACCCAAGTCAATGATATAGTCAGCAGTTTTTATAACGTCCAGGTTATGCTCGATAACAACAACTGTGTTTCCTGCGTCAACCAGCTTTTGAAGAACGTCTATAAGCATGTGAACATCCGCCGTGTGCAGACCCGTTGTGGGTTCGTCGAGAATATATATTGTCCTTCCGGTGCTTCTCCGGCTAAGCTCTGTGGCAAGCTTAACCCTTTGAGCCTCTCCGCCCGAAAGTGTTGTGGAGGGCTGACCGATTTTAATATATCCGAGACCTACGTCATAAAGGGTATCCAGCTTTCTCTTGATTTTGGGCACGTTTTCAAAAAATGTGCAGCCTTCCTCAACGGTCATCTCCAAAACTTCATGAATGTTCTTGCCCTTGTATTTAACTTCAAGAGTTTCTCTGTTGTATCTCCTTCCGCCGCAGACGTCGCAGGGAACGTAAACGTCAGGCAGGAAGTGCATTTCAATTTTAACAATACCGTCTCCCGAACATGCTTCGCAGCGGCCGCCCTTAATGTTAAAGCTGAACCGCCCGGGTTTATATCCGCGCGTTTTTGCCTCCTGGGTTGCGGCGAACAAATCACGTATATCCGAAAACAGTCCCGTATATGTGGCGGGATTGCTTCGCGGAGTGCGTCCGATTGGGGACTGGTCAATATCTATGACTTTGTCCAAAAATTCATGGCCGCTCATGGATTTAAACTTGCCGGGGTGCTTTTTTGCATGGTTCAGTACATTTGACAACTGCTTGTAAAGTATCTCATTTATAAGTGAGCTCTTGCCGCTGCCGGACACACCGGTAACGCAGGTAAAGGTGCCCAGTGGTATCTTTATGTTAATGTTTTTCAGATTGTTTTCCGCGCAGCCTTTAATTTCAAGTTTGTTGCCGTTGCCCTTTCTCCGCTTTTCGGGAACGGGAATTGTCTTCTTGCCGGAGAGGTATTGCCCTGTCAAGGATTCTTCGCAGTTCATAACATCCTCGGCAGTTCCTGCGACCACAACATTTCCTCCGTGAATACCCGCTCCGGGCCCTATGTCAATGATATGATCCGCGGCAAGCATTGTATCCTCGTCATGCTCGACAACGATTAGGGTGTTGCCTAAATCACGCAGTCTTTTTAAGGTGTCGATCAGCTTGTCATTATCCCTCTGATGCAGACCTATGCTGGGCTCGTCCAGAATATATATTACTCCCATAAGGCTGGAGCCTATCTGGGTTGCGAGGCGAATGCGCTGCGCTTCGCCGCCGCTGAGAGTTCCCGCGCTTCGGGAAAGGGTCAAATATTCTAGCCCTACATTTCTCAGGAACTTTAGCCTCTCGCATATTTCTTTAAGAATATGCTCTGCAATCATGTTATCCTTTTGGGAAAGACTGCGGCTTAGTTTTTTGAAAAAGTCGTAGGCCTCGCTTATTGACATATGGCATATCTGATCAATGTTTCGGTCGTTTACGGTAACCGCCAGAGACTCGGGTCTTAATCTTGCTCCCTTACACTGGGGGCAGGGCATATTTACCATATAGGTTTCAATTTCAGCTTTCATCCAGTCGGAGTTGGTCTCGTCGTGCCTTCTTGAAAGGTTGTTTATAACCCCTTCAAATCTGGCGTATTGCTCGCCCTTTGCGTATTTTCTGTTGTATGTGAGCCTGATTTTTTCGTTCCCGGTTCCGTAAAAAATGATATCCAGAATTTCTGCAGGCAGGTCGCATATCGGAGTGTCCAAGCTGAAGCCGTAATGCTCGGCGAGTCCTTGATAGTACATATAGGCAATCGAGTTGGAGTCCGTCACGCCCCAGCCTGTTGCCTGAATTGCTCCTTGATTTATGGACAGGGTTTTGTCGGGGATAATCAGATCGGGATCAATCTTGATTATGTGACCGATACCGGAGCACTTGGGGCATGCGCCGTAGGGAGTATTAAATGAAAACATTCTGGGGGTCAGCTCCTCAATGTTTATGCCGCAGTCATCGCAGGCATAATTTTGAGAAAACATCAAATCCTCCCCGTCAATAATATTGACAATCACCAGTCCGTGAGCCATTTTGAGAGCTGTTTCCAAGGAATCGGTCAGACGTTTATCCATGCCATCCTTTATGATTAGTCTGTCCACAACAATGTCTATATGGTGCTTTTTTTGCTTGTCCAGCCTGATTTCCATATCGGTTATGCCAACAACCTGCCCGTCAATTCTGGCGCGGACAAAGCCGTTTTTTCTCGCATCCTCAAAGGTTCGGACGTATTCACCCTTCCTGCCCCGCACGACCGGAGCCATAATCTGGATTTTTGTTCTCTCCGGCAGTTTCTTCACGGCGTCAACAATCTGGTCGATTGTCTGGGGAACTATCTGTTTTCCGCATTTTGGGCAGTGGGGAATACCGATACGGGCGTAAAGCAGACGAATGTAGTCGTACACCTCCGTTACTGTTCCCACCGTCGAGCGGGGATTGCGGGAGGTGGTTTTCTGGTCGATGGATATTGCGGGTGACAGCCCGTCAATAGATTCCACATCCGGCTTTTGCATTTGTCCCAAAAACATTCTGGCATATGCGGATAGGGATTCAACGTACCTGCGCTGCCCCTCGGCATATATGGTTTCAAATGCCAGGGAGGATTTTCCCGAGCCGCTCAAACCTGTGAAAACCACAAGCTTGTCTCGCGGAATTTCCACGTTTATGTTCTTTAAATTATTCTCTTTTGCGCCTTTAACAATAATATTTTTGTTCATTACTTGTGTTTCTCCTTACAATAAGAGGGCTTTGCCCCGTCACTTAACATTGTCGTCTATTCGTTTTGCAGCCGCCTGATTTCATCGCGGATTTGGGCGGCAAGCTCAAATTGCAGCAGTTCGGCGGCTTTTTTCATATCTATGGTCAACTCGGCAATCATACGTTCTCTGTCAACCGGCTTCTTTTCGTGCTGCTTAGCCTTTGCGGCGCCGTCGGATTTTCCAAGCTCCGTGGTCGCCTCAATAACTTCGTGTACCTGCTTTATGATGGTTTTGGGCGTAATTCCGTGCTTTTGGTTGTATTCAATCTGGAGCTTGCGTCTCCTGTTTGTCTCGTCAATGGCGTATTTCATAGAGTTTGTAATCGTGTCTGCGTACATGATTACCTTTCCGTCCGCATTTCTCGCGGCTCTGCCTATGGTCTGGACAAGAGAAGTTTCGCTTCTGAGGAAGCCCTCCTTGTCCGCGTCAAGTATTGCTACCAGTGAAACCTCCGGAATATCAAGTCCCTCTCTGAGCAGGTTTATGCCGACGAGAACGTCAAACTCGCCCAGACGCAGGTCTCTTATTATTTCCATTCTTTCTATTGTTTTAACGTCAGAATGCAGATACCTGACTTTAACTCCCAAATCCTCAAAGTATTCAGTCAGACGTTCCGCCATCTTCTTGGTGAGTGTGGTTACGAGAACTCTCTCGTTGTCTTCAATTCTCTGGATTATTTCAGAATACAAGTCGTCAACCTGCCCGTCAATCGGGCGAACCTCAACCTCAGGGTCAAGTAGCCCCGTAGGTCTGATAACTTGCTCAACTATCTTTGTTGAAGCCTCTTTCTCAAACTCGGCGGGAGTTGCGGAAACAAACACTGCCTGATTTAGTTTTCCCCAGAACTCATCAAAATTAAGAGGTCTGTTGTCAAATGCCGAGGGAAGTCTGAAGCCGTATTTTACCAGGTTTTCTTTTCTTGCTCTGTCCCCCGCATACATGGCTCTTACCTGCGGCAGTGTGACATGGCTCTCGTCAACAAACAGCAAAAAATCTTTCGGCAGGTAGTCAATCAGAGTAAAGGGCGGGCTTCCTGGGGCTCGTCCGCTGATATGCCTTGAATAGTTTTCAACTCCGTTGCAAAAGCCTGTCTCGCGGAGCATTTCCATGTCATATTTTGTGCGCTGCTCAAGACGCTGGGCTTCAACCAGCTTATCATTTTCCTTTAGCTCTTTCAGGCGTTCCTCCAGCTCCTTTTCAATGCTGACAATGGCGCGTTCCCGCTTCTCCGGAGTTGTAACGTAGTGGGAGGCGGGATATATGGCAACGTGCTTTCTCTCACCTACAATCTCCCCGGTTACAACGTTTATCTCTGTTATCCTCTCAACTTCATCTCCGAAAAATTCAACTCTGACAGCAGTATTGTATGCGTCGGAGGGGAATATGTCAATAACATCACCCCGAACTCTGAACTTGTTTCTTGTAAATTCAATATCGTTTCGGTCGTATTTTATCTCAATCAGCTTTGAAATAACCTCGTCCCTGTCTTTGATCATGCCCGGGCGCAGAGATATAACCATATTGTTATAGTCAATAGGGTCGCCCAGACCGTAAATACAGGAAACACTGGCGACAATAATAACATCCTTGCGTTCAAAAAGAGCGGCTGTGGCGCTGTGGCGCAGCTTGTCTATCTCATCGTTTGTCTGGGCGTCCTTCTCAATATATGTGTCCGAGTATGGAATGTACGCTTCAGGCTGATAATAGTCGTAATATGAAACGAAGTATTCCACGGCATTTTCAGGAAAAAGCTCTTTAAACTCGCTGCATAGCTGAGCCGCAAGGGTTTTGTTGTGGGCTAAGACCAGAGTGGGCTTTTTAACCCTTTCGATAATGTTTGCCATTGTGTAGGTCTTTCCGCTGCCCGTAACACCCATCAGGGTTTGAAATTTTTCTCCATTCAGTATTCCGTCCGACAGTTCTTTAATCGCCTTGGGCTGGTCGCCTGAGGGTTTATATTTTGAAACAACTTTAAAATCCATAGTATCAACTCCATTGAATAAAATAAAAGTAAATTACTCAAATGTACATAACCAATATTATAGCATACTGCAATATTAGATTTCAATACTTTTTTTCAAACTTGATTTTCTGTTTTCCAAACTGATTTGTTGACAAAACTAAGCAGCTGGGTTATAATTGCGGGGAGAAGGATGTCCGAATTTCGGATGTCTTTTAATAGAATTTTACGGTAGATCTACTTTTCATAGATTGAGCGTATTAAAAGAAAGGTAGGAGAGACATAATGAGAATTTATGTTGACAATGCCGCGACTACGAAAATCCATCCCGAAGTTGCGGAGGCTATGGTTTCATGCTTAAATGAAAACTATGGTAACCCCTCAAGCATTTATCTTGAGGGCAGAGAGGGAAGAAAGGCGGTTGAACAGGCAAGAGAAACGGTTGCCAACGCCATAGGCGGAAAGCCAAATGAAATTTACTTCACGGGCAGCGGCACAGAGGCGGATAACTGGGCTATAAGAAGCGCAGCACAAGCTTACGGCTTTAAGGGAAAGCATATAATTACCACCGCCGTTGAGCATCACGCCGTTTTGCATACCTGCCAAGACCTTGAAAAACAGGGCTATGAGGTCACGTATTTGCCGGTTGACCAATATGGAGCGGTATCACCGAAACAGGTGGAAGAAGCAATAAGACCGGATACCGTATTGGTGTCTGTTATGTTTGCAAACAACGAAATCGGAACAATAATGCCCGTTGCGGAAATAGGCAAAATCTGCCGCAGCAAAAACGTAATTTTTCACACAGATGCGGTTCAGGCTGTAGGTATGATAGATATTGACGTTGAAAAACTTAACGTTGACATGCTGTCTTTGACAGCCCATAAGTTCCACGGCCCCAAGGGAGTGGGTGCATTATATGTCAGAAGTGGTGTAAAGTTAAATTGCTTTATAGCAGGCGGAGCGCAAGAGAGAGGAAAACGCGGAGGAACCGAGAATGTTTTAGGAATAGTCGGAATGAGTAAAGCAATAGAACTTGCCACAAGTAATATCACTGAAAAGCAAAAATACTTGACGGATTTGAGAGATTATTTTATATCAAAAATCCTCAACACGATACCGTTTTCACGATTAAACGGCCACCCTGAAAACAGGTTGCCGGGCAACGCGAATATCAGCTTTCAGTTTATTGAGGGCGAGGGTATGCTGCTGCGCCTTGATATGAAAGGAATTTCGGCTTCCAGCGGCAGTGCGTGTACCTCAGGCTCTCTTGACCCGTCCCATGTTTTGCTGGCTATTGGTCTTAAGCACGAGGAGGCTCATGGTTCCCTGAGGGTTACGTTTGACGTGAACAACACAAAGGAGGAGGCGGATTACATCGCCGAGTCCCTTAAAGAAATTGTTGAGCTGCTTAGAAATATGTCTCCTCTCTACGAGGATTTTTTGAAAAATAACTGACTTAGGCTAAAATTTGATTTAACGGAGGTAAAATAATATGTACAGCGAAAAGGTTATGGATCATTTTTCAAATCCCCGCAATGTTGGTGAAATTCCCGATGCAAACGCAGTTGGTCAGGTTGGAAACCCTCAGTGCGGTGATATTATGAAGATTTATATGAAAATAAATGACGACACAAGAGTTATTGAGGATGTTAAGTTTAAGACGTTTGGCTGCGGTGCGGCGATTGCTACATCGAGCATGGCAACAGAGCTGGTAAAGGGCAAGACCATAGACGAAGCATTAAAGCTGACAAATCAGGCTGTTGCGGACGCTTTGGACGGATTGCCGCCCATTAAGATGCATTGTTCAAATCTTGCGGAGGAGGCGGTACATGCGGCTCTTGCCAACTATTATGAAGCCCACGGTATGGATACCTCTGAAATTCCTCAGTGCTCCGGCTGTTGCTCATCCTGCGGCGCAGACCATGGGGCAGACGGTGAAAATAATGGGTGAAAAAATAGTTATCGGAATGTCCGGCGGCGTTGACAGCAGCGTTGCGGCGGCTCTCTTGAAAGAACAGGGCTACGAGGTTATTGGTGTAACTATGCGCCTTTGGGACGGTGAAAGCGTAAACGGTGTTTTCAGAGACGGAACCTGCTGCTCCCTGTCTGCCGTTGAGGATGCAAGGCGTGTTGCCTACACACTGGGAATTGACTATCATGTTCTGGACTTTCGCAGGGAATTTGAGCAATATGTTATTGATTATTTCGTCAGTGAGTATCAAAACGGTCGAACGCCCAATCCCTGCATAGCCTGCAACAGGTTTTTGAAGTTTGATTTTATGCTGCAAAAGGCAAAGCTTCTCGGTGCTGAACTGGTAGCAACAGGGCACTATGCCAAAGTTAAATATGATGAGGAGCGAGGCAGATATTTGCTGCTCCGCTCCCATGCGTCCCTCAAGGACCAGACCTATGCCCTGTATTCTTTGACCCAGGAGCAGCTTTCTGCTATCCGTATGCCTCTGGGAGAATTTTCCGGAAAAGATCAGGTTAGAGAAATGGCTCAAAAGCTAAACCTTCCAACGGCAGCAAAGCCGGACAGTCAGGAAATTTGCTTTGTGCCGGACAACGACTATGTCTCCTTTATCGAAAGACGGACGGGCATAAAATCCGTACCGGGAGATTTTGTTGACGCAGACGGCAATGTTTTGGGAGAACATAAGGGCATAGTGAACTACACCATAGGTCAGCGTAAAGGGCTTGGAATTGCCTTTGGAAAGCCTATGTTTGTTACCGGAATTAATGCCGAGACAAATCAGGTGGTTCTGGGAGAAAAGGGGAGCGAGTTTTCCTCGGCTCTCACAGCGGATGCTCTTAATTTTATAGCCTTTGACAAATTTGATGAGCCATTCCGCGCTTTGGCAAAGGTCAGATATTCGGCGAAGCCTGCGCAGTGTCTGGTAAAGCCCATAAATGGCGGCAGGGCGGAGGTTGCCTTTGACAGCCCGCAGCGCGCCGTTACGCCGGGTCAGGCGGTTGTGTTCTATGAAGAAAACAGCGATGTTGTTATCGGCGGCGGGACAATATTATAGGGAGAGTGATTGAAATAGAATTTATCAGCTTGAGAAGAAAAATAATCGAAAATGATTATAAGAAACTGAATGACAGACAAAAGGAAGCGGTTTTTACTACCGACGGTCCTATTCTAATCCTGGCGGGAGCGGGAAGTGGCAAGACTACTGTTATCATTAACAAGATATACCACCTTATAAAATACGGCAGTGCGTACTCAAGTACAAATACACCTGACGGGATTACCGAGCAGGACATTGAGCTTTTGGGATGGTATAGTGATGGTGAGCTTGATGAACTCAGCCCCGAGCTTGCGGAATACCTCTGCGAAAACCCGGTTAAGCCGTACAACATACTTGCCATAACCTTTACCAACAAAGCTGCGGGAGAGCTGAAAGCCCGTCTTACGTCGAGCCTGGGGGAAATGGGAAATGATGTGGCGGCAGGAACCTTTCACTCAATGTGCGTTCGTTTTTTGCGCCGTGATATTGACAAAATCGGCTATGAAAAGAGCTTCACAATTTACGATACTGCCGACCAGCAGACAGTGATTAAAGAGTGTATAAAGGAGCTGAACGTTGACGATAAGAACTATCCGCCCAAAAAGGTCATGAGTATTATAAGCAACGCCAAGGACAAGCTCATTGGCGCAAACGAGTATTCCGACGGACTTCAAAGTGATTATTATCTGAAAACTGTTGGGGATATTTATAAGCTGTATCAGCGAAAGCTGAAAAGCAACAACGCTCTGGACTTTGACGATCTTATTTGCCTGACGGTTCGGCTGTTTGAGGAAAATCCCGATGTGCTTGATTACTACCAAAACAGATATAAGTACATATTGGTTGACGAGTATCAGGATACAAACCACGCCCAGTACAGGCTTATAAGCCTGCTGGCACGGAAGCATAAAAATCTTTGCGTTGTAGGAGACGATGACCAGAGTATATATAAATTCAGAGGGGCGGATATACAGAATATTCTGGGCTTTGAGGAGGAATTTCCGAACTGCAAGGTAATAAAGCTGGAGGAGAACTATCGTTCAACCCAGTGTATTTTGGACGCAGCAAACAGTGTTATAAGAAACAATGACGGCAGAAAGGGCAAGGAGTTGTGGACATCAAACGGGCAGGGAGATAAAATTAATCTGTTTATCGGAAATAACGAGCACAGTGAGGCGCAGTTTATTATTGATAATATTGGCAGGATAAACGAAAGCTATAACGATTACGTTATTTTGTACAGGGTTAATGCCCAGTCTCGTGTTATAGAGGATACTCTGCTGCGAAACGCAATACCCTACAAGGTTTTGGGTGGACTGAGGTTCTATGACAGAAAGGAAATTAAGGATATAAGCTCGTACTTGCGCCTGATTGCGAATAGCGACGATGATGTTGCGCTTAGGAGAGTTATAAACGAGCCCAAGCGCGGAATTGGAAACACAAGTATAGAAAAAATAGCTGCTCTTGCCGCAGAAAACGGAATTAGCATGTTTCAGGTGTGCGAAAGAGCCGATGAATTTTCGGAGTTTAACTCATCGTCTGCCTCCAAGCTCAAGAAGTTTTCAGATCTTATAAAGGGCTTTGAAAAGGAGCTTGAGGAAGGAATGGGTCTTGAACTGTTTGTTAAAACAGTGATGAAGGGTTCGGGAATGACAGACGCTCTTCAAAAGGAAAAGACTGTTGAAAATCAAACAAGGCTTGAAAACCTTGACGAATTTATCACAATGGTTCAGGAAGCGGTCAGAGAGAACAATGATATAACGCTTGCGCAGCTTCTTGAGGATATTTCCCTTGTGGCGGACATAGATAACTATGACGAAGCTCAGGAGTCCGTCACGCTTATGACCTTGCACAGTGCAAAGGGGCTTGAGTTCCCCAACGTGTTCCTTGTAGGAATGGAGGAAAGTCTGTTCCCGAGCGCCAGGTCTTTTGGAGTTCAAGAAGAATTGGAGGAGGAGCGCAGGCTGTGTTATGTGGGTATTACCAGGGCGAAGAAGCGGTTGTTCCTGTCTGCCGCTAAGCAGAGAACACTGTTTGGACAGACAAAGTACAACAAGCCCTCCAGATTTCTTGATGAAATACCTGCGGAACTAATAGATAAAACAGAGGACGCTCCTGCATACAGCCATTCGGCTCAATTGTTTACCAAAGCGGCGCCTGCCCGCTCCGGCGGTTTTGGCGACAGCAGCCTCTTGAAGAAAGAGGCTAAGCCTGTCGGGGAGAGACGTTCCTCTGTTGCATACAGAGCGGGGGACAAGGTTGAGCATAGGAAATTCGGTGTCGGAACGATAGTTTCGGCTCAGGAAATGGGTAAGGACTGCCTTGTTGTTGTGGATTTTGACGGGGTTGGCAGAAAGAAAATGATGGCTGCTTATGCTAATTTTAAGAAAATATAACCTATCTTGGAGGTATGCCCTATGTATGATGATTTTGCCCGAATTTATGACAGGTTTCAGGAAATTGAATATGACAAATTTGTTGAGTTCTATGAGAAAATATTCGGCGGCAGCAAGCCAAATATGATTATAGACTTGGGCTGCGGTACAGGAAATATAACAATACCTCTTGCAAAGCGGGGCTATAAGGCGGCGGGAATTGATATTTCCGCCGAGATGCTCTCCTTGGCGCAGAACAAGGCGTTTGAAAACAATTTGGATATTATGTTTTTAAATCAGGATATGACCTGCTTTGAATTCTCGGAAAAAGTTGATGCAGTAATTTCGTCTCTTGACTGCATAAACTACCTTGCGGAAATCAAAGACGTAACGCGGATGTTTAAGTCGGTTTATAAGGCGCTGAATGCGGGCGGAATCTTCACATTTGATATTAACTCCGAATATAAGCTCAAAGAAATCCTCGGGAACAACACCTTTGTTTATGAGGATGACGAGGCCTATTGTGTATGGGATTGCGGATACTTTCCGGAGGATGAAATTGTGAGCTTTGACCTGAACTTTTTTATCAAGGATAAAAGCGGAATGTATGAACGGTATTCGGAGTATCAAGAAGAGAGAATTTACTCGATTGAAGAATTGAAAAGTACAGCGGAGGAATGCGGTTTTGCTGAAATAAATGTATTTGCAGACTTGGCATTCGAGCAGCCGAGGGAAAAATCCGAAAGAATATTTTTTGTTTTGAGAAAGTAACCTGTTCATTGAAATACATCTTGCGTAAAAGGATATTTTGTGATATTATACGAATATGAAATATTAAGGGGTTATTTTTATGAATTTTTTCAGGAGAAATATGCAATTGTATAAATATGCTGTTTGTATTATTGCTTTTTCGATGTGCGCTTTTTTCTGCATAGGCAGCTTTGCGGACAGTGAAAGAGAAAATCCACGCCCCGGGATTCTTTATATCAGTTCATATTCGCCTACCCATGAATTTTCTCAAAAGCAGATTGACGGCATAAAATCGGTCTTCGGCGATAAGGTTTTGTTGGAGTCCGAGTATTTATATTTTGATGTAGCTGATAAAGAGGAGAACTACAGAATTTTATACGAAATGATTGAACTTCATTCTTCGGCAGATGTTCCGGTTTACGATGGGATAATAGTTGGGGGAGATGAGGCTCTCAATGCGGTTTTGTCCTACTATAACGGCATATTCTGTAATACTCCCATAGTGCTTAGCGGCGTTTTCAACGAGGAGCTTGTGGAGAGAGCCCTTGCGTCGGGCAGGCAGATTTTCGGTTCGGTTGAGGAATTGTGGATTAAAGAAAATCTGGATTTTGCGGTATCCATATACCAATCTGTAAAAAATGTGGCTGTTGTTTATGACAACTCTCTTTCGGGAATAGGTCAGATGAGACAGCTTTATCAGTATGTGTCTGACAACACCGAATACGGTTTCACAGGGATTAACACTTCGGAAATGACTTTTGATGAAATTAGAGATGCCCTTTCAAACCTTAATAATGAAACTGTTTTGTTTTACTTAAAGTCGGCAAATAAGACAAATGAAAACTTGTTCGGTGAATATGAATTTATCAGGGCTGTCAGCAACGATTGCGGAATACCGATGTTTTGCTTGACTGATCTTAATATCGGCAGCGGGCTCTTGGGAGGAATAGTCAAAGATCCCGGTATTGATGGGGAAAATTCCGCCAATATTGCCCTAGGATTTTTAGATGAAAATTATGAGGAGTCCGAGATCTTAAAGGAGAATAAGGTGCATAAGCTGGACTATAGCGTTGCGGAGAAGTACGGCTTAGAGGATTTAATGTATTTAAAAAGAGTTAAATACGTAAACAAGGAGCTGTCTTTCAGAGAAAAATACGGTGAGAGATTGGCGGCAGGCTCCTTAATAGTGATGATAATTCTTGTGCTAATCCAGCTCATCACAAAGTGGATTGAGTTTGGAATTAAAAACAGACGGCTTGCAAGATCGACCGCAGATCTTCAGGAGGAGCTTAAGCTTTCAGAGAGCAGCGGAGTTGCCAAGGCGGAGTATTTAAACTCTGTTTCAAAAGAAATCAGAGAACCTCTTGATAAGCTGATGAACATTGCACAGCAGACAAAAGATGCCTTAGGCAGAGGCGAAAACATTTCTGAAAACGTGCTCCGTATTAACGAACTGACAAGTAGTCTATATGATTCATTTAACGAATATTTGAATATTTCAAATACCGATACCGAAGCATTAGAAATTAATTCGGAACCTTTCAAACTAAACGAACTGCTCGACAGAATCACCAAGTCCTATTCCCTGATTTGTTCCGAGAGGAATATAAAGTTTGGCTTTAAAACTCATGACGTAACCCACAATGACCTAATCGGGGACTTATACAAGCTGAATCTGCTTATATCAAATATTTTGAGCAATGCGATTAAATATACAGAAGGCGGAAAGACAATAGATTTTGATGTCAGACAAGTGGAGTCAGGCTTAGAAGACAGCGTTGAATTTGAGTTTGTTGTGTCCGATACCGGTATGGGTATGAGCGATGAAAAAGTTCAGGCTATATTCGGCGGTAATTATTTAAATTCCAAATCGGGTATCGGCGTAGGTCTTGCCATGACAAAACATTATGTCAGCCTAATGAACGGTGCAATTGCCGCTGAAAGCCGCGAGGGCGAGGGAACTGTTGTCACTCTTCGCTTACCCTTTAAAATTAACGAAAACGATAAGAGCATAAAAGCTTATAAGTCGCCTGATGAATACAGCTTTAGCGGGAAAAAGGTTTTGGTGGCGGAGGATAATGAGCTTAACTTGGCTATCTTAGATGAAATTTTGAAGGCTGTAAAGTTTGACACTGTATGCGTCAGAGACGGCCGCGAGGCTGTATATGCCTTTAACAGGGCGTGCTATGACGAATTTGACGCAATTATCTTGGATGGAGATATGCCCGTAATGGACGGAAGCCAGGCTGCCAATACAATCAGAAAGTGCGCTCATGCCAATTCTTCCGCAATCCCCATAATTGCCACAATACATGATACCTATACAGACGACATTAACAAGCTGTTGAGCAGCGGCGTTAATAAATATATTTTTAAGCCTATAGACGCCGACGAGCTTTATGCCATGCTGGATGAGCTGCTGAAAGCTTGAGGTCAGCTGTTGTAGTCCTCCTCGAATGAAGCCAGTTCTTCCTTGGTTCGGAATATAATGCCTCGGGTCAGGGCGAGCACGTCCTCGTCGGGAATATCCGAGGGATAAACCTTAAACGAGTACAGGAACTTTTGGTTATTGTTCAAGGTCTCCGAATTGCTGCACAGGTATATCTCTATGTTTTCACCGTTAAGACGCGCCAAATAATATGTCTCGGGCGCAGGAGAGCTGCTCGGCGCAAGGTCTGAGGCGGACGGTGTAATCTGAGAGGAAACCGCTTCTGCGGAATTGTAATCGTCTGCGGAGCGGTTTATCATATTAATCGTTGCCAAATACGTTATATAACCTACCATTAATGTGAAAAAAACGACCGATACACTGAGAATAACACCTTTGATTAGCTTTTTATACATAGTTATACCCCCTACATCTTGTATAGTTAGTTTTTGTGTAACACTAATTTAATAGATTATTAACAGTTTTATTGTTTAATATACATCGATTTATGATATAATGTGGTATATAATATGTAGATTTTTGAAATATGTTACGAACAGCAAGGGGAAGTTTTTATGAATTACAAGAAATACATTGGAAAGTTTATTTTAATATTTTTAATAACAATTCTTGCGGGTGGCGCTGTCGCCGGAGGTGTTATTATTACCGCGGTTATGGGTTTGTGGGGTAATACTGTCGGTATTGACCTTGATATGCTCACTATGGACAGCAACACCAACATAGTGTATCTTGATCCCAACAGCGGTGAGGAAAAGACTTTGCTGACCCTGACCTCTGATGAAAACAGAATTTGGGTGGATTTGGACGCAACCCCTAAAAATCTTCAAAACGCCTTTGTTGCAATAGAGGACGAACGTTTTTACACTCACAAGGGCGTAGATATTAAGCGAACGGTTAAGGCGACCCTAACATATTTTCTGGATAAGCTTACGGGAAAAGGCGGTCAGGCTTCCCTTGGCGGAAGTACCATAACCCAGCAGCTCATAAAAAACATTACCGGAGATGACGAACAAACAATTGCAAGAAAGATTTCGGAGATTTCAAAGGCTATAGATTTGGAGAAGCAGCTGTCAAAGGATCAAATACTGGAGCTTTATTTGAACTGTATTTATCTTTCGGAAAATTGTCACGGTGTTCAAACAGCGGCAAATTTGTACTTTGATAAAGACGTCAGCGCATTGACCTTGGCGGAGTGCGCTTCTATCGCCTCTATCACTCAAAATCCCGCATTTTATGACCCGTTTATAAACCCCGACAGTAATAAGGAAAAGCAGGAGCTTGTTCTTGCAAAAATGCTGTCCCTCGGATATATTACTCAAGAGGAATACGATGAAGCAATAAACACGCCCCTTGTTTTCAGTAAGGAGACTGCGGCAACAAAGAAAGAGGAGATCATAACTTCTTACTATGTTGATCAGGTCGTACGCGATGCTATTGCAAAATTAGAGGACAAGGGCTATTCAAATACTTTGGCTACCAAAATGGTATATTCGGGCGGTCTTAAAATATATTGTGCTTACGACCCGGAAATTCAATCAATCGTTGAGGATTACTACTATAACGAAAATAATTTTCCGGATCCTGAGGCTCAGTCCTCGATTGTCATAATGGATCCCCAAGACGGCAGGGTAGTTGCCATGGCGGGAGGTATCGGCGAGAAGGAAATGAGCTTCACTTTGAACCGCGCTACCCAGAGCCCAAGGCAACCGGGTTCAACAATAAAGCCTATTGCCGTGTATGCTCCGGCGCTTGATAACGGAACCATAAAGCCGGGAGACCGAATTATGGATAAGCGTAAATCATACGATGGTTGGATTCCCCGTAACTACAGCTATACCTACAGCAACGCCGCTGTCGGTCTGGATTATGCGATACAGCAATCTTTAAACACGGTTCCGGTTGAAATAATGTCGGAAATGGGAATTCGTGAATCATATGATTTTATGGTTGACAATCTGGGCTTTACAACTTTGGTAGAGGCGGAGGAGATTAACGGTGAGATATACACGGATCTGGGTTATGCTCAGCTGGCTTTGGGCGGTTTAACCCATGGAGCTACAAATATTGAAATGACTGCGGCGTATTGTGCTTTCCCTAACGGCGGAATTTATAATAAGCCCTATACATTCACAGAAATTAAGGACGAAAAGGGAGAAACAATTGCAACCGGCAGGGATTCCGAATCCTCTTGGGCGGCAATGGATGCAGAGACAGCTGCTATTATGAATAGGTACCTCAACAGTGTTGTTACCTCGGGAACAGGTAGAGGAGCCGCTTTGGCTGATGGAACCTTTACCGCAGGTAAGACGGGTACCACATCGGAAAACTATGACAGATGGTTTATCGGTTATACGCCCTATTACGTTGCGGCGGTATGGTACGGCTATGATACTCCGAAATCTATTACCATGTCTTCCAACCCGTGCATACCCGTATGGAAGAATATTATGGACAGCGTTCACAGAACCATTGGTTCAAAGGATAGAAGCATAGACGTGGATTACAGCGTTTCGGTTTCAGGCGGCGCTTCCTCATCGTCTTCTTCCTCAAGATCATCAAGCAGAAACGATTAAGAATTTGAACAAAATAAATCGGATATGTCTTGCGGCATATCCGATTCTGTTATTTTAAAGATTTTCTATTGCCTTAACCGAGTTGATGACGTAGTTTTCGGTTATATCCTCAACAGCACCGTTGTCGCAGGCTTTTGCAATAGTAGGATTAATGGGAATTTTGTCCAGAACCGCTAAATTATGTTCTTTAGCTATTGCGTCAATATGGCTCTCGCCGAAGATGCTGATTTTTTTGCCGCAGTCGGGACATAGGGCGTAGCTCATGTTCTCAACAAGACCTATAATAGGAATGTTCATAAGCTCTGCCATTTTTACGGCCTTTGCCACAATCATGGAAACCAGCTCTTGCGGCGATGTGACTATAATAATTCCGTCAACGGGCAGGGATTGGAATACAGTCAGAGGGACGTCGCCCGTTCCCGGAGGCATATCCACAAACATGTAATCCTCGTTCTCCCAGACAACATCGCTCCAAAACTGCTTAACCGTTCCCGCAATAACAGGACCGCGCCATACAACGGGCTCTGTATCCTTTTCAAGAAGCAGGTTGATTGACATAATGTCTATTCCAAGCTTTGACTTTTCGGGGAGAATACCAAATTCACAGCCTTTTGCCTTTTGTGTTAAGCCGAAGGCTTTGGGGATCGAAGGGCCTGTTATGTCTGCGTCAAGTATAGCCGTTTGGTGTCCGTTTTTCTGCATATTAACGGCAAGGAGGGAGGTTATCAGGGATTTACCTACGCCGCCCTTGCCGCTGACAATTCCTATAACCTTTTTAACGGAACTGTGCGCACCTAGGTCAACTTTGAATGAAGTCTGCGCCGCTTCTCTCTCGCTGCAGCTTTCGCCGCATGATGAACAATCATGTGTACAATTTTCACTCATATTGTTTACTCCTTTATCTACGATTAATAAATTAAAACAAATAAAATGTTTAAATAAAATATAGCTCTAAATTCCTTTTATGTCAAGTGTATAAAACAAAAAATCCATTTTTGTAAAATTTAATCGCTATTTATTTGCATTACGAGAGATATTGTGTTATAATAATCTGACATTGCTCCGCAGATAAGAGAAACTTAATTACTTATACACATGTCAAGGCGGAGCTGCGGAACGGAGGTTTATTATGAGAATTTCTGAAATATTTAAAAATAAAGCCGGGGAGCCTGTTATCTCTTTTGAGATTTTCCCGCCCAAAAAAGAGGAGGCCTTTAAAAACGTAGGTGAGATGTTGGGGCAACTTAGGGATTTAGAACCCGATTTTATAAGCGTTACCTGCGGTGCGGGAGGTGGCAGTAACAGAAACAGGACTATTGAGCTGGCGTCTAAGATTAAAAATGAGTTTGGCGTGGAGTCAATGGCGCATATGACTTGTATTTCCTCATCTCCCCGATCTGTGGAGGACGAGCTTGAATGCATAAAAAACGCGGGAATTGAAAATATTCTCGCTCTCAGAGGGGATATTCCAAAGGATGAATTTGATATAAATTCCGTATACTATCACTATGCCTATGAATTGATAAACAAGATTAAGGAACAGAGCGATATTTGTATCGGAGCCGGCGCTTATCCGGAGGGACATATAGAGTGTGAAAGCTTTGAGGACAGCGTAAAGCACATGAAAATTAAAGAGGAAACCGGGGCGGAATTTTTTGTGTCCCAGTTGTTTTTCAGTAACGAGCATTATTACAGACTTGTTGAGACGGCGGAAAAGTATAATATTAAAGCTCCCATATCTCCCGGGATTATGCCCATGATGTCAAAGAGCCAGATTTCCAATATGATATTTATGTGCGGCGCATCACTGCCCTCGGCAATGATAAAGCTTCTGCACAAGTATGAAAATAATCATGACGACCTGATGAAGGCAGGTATCGAGTATGCGGGGAAGCAGATAAGCGACTTGATAAACTCAGGCGTCGGCAAGCTCCACATATACAGCATGAACAAGCCTGAGGTAGCAAAACAGCTTATAGAATATACAAGATAGATTACTGAAAGAGTGATATGATTGACAGGGTTTAATAATATACAAATTGATAAAAGTGAAGTTCTCAGGTACCTGGGACATAAAAACCAGAAGGTTGATGAAAACACTCAGCGCATGATTGACTCTTGCATTGATGAAATTCAGGGGCTTTCAAGATACAGATACACCTATCAAGTTTTTGAAACAAAAATCGGGTTTTACAAGGGTATGTCATGTATTGAGCTAAAGTGTACGAACCTAAAGCTGACGGGAAATGATATATATGAGCACTTGCGAGATTGTAGGAAATGCGCAGTTATGGCGGTCACTTTGGGGATTGAGGTTGATAATGCCATCAGAGTTGCTCAGAATTCCGATATGCTAAAGGCGGTTGTGATGGATAGTTGCGCCACAGAGTATATCGAGAAGATTTGCGATGAAGTTGAGGAAATGATTGGGAGAGAAGCCGCCGCAGACGGCTGCGGTATAAATTACAGATTTTCTCCGGGGTACGGTGACCTGCCGATTTCAACTCAAAAGGAGCTGCTCAGCGTAATTGACGCGGGCAGAAAGGTGGGCATAACCCTGACGGACAGCTTTTTGATGATACCCGGAAAATCCGTTACGGCCATAGTCGGGTTCACAAAATCATTGAATCCCAAACCCAAAAGAACAAAATGCGATATTTGCTCAATGAGAGACAGATGTGCTTTTAGAAAGGCAGGAAAAACGTGTGGGCGTAGTTAATTACTTAAAATCAAATAGGTTATATTTTGACGGTGCAATGGGAACAATGCTCCAGAAAGCGGGGCTTGAGGCAGGGGGACTGCCTGAGGTCTATAATATTGAGCACCCCGACGTGGTTCTCGGTATACACAGAAAGTATGTGGAGGCAGGTGCGGATGTTATTTCTGCCAATACATTTCAGGCAAACGAGCTGAAGCTCAGCGAAAGCGGATATTCTGTTGAGGAAATAATTTCTGCCGGTGTGAAATTGGCAAAGGAGAGCGGAGCAAAGTACGTTGCGCTGGATATCGGTCCTTTAGGGCAGCTTATGGAGCCTATGGGAACTCTTACCTTTGAACGGGCTTACGATATGTTCAAGCGGCAGATGACAGTCGGCGAGAAATCGGGGGCGGATATAATTCTCCTTGAAACAATGTCCGACCTGTTTGAGGTTAAAGCGGCGGTTCTTGCCGCAAGGGAAAATACAGCTTTGCCCGTGTTCGTCACGATGACTTTCCAAGAGGACGGACGAACCTTTGTAGGCTGCGACCCTAAATCTGTGGCAATTACTCTTTCGGGTCTTGGAGTTGACGCTCTGGGTGTAAATTGTTCCTTGGGACCGGGTGAGCTTATGCCTATAATTGATGAGCTGCTGCTCTATTCAAGAGTCCCGCTTATGGTGCAGCCTAACGCAGGGCTTCCCAAAATAGTAGACGGGGAGACGGTGTATAACATTTCTCCCGATGAATTTGCGGAATATATGAGGATTATTGCGGAAAAGGGCGGCGCTGTTCTGGGCGGGTGCTGCGGAACCGAGCCTGAATTTATAAGAAAGGTTATTGAGAGCACTAAAGACCTGACGCTTAAAAAGGCGGAGCCGCTAAAGGTAACGGCAGTGTGCTCGGGAACCAAGACCGTAATATTCGACAATGCTGTTACGGTTATCGGAGAGAGAATAAACCCCACAGGCAAGAAGAAACTGAAAGAAAAGCTTCGGGAGCAGGATTTCGGATATTTGGTGAACGAGGCGATTGCCCAGAAAAACAGCGGCGCAGATGTTCTTGACGTAAACTGCGGATTACCTGAGATAAATGAGGCTGAAACCCTTTTGAAGGCGGTTAAGGAAATTCAAGCGGCGGTGAACCTGCCGCTCCAGCTTGACAGCAGTGATAAATCAGCTATTGAGCTAAGCATCAGAAACTATAACGGAAAGCCGATTATTAATTCCGTAAACGGCAAAAAGGAGAGCATGGAGGCTATATTCCCTATTGCAAAGAAGTACGGAGCAGTGGTTGTCGGTCTCTGCCTTGATGAGAGCGGTATACCCGAAACGGCAGAGGAGCGGTTTAAAATTGCAGAAAATATTGTTAAAGCAGCCGAGAGCTACGGAATACCCAAAGAGGATATAATTATTGACTGCTTGGTTTTGACGGCTTCGGCTCAGCAGAGTCTGGTTATTGAGACGATTAAGGCAATACGCCTCGTAAAAGAACGTTTAGGCGTAAAAACGGTTCTCGGCGTCAGCAACGTGTCTTTTGGTTTGCCTGCAAGACCGATTTTAAACAGTGTTTTCTTAGCTGCCGGTTTTGGCGCGGGCTTGGACAGCGCTATAGTAAATCCAATGAGCGTTGAGATTATGAAAGCGTTCAGAGGCTTTAAGGTTTTGAATAATCAGGATGTTGACGCAGCGGACTATATTGCAAGCTATGCGAATTACAGCGGAGAAACTCCCCAATCAAGCGGCGGAGCGCAAGTATCAAGTGCATCCGATGGTGACCTGAAATCATTGATTATTGACGGCAGGCGAGATGAGACGCGGCAAAAGACTATCGAGATGATTAAGGATACCGACCCCATAAGCATAATAGATAATTACTTTATTCCCGCTCTTGACGTTGTGGGAGATAGATATGAAAATGGAACTGTATTTTTGCCCCAGCTTATACAGTCGGCAGAGGCTGTAAAGAGCGGCTTTGAGGTTATTAAAGAGAACACTGAAAAGTCAAAGGATAACCAAAAAGGTCGAATTATTCTTGCAACCGTTGAGGGGGATATTCACGACATTGGGAAAAATATTGTAAAAATGCTTCTTGAAAATTACGGCTATGACGTTATAGACCTAGGTAAGGATGTTCCCATACAAAAGGTTGTTGATGTGGCAATGGAAAATGATATAAGGTTGATTGGGCTCAGCGCGTTGATGACAACAACGGTCAAGAGCATGAAGGATACAATAACCGCTCTTAAAGAGGCGGGCAGCAAGGCAAAGATTGTTGTGGGCGGCGCCGTTCTTAATGAAGAATATGTTGATTTTGTGGGCGCTGACTTTTACGGCAAGGACGCGAGAGCAACCGTAAAGGTGGCGGATATGGTGTTCGGTCATGACAAGGAGGAGATTTAGTTGTTAATTGATTTTCATACACATGTGTTCCCTGATAAGATTGCAAAGCGGGCGATTGAAAGCCTTGAGAGCAACGTAATAAGAATGCAGGGAAAGAATTACCCCGCCGTTACCGACGGAAGCCTGGGAGAATTAATACGTACCATGGCAGAGGACGGGGTGGATTACTCCGTGGTTCTGCCTATTGCGACCACAGTTAGACAATCTGAGTCAATAAATCGGTTTGCAAGAGAGATTAACGGCAAGAACGGGATAATCTCTTTTGGAAGCGTCCATCCCATGCAGGAAGATTACGAAAGAGTTCTTGAAGGAATTGCGGAGGCGGGACTAAGGGGAATTAAGCTCCACCCTGAATATCAAGGAACATTTGTAACATCTCCTGAGGTTAAGCGGGTTGTGAAAAAGGCTACAGAGCTTGGACTGTATGTGGTGTTCCATGCAGGAAGAGATATAGGAATGCCTGAACCTGTCCACTGTATGCCCGAGTGCTTAAACAGCCTTCTTGACTATGTGGACGGCAGCAAACTGATAGCTGCCCATATGGGCGGCTGGAAGCTGTGGGACGATGTGGAAAAATACATAGTCGGCACTCCTATAATGATTGACACGTCATACGTGGGCGGATTTATGAGCCCGGAGCAGTTCAAGCGTATTGTTGAAACTCACGGAAGCGAAAAAATTCTGTACGGAACTGACCACCCGTGGGAGAGAGCGTACGATTCTAAAAGGTTTGTAGACAGTATAGGTCTTAAACAGGAGGAACTTGATAATATATATTTTAAAAACGCAATAAGGCTTTTGGATATAGAGCTATAAATTTTGATAAAGGCTTTGGCGGCATTGCCGCCGCGGCTTGGGTGTGACCCAACATCTTTGATGTTGGTTGGCACGCAATATTCCGGTTTGGTTATAGTAGGCAATGTCGATAATAAAACTAAGTTGTTGCTGATGAGGGCGGAATAGGGGCTCGGCAATAGTTTTAAAGGCAAAGCCTTTATCAAAATTGGATTTAAAAGTAGGGGCTTAGATGTGGAGCTACAAATGTTTTACTATATTTTATTAAAAATATAACCTAAAATTACTTGATATATTGCGCTGAATGTAGTATAATCTAAGTGCGGAGCCTATATTTAAAGGCTGAGCTATTTTAGTTAGGAGAAATGTTTAGGTATGAAGATATTGTATATGGGTACTCCCGATTTCGCTGTGCCATGCTTGGAGGCAATCGCAAAGAGCGAGGGAAATACCGTGGTCGGCGTTGTGACTCAGCCCGATAAGCCTAAGGGTAGGGGGCATAAGATGCAGCCTACACCTGTTAAGGTTAAGGCGCAGGAGCACAACATTCCCGTGTATCAGCCGATCACCCTTAAAAATAACAGTTTTGCTGAGGAATTAAATAATTTAAACCCTGACATAATTGTTGTTGTGGCCTATGGGCAGCTTCTGCCGGAATACGTTCTAAACTACCCAAAATACGGCTGCGTAAATGTTCACGGCTCGCTTCTTCCAAAGTATAGGGGAGCGGCTCCTATACAGTGGAGCGTTATAAACGGCGATAAGACCACCGGTGTTACGACCATGTACATGGACAAATCTCTTGATACCGGTGATATGATTTTAAAAGAGGAAACGGAAATCGGCGAGACGGAGACTGCGGGCGAGCTGTTTGACAGGCTGTCCGCTATGGGAGCGAAACTGATTGTAAGAACAATTGAGCTGATAGCTGAGGGCGCTGCGCCCAGGATTAAACAAAATGAGTCCCTGTCATGTTACGCACCTATGATGACAAAGGAAACCGGTCATATAGATTGGGAAAAGTCTGCGGATGAAATAATCAACTTAATACGCGGAACCAATCCCTGGCCTCTGGCTTTCTCTATGTATAAGTCGGATACAATGAAAATTTTCCGAGCCGAAAAGGGCAATATAACAAAGAATGGAACTCCCGGAGAAATTCTGGGAATTGTCGATAAAAAGATTGAAGTACGCTGCGGCGATAAAACTTCAATTTTGATTGATGAGATACAATTTAAGGGAGGAAAACGCATGACTGTTGCAAGCTACATTAACGGTCATGACATTGAAATCGGGGAAATTTTAAAGTAGATTTCGGAGGTATAAAATTGTATTTTGGATATTTTGATTCAACTGTAATTTTGCTTATCCCTGCGATTCTTTTCGCAATATGGGCTCAGACCAAGGTTTCGAGCACCTTTAATAAGTATTCAAGGGTCGGGAACCTGCGTGGGCTGACAGGCGAGCAGGCAGCGCGGATGATTTTAGATAATAACGGACTTACTTCCGTACGTATACAGCGAATACACGGAAATCTGACGGATAATTATGATCCGAGAACAAATGTTGTTAATCTTTCCGATTCAACCTATGGGAGCACCAGCATAGGCGCAATAGGCGTAGCGGCGCATGAGTGCGGCCATGCTGTTCAGCACGCAACAGGTTATACGCCGATTAAAATAAGAAACGGCATTGTTCCGATTGTGAGTGCGTGTAATAAGCTCTCAATGCCGCTTATCATGCTTGGATTTATTTTGACTGCATTTGGCGGATTTGCTCCGATTATTATTGATATCGGAATACTCATGTATGCGGCAACAGTTTTGTTCCAGCTTGTGACCCTTCCCGTAGAGTTTAATGCCAGCAGCCGTGCTCTCAAAACCCTTGAATCGTTTCAAATGCTTAACCAACAGGAAATAGAAGGAGCTCGAAAGGTCTTGTCTGCCGCAGCGATGACATATGTAGCGGCGGCCTTTTCGGCGATTATGACATTGCTGAGACTTGTTCTGATATCACGGAACAGACGGGATTAAGGTGGCATATGAATTCAAGAGAAATTGCGCTGAATATTTTGGTAAAGCTTGACAGAGACCGCGCCTATGTAAACAAACTGCTGGCTGCCGAATTCAGAAATGCCGATTTAAAGCCTGTGGATAAGGCTTTTATTAACGAACTGGTTCTGGGCTGTGTTAAAAACAGGTACTTGCTTGATTATATTATTATGCAGTTTTCAAAAGTCAAAATCAAGAAAATGTCTGTTTGGGTTAGAAATATTTTAGAGCTCGGCGTGTATCAAATAATTTTTCTGGATAAGGTTCCGAGTTCAGCGGCGTGCAACGAAAGCGTTAAGCTCGGCAGGAGATATGCAAATCGCTCCTGCGGCTTTATTAACGGTGTTTTGCGGAATATAAGCAGAGGCGCTGAGTCAGTAAGGTTCCCGGATAGCTCAGGTGATATACTTGAGTATTTATCCATTAATTATTCATTTCCCAAGTGGATGGTTAAGAAGCTGGTTGATGATTACAGTTATGAGTTTTGCGAGGATATTTTGAAATCTGCAAATGCCGTGTCTTCCGCTTTTATAAGGGCAAACGCATTAAAGGCTCCCGAAAACGAGAGTAATTTTATCAATATTCTCAGGGCTGACGGTATAGACGCATCTCCGATTGAGGAGCTTAAAGGCTGCTATGCCGTAAAGGGAGCCCTTGACCTACATAATTCCGATACATATAAAAGGGGATTGTTTTCGGTTCAAAATCGAAGCTCACAGCTTGCATCTATTATTCTTGAGCCTAAGCCCGGGCAATTGGTGATTGACGTCTGTGCGGCGCCCGGAGGCAAGACGACGCATATAGCAGAGCTCATGGGCAATAAAGGGAAAGTTATAGCCTTTGATTTTCATGAACACAAAATATCGCAGATTAACGAAGCTGCACAAAGGCTTGGGATAACGATTATTGAAGCCTGTAGGTTCGACAGCACCATGTGTAAGCCGGAGCTCATAGGAAAGGCGGATCGCGTATTGGTTGACGCCCCCTGTTCAGGTCTCGGAGTTATGAATTCTAAGCCTGATATACGGTGGCACAGAGAAGAGGGAGATATTGCAGAGCTTAATGAAATCCAGTCAAAAATCCTCTCAAGCTCCGCAAAATATGTAAAGAGCGGCGGTTTCCTTGTGTACAGTACCTGCACGATTCTTAAAGACGAAAACGAACGGCGTGTTAGTCGGTTCTTGTCTGAGCACAGCGATTTTGAGCTTGTTGATGAAAGAAAGCTGTTTACTCATATAGACGGGGGAAGCGGATTTTATATAGCTAAATTAAAAAGGACATAGTTTTGATGGAAAAATTAAATCTAAAGGATCTATCCCAAAGTGAGCTTGAGGAATATATTATTTCTCTGGGAGAGCCTAAATTCAGAGCCACTCAGATATATAAATGGCTGTACAGCGGCATTGAGCATGCGGATGAAATGACGAACATTTCAAAAAAGCTCCGTGAACGGATAAAAACAGAGTGTATTATTTCGAGCGTCACCATTGAAAAAAAGTTCGTTTCGGCTCTTGACGGAACAAGGAGATATTTGTTAAAATTAGCAGACGGAAATTATGTTGAGTCCGTGCTTATGAAATATAAACATGGCTATTCAATTTGTATTTCCTCTCAGGTTGGCTGCGCTATGGGATGTAAGTTTTGCGCTTCTACAAGGGGCGGTAAAATACGCAACCTAACCGCAGGTGAAATTATTGACCAGATAATCGCCGTCCAAGGCGATATCGGTGAAAGAATATCAAATGTGGTTATGATGGGCGTAGGCGAGCCTTTGGATAATTTTGATAACGTAGTGAAATTTATTGAAAATGTTAATAATCCTTTAGGGTTAAACATAGGTCAGCGGCATATAACGGTTTCTACCTGCGGAATTGTTGACAGGATTTATGAGCTTGCCGATTTAAAGTTTCAAATTACGCTGGCGATTTCCCTTCACGCGACCGATGATAAGTCAAGAAGCGAGATTATGCCTATAAACAGAAAATACGGTATTGAAAAGGTACTAAAGGCGTGTAAATACTACAGTGAAAAAACCGGCAGGAGATTGACCTTTGAGTATACGCTTATAAGAGGTGTTAATGATTTTAAGGAAAACGCCGAGAATTTGGCGGGCATCTTAAAGGGAATGTTGTGCCATGTTAATTTAATTCCCGTAAACGCAGTTGAGGGCACGGGATTTTTACCGGCAAATGATAATAATATTAAAAACTTTGTTAATATATTAGACAAGAGGGGTGTTCCGACAACTGTTCGCCGAGAGATGGGAAGCGATATTTCTGCGGCATGCGGACAGTTGCGTTCAAAGGGTTGATGTAGGAAGGAGAGGTTGCATTGAGGTTTGACGTTCATGGTATTACGGACACAGGATGCGTCAGAGAGTTAAACGAGGACAATTTTTGCATCTGCGGATTTAAAAATGGAACCGAACCGGGATTTTGTGTGGTTGCCGACGGTATGGGTGGGCACAATGCCGGAGAAGTTGCGAGCCGTTTGGCTATTGACTTCATTACGGATTCGCTCAATGATATTCTGGGTGATTGTGACAACCCGGATATTCCAAGAAGAATAAACGACGCCCTTAATTCCGCAAACACGAGTATATATCGTATGTCAAGAGAAGATGAGAGCCGTTTGGGAATGGGCACCACTTCGGTTATTTGTGCCTTCTATGACGGGGAGGGGTACATTGCCAATATTGGAGACAGCAGAGCGTACGCCTGCAGGAACAATGAGATTTACCAGATTACGGTAGACCATTCGATTGTGGAAGAGATGGTAGCAAACGGAACGATTACTAAAGAAGAAGCCAGGATACACCCGCAGAAGAATATTATAACAAGGGCTGTGGGAAGTGAAGAGGTCACAAAGGCGGATATTTTTGAGTATGAGTACAAAGCAGGCGACAGTATAATAATGTGCAGTGATGGTCTGTCCGGCATGGTTGAGGATGAGGATATTTTGAAAATTGTACAGCACGGTAAGAATTCAGAGGAAATTGCAACTAAGCTTCGTGATATGGCTAAGGAAAATGGCGGTGTTGACAATATTACTGTTATATCAATACGGATTTTGGAGGAGGATGCCATATGAACTTAATTGGCAAAGAAATTGACGGAAGATATGAAATACTTGAAGAAATAGGAAAGGGCGGAATGGCCCATGTATACAAATCGCGGGATAAGGTTCTAAACAGGTATGTAGCCGTTAAGGTTCTGAAAGAGGATTATAACGATGATAAGGAATTTGTCCGCAGATTTAATGTTGAAGCGCAGGCGGCGGCAAGTCTTTCGAATCCGCATATTGTTTCGATTTATGATGTAGGCTATGTTGACGGACTGCATTACATTGTTATGGAGTATATCGAGGGTAAAACTCTGAAAGAATACATTGATGAAGTCGGCTGTATTCCATGGAAGCAAGCTGCTGAATATTCAATTCAGATATGCGAGGGAATAGAGGAGGCGCATAACAATTCTGTTGTGCACCGTGACATTAAACCTCAAAACATAATAATGACTTCGGACGGCGTTTTGAAGGTTACCGATTTTGGTATAGCAAAGGCTTCAACTCAGGCGACAATGACAATGGTGAATAATAATACAATAGGCACTGCTCACTATTTGTCTCCGGAACAGGCTCGAGGCGGTTATACCGATAAAAGAACGGATATTTATTCCATGGGTGTTGTTATGTATGAAATGCTGACAGGGCAGCTTCCCTTTGACGATGAAAGTCCTGTGGCGATTGCTATTAAGCATTTGCAGGAAACAGCAACGCCTGTAACTCAGATTAATAAAGACGTACCCAAAGCATTTGAAGAAATTGTAATTAAGGCCATGTCAAAGGAACAGAACAGCAGATATTCCTCTGTTTCGGAGATGATTTCGGACTTGCAGCGTATTTTAATTGATCCGAACGCAAGTATTTCTTCAAACAGGCAGGGGAATGCCGATCAGGCGGTAGGTAACAGCAAGACTGCTAATACGGTTAAGATGCCCAAACTGGATGAAAATTATAGCAAAGATGATAGTTTTCTCGGATTTGATTTGGATGATTATGATGAACAGGATGCGGAATATGAAGCTATGCAGCGGTTAAATGAAAAGAGGGCTAAAAGAGCCAGGAAAAAGAAAGAACGCAAGGTTGCCTTTATAGCGTTTATATCAGCCCTTGCGGTGCTGGCAATAGGCTTTGCGACGGCGTTTGCCTTTACGGATGGTTTCGGCATTTTCGGAACATATAAGGACACAGTGCAAATTCCCAACATTACAGGCATGACGATTAAAGACGCTCAAGCAACCTACGGACAGACTTTCAGTATTATTGAGCAGAGCAAGTCGGAAAGTACAAAGCCTGTGGGAACAATTCTTGAGCAAACTCCTGCCGGCGGTGAGACTACAACAAAGAGAGATAATATAATTATTCGTGTTGTTGTAAGCTCGGGAAGCAGCTCCGTAACTCTCAGCGACTATTCCGGAGTGGAATACGACACGGCCAAGGAAGAACTGGAGAAGTTGGGACTAAAGTGCACTAAGATTGAAAAAGTTAATGCTGACGTTAAAGAGGGCTTGGTCTATGAACAAGAACCTCGCTCCGGCAGCTCGGTTGCCGCAGGAGATATGATTACTCTTACTGTCAGCAAGGGTCCCGAAAGCACCCCTGAGCCTTCACCGACAGAGGTTAGATCCACAAACAGCGGCGGAGGAAGCAGCAGTAGCGGTGGCTCAAGCAGTTCTAGCGGTAGTTCAGGAACTTCCTCGGGAAGCAATTCAAGCAGCGGCTCGTCGAGCGGTAGCGGCAGCAGTTCCGGTACCTCCTCCGGGGAGAGTTCAAGCGGTAATTCCGGCAGCAGCTCGGGAACTTCCTCGGGAAGCGGTTCGAGCAGCGGCTCCGGCTCCTCATCGGGAAGCAGTTCAGGTAGCGGCTCCGGCTCCTCATCAGGAAGCGGCTCGGGTAGTTCAGGAACTTCCTCGGGAAGCAGTTCAAGCAGCGGCTCCGGTTCATCGTCAGGCAGTGGTTCAGGCGGCAGCTCGGGAAGCAGTTCAAGCGGCGGTTCCGAATCATCATCGGGCGGCAGTTCGAGCGGCGGTTCAAGCAGTGTATCTGACGAACTGACAGACTAAACTTTATTTGGAATATATTAAATACCTGCGGGAGATTTTTCTCCCGCTTGGTAATTGATTACGAGCGATTTTTTGAATGGTGAGGGAAGAAAATGCCGGAAGATAGTACAATTCAAGTTGAAGGAAGAATTGTAAAGGGTGTCGGTGGGTTTTATTATGTGAGCTCCGCCGATACAACATATGAATGCAGAGCAAGGGGAAGATTTCGTAAGGACGGTATTACGCCTTTGGTAGGGGATCTGGTCAGCTGCACGATTGATAAAGTATCGAATACTGGAATGATTTCTGAAATACTCCCGAGGAAGAATTTTTTAATTCGTCCGCCAGTTGCCAATATTACACAGATAGCAATTGTTTTTTCCGTTGCAAATCCAAAACCGAATTTAAGAACGATTGACAAGCTGATTTCCTCTGCAATGTACGCAGGAATTTCCCCTGTAATTTGTATTAATAAAACCGATCTTGAAAGCGGCGGCGAACTGTTTGATATTTACTCAAGCTCGGGCTTTGATACAATTTGTGTAAGCGCATTAGAGAATAGTAATATTGATTTACTTATGGAGAGGCTGGCTGGAGAAATAACGGTCTTTGCGGGCAATTCGGGAGTGGGAAAATCCAGTCTGCTTAATCGGGTTTTAAAGGACGTTGATTTAGAGGTCGGAGCTGTGAGCAACAGAGTGGAAAGAGGAAGACACACCACCAGACACAGTGAGCTTATACCTCTTGAAAATAATGAAGGGTATATTATAGATACACCGGGGTTCAGTTCCTTTTCGGTTTCGGATTTTGATATTGAAAAGCTTCCCGGTCTGTTCCCTGAATTTGCCCAATATACCGATAGGTGTAAATTTCAGGATTGCAGTCATACGGTTGAGGACGGCTGTGCTGTTTTGCAAGCTCTTGAAAACGGAAAGATACAAAAATCACGGCACGACAGCTATTTGGAACAGTACAATGAAATTAAGAGCAAGAAAATTTACTGATTTTGGAGGTAAATCATGGCTGATAGAATAATTATTTCGCCGTCAATTTTGGCGGCCGATCCGCTTAATCTTGAACGTGATGTGAAAAAGATTGAAGCCGCAGGCGCCGATTATCTGCACATAGATATTATGGATGGTCATTTCGTGCCGAATTTAAGCTATTCGTCCAATATTGTAAAGGCGCTTAGAGATAAATCAAATCTTGTGTTTGACGTGCATCTCATGCTCAGCAATCCCGATAAGTTTATTGATGAGTTCGCAAGAGCAGGCGCCGATATAATAACGATACATCAAGAGGCCGTTCCCAATCTTCGCGAGACCTTGGCGCATATCAGAAGCCTCGGCAAAAAGGTGGGGGTTTGCATAAAGCCCGGCACGCCTGTTTCTGAAATTGTTGACGTTCTGGATCTTGTGGATATGGTGCTGCTCATGACTGTAGAACCGGGCTTTGGAGGTCAGAGCTATCTTCATTCCGTTGACGAGAAGATTTTAAGCTTACATAGAATAATTCGATCTCGAAATCTGGATATTGACATTGAGGTCGACGGCGGAATTACGGCAGATAATGTGGATATACCGGTAAAAGCCGGGGCAAATGTAATAGTTTCGGGATCGGCGATTTTTAAGTCTGAGGATTATAAGGCTACCATTGAAAAAATGCGGTCTTTGGCGGAATGTGGAGTGAGAGAGCGTGAAAGCGGCAATATTTAGCAGTGCTGAAATTTCGGATTATAGTTATATATCCGATTATTGTTTAAGTGAATATTTTATAATCTGTGCCGACGGCGGGTATGTACATACCCAAAGGCTTGGAATTATACCCAACGTAATTATCGGGGATAACGACTCCTTTAAGAATGAATATCCAAAAGAAATTAAGCGTTACATATACCCTCCCGAAAAAGATAAAACAGATACGAATTTGGCAATTGACTGCGCTATCGATAACGGAGCAGATGAAATTTTGCTGTTCGGAGGCCTGGGCGGCAGAATAGACCATGAGTTTTCGCATTTTTGCCTGATAAAATATGCCCTTAACAGAGGCGCACGGCTTAAACTTATTGATGACATAAATGAAATATGGATGGAAAATAGGACCTTTGAGCTAAAAAGAGGGAGGAAAAAGTACGTTTCGTTTTTTCCCTACGGCGGTGATGTGTCAGGCTTTACCATAAAAGGGCTTAAATATGAAGCTGAAAATATGACGCTGTCAACGGGAGAGGTTCAAGCGTCAAGCAACGAATTTGCAGAAAGTGATATAGCAAAAATTTCCTTTGACAGCGGAACTTTGCTTGTAATGCTGTGCGATGATAGACAGTAGGAGATTGTTATGAAAGTAATAAAAAGTATAGCGTTAATATTTTTAATTGCCATAGTGGGGCTTTGTTCGTCCTGCTCTGATAAAACAGCTCAGAATGGCAATCCTCATGACTTCTCTGCCGACGTTTCCTTTGAAGAAATTTTTTATGAATTTAACGATGTAAAAAAGACAACGGATGAGCTGGTTGCCGCGGCAGTCGATACCGGATGGTGGCAAAAATATGATTTGGTTTTCAATAACGTAAACGCCTTGTATTATGCAAACTTGCAGACGTCAAATTCAAATCAGCTCAGCGAAACCGATGCGGTTTTGAGTAAATCGCTGGTGGATATTCTCTTAGGTTATAAAAATGCCTATGAGATAATGGCTGCCTCCCGTAACAGTAATGATGGTGAAATTATTAACTATGCCCGCAATGAATTCACCACCCAAATAACCCAAGCAAATACCAAATGGACTCAAGCCCTAACCTCAATAACAGCCACCACCCAACCCCCTCAGTCCACACCTGCGGAATGACGACAAAATTCCAAATTATAATTTCAGAATACCAATTGTCACTTCTATATTGATAGAAACCATGCCTCATCAATTATGTAGTCATTAACCGGAGTAACTCCTAATTGTAATTCTCTTAACTTCTCTATTAACTCATCGCCATCGACTAAATCGATTGATGTGGCTCCTAGTCTATTTGCCTCTTTAATGGCGGGTACTGAAAATTTTCACGTTGTTATAAATAAGCCTTTGTCAGCTCTCCCTTGCATAGCGCCTCTAAAATCTCGAATTTCTCCGGTGCTCACTGTTCCGGTATAACGCTTACATTGGAACAGCATATGAAAGCTAATTATACCATTCAACTTAACAATTCCCATACCATCTATCCCGCCATCGCCTGTTTTTCCGGTAACTTTAACTTGCGTAAATCCGGACTCTCTTAATATCCTTTGAGTTAATCGTTCAAAAGCATCCGGTTTTATATTCAATAAAATATTTTTTAATTTTTCACGCCAAGTTTGTATCTCATCCGGGGTATCTACACCATCATTTTCCAAATTTTCATCATCAGTATTTATGTCATTGGCATCTTTTGTTTTTAACAGAGTCATTTTACGAACCTTCTGAACAATTTCGCCGGGATTAATATTCTCCAACTCTCTCCCGTTTGCTGTTAAAGACCATATTCCTCGTGAGGAATTTTCCAAAATTCCCACTTTCTTCATATATGTTCTTGCCCACGCCAATCGATATTCAACCTCTGTCTTACTACTGTTGCCATGCATGATTTCTTGCACTTCTGTTGGCAGTTCCAATATTTCAATTGTTTTATCATCTATTTCTCTAATAGTTCCGGAACCACCTAATTCTTTCATAGCTTGAAGCAATTCACACATCATATCACGATAAGCGGGTATTTCTAAATTATTTTTCATTTGTTATTCTCCTCATCTATGAATTTATTACCTCAAAAACGTATTAATTCATTGTTATGTACTTTGAAGTCGTATTTTGTTTCTATGTACCCCATTATCATTTTGTGGATAACCCGCTCTTTCGGGTTGTAGGCTTCTGCTCTTTCAGAAATAGCCTTTAGCGATACTTTGCCCTCTCTATCGCTAAACCCGACTTTTACATTGGTATAACTGTCTGTTTTTTATCGCGACAGCAGACACACCGTCTCCACATGTGTCATCACTATTATATGAACACAATTTATTGTTATCGTTGGTGGAAAAGGAACACAATTTATCTTCAGAAGCATTATCTACATCTTTTTTGCCTTTGCTGTTCTTTCTCGGAGGCTTGTATTTGCTTCCATCTACATTATTAGTAAACCCTGTTTTATAGATAAATGTAAGCATTGAAGGATCTGCGTTACCCTCGTCATCATAACCACCTACAATTACTCTGTCTATTATACTTTCAAATACGGTTCTATCAAATTCAGTTAATGTTTCATTGTTCTCCAGTACCTTCCGAAAATCTGCAAGGCGCTTCTTTATATTTTTTACTCTTGCTTCGTCATTATTGTATTCCATTAATTCATCATTAAGATATGTTAATCGTTCTGCCAGTTCGCTATTTTTTTCTTCGTATGCCTCTTGGTCGATTAATTCTTCAAGTCGCATATCCAGAAGTTTTTTCTTTTTCTTGTTTACTGACGCTATTGCTTTTTCAATCCGGTTTATTTCTTTGGCAGAATCACAAGAGCATAAAGCACTTTCTATTCTTTGAAGCATTTCCTCAACAATATCTTTATTATTATAACATAAAAGTTTATAGCTTTCAAGAAACGCCTGTTCGATCATCACTTCAGGAATTCCCTTTGATTCTTTGCAGAACTTTTTTCCCTTCTTTGTTGCAGTAACACATTGCCATATTGTTTTATGATATAAACTACCTGAATGCCAGCTCCTTCGAGTTAAATGTCCATGGCAAAATCCACACTCCAGCATGCAGCTAAACGTATATTTTCTTGTAAAGGTTTCTCTTTTATCATTGCTCGTTTTTCTATTTCTACTTCTACGGTTAATAATTTGTTGAACACTTTCAAACATTTCTTCGCTGATAATTGGTTCGTGATGATCGCGAATATAATACTGATCTTCCTCACCCAAATTATCTAAGCGTCTTTTTGATATCGGATCTACTGTAAATGTTTTCCCCTGCCGGATATCTCCTTTATATTTTTCATTTTTTAATATTCCCATCACGGTTGATTCTGCCCATGTTGTATTTCCACGTTTTGTTTTGTAGCCCATTTTTTCTAATTCTTGCGCAATAACAAAACATCCCATTCCTTCATTATACCTTTCAAAGATATAACGGACCACCTTAGCCTCTTCCTGATTAATTGTTATAGATTTTGTTTCAGGATGATAATCATATCCCAAACAACCTTGAAAACCGACCAATTCTCCACGCTGCATTTTCATTTTTAGACCCTTTTTTACATTGGCAGATATGTTTTCAACTTCTTGCTGTGCAACAGAACTTAAAATTGTCAGCAAAAGTTCTCCATCCATTGTCAAAGTATTTATGTTTTCCTCCTCGAAAAATACAGCAACATTTTTCTCTTTAAGCATTCTAACATAATTCAGAGTATCTAATGTATTTCTGGCAAAACGTGAAATTGATTTTGTGATGATCATATCAATTTCGCCGTTTAAACAATCGTTAATTAACCTTTGAAAGTTTTCTCTTTTTTTGGTTTGTGTTCCTGTAATGGCTTCATCAGCGTAAATCCCAGCAAGTGTCCATTCAGCTTTACTATTAATATATTCAGTATAATGCTGCATCTGCGAGTTATAACTGTTTTTCTGATCTTCGCTATCGGTGCTAACTCTGCAATAAGCAGCAACACGTAAACGTTCGAGCGTTTGACGAAAAGAACGACTCGATAAAGTATTTTTAGCTTTTATTACTTCTACTTCTTTCATAACATTCACCTTCTTTGTGTCTATATCATAGTGTACATTATAACACAAAGGTTGCACAATTTCAAGGGGGTGTGATTAAATTAGACGGAATTTTATAATCTTGCATTAATTTAAGCTTCACTGCATTATACTCCTTATCTGTTATCAATTTTTTATTTAGAAGTTGTTTCAGCATTGCAAGTTGCATGCTATATCTCATAATATCTTTTTGCATAATTCTTCTCCTTTCAATCAATCTATAAACCTCACCTTCCCGGCGCCTGTAGCGAACAGGTCCATAGAAATCTCATCTCTCCGCCTTCTCTGTGGCCGAGCCGCGTTTTACGGAAGTATCATTATACCCTGCCTTGTCATCGCGTTATATGGGAGCTGCCCATATATAAGTGCTCCTGGTTCTGTTGGCTAAGCAGACGGATAGCCGCTCACCGGCAGGGAACGTACCGGTTAGATGCGCTATTCAATTTTCAAAGAGCGCGGGAATGTCTTTATCTATAAACACGAGTAAAATGGCGTAAATCTAATTGCATATAAACAAATGACCCCAGAATTTTTTTCTGAGGCCATCCGGCTTATTCTATGGTGAATTTTGAGATGTTTAATGCAATGTGCATCATTATGTATTGTCTCAAATCCTCATCCAATACATTATCAATGTAGCTATACTTATTGATAAGTGGCATATACAGCTCTAATAAGAGTTCCAAGTGCCGATGACTGCCTGCAACTGCACCTTGCAGCAGATGATAAAATTCCTGTTCTGTCATAATAGATCACCACCTTTACATAGTAAATCGCGCAATTTCTTTATTGCCAGTGATCTCTGATTATAAACATGCTGAACAGAGCAATGCAGCTGCTTCGCAATCTCATAGGGTTTCTTTTCTTCAACAAACAACAACGTCAATATTTTCTGGCGCATAAGTGGTAACTTGGAAAAAGCTGTCGCCAATCGCTCTTCCTCAAAATCAAAACCTTCGTGTTTATTGGAGTTTAATTCCAAAGCACTATATTTGCCTTGAGCCAATAATAAATGTTCTGGAATATCTTCGAGCGCAATTGTGGGAACACGTCTGTTCACCTTACGGATATAATCCGTTCTTGCATTGCGTATCAGGACTTCAAGCCAAACTGTGAATTCCCCACGCAATCTATCATTGTGTTCTTGCTGGTGGTTCACCTTCATACCTCCTTTAGGCATGCCACCAAAGCAAGAACACAACATGCTATGATAGCATGCTGTGATAAAATTCTAATTACCTGATATAACCAAAGCAAAGCAATCAGAACATTGGACTCACCCCCTTTGAAAAATTGTATAAAAAAACGGCCGCACCATACTATTGCATGGTGTAGCCGCAATGCGCAACACAACTCGGTTAAGACAAAAATCTTAACCGATGTATATCCGGTTGTTTGACTTATTCGTTGAAATAGTTCCTGGTTAGCAGTATCTCCTTATCATTGGTAAACACTCCTACTTTAGTTTCTCAAATTTCTCAAGAGAATCAAGATAACTCGATAGGGACTCGCATATTGTAATCTTTTTCGCAGTTGAATATTTTTCAATACGTTCAGCAATCTCTTTTAAATAAATCTGTTCAGGATGGGTATAACTTTCCGCAGCCAATTGATCTATTGTAACAGATAGGGCATTCGCAATACGCATTGTCATATCTAAACTTGGAACCGTTCTTGCATGTTCAATCTGACCGATATGACTGGTGCTGCAATCACATAATTCTGCGAGATCTTCTTGTCTCAATCCTGCAATGTGCCGATATTTCTTGATATTTTTTCCCAAAGCTATGTAGTTCACGGTACATCTTCTCCTCTTAATTAATTTTACAATGTATCCTATTAAATTTGAAGAATGCAGCTATCCGATACACGCACCATAAGTGTGATTTGAGAAAATAATACCAAAAAAATAAAACAACGAATAAAATTAGTCTGCTCATAAGTGCGGGCAGACTAATTAGTAGTTTATTGGAACATATCAAGATTGTCCAGCATCTTTGCGATGTCCTCTTCTAAAGCTTCTTGTTGGTCGTTTTTGCTATTATCCTGGATACCGGATATCTGCATGCCGGCCAGTCTTTGCTCTACAACATTCTGTATCATCTGTTCAATTTTAGCTTGATCATAGGCAGATGTAAGTTTAATTTCTACTTTACAGTTTTGGTTTTTCAATTCGGGATGGGATTCTATATATTCATTTAACGCTGCAATAACAAGATGACTTTTCTTGTTTCCCATCCTCTCCAGCAGTTCACCTGCCTGTAGTTGTTCTTCCGTGTCCGAGTTAAATTGCAGTGAAAAACGATACTTCCCGTCTTTTTTCATAAAACCACCGCCTGTCACTTCACACTATGAAGCGTAAGCTGCTTTCTTGCAAGCATCTCATAGCCAATTGCATTCGCATTAGGGGACTCAACAAAACTTGCTTTTGCAACTTGCGGAGACTGCTCTAAAAATGTATGTAAGAGTATACTTCCACCACCGATAAACACAGCCGGATTAGAACGCAAATCGACTTGCAACTCTCGTAACTGATCCAAAATATTCTTTGCGTGCAGTTTTGTTGCATTTGTAATCGTCTCTTTTACATCTCCTGGTAAAATCGTTTCTTGTCCGCTAAGAACAGCGCTGATATGCTCATCCTCGATACGCATATCATGGAGTGACCCGACCTTTCTGACAATCTCATTATTCATCGTGATAATTCCGGTTTCCAGACTGCGGCAAAATTGTAAATCAGGCTTGCCGTTCCTAAGAAGCAGTACGTCTGTCGTATATCCTCCGATATCTATTATAAATATTCTCAGCGTATTTACGACCAGGCTACTTTGAGGCACAACTGCTGCATAAGCCTGTGGGAATACCATTACACGGTTAATTATAATATTATATGGCCTGTCTTGATAAACAAACTTGATAACTCCGTCGCGTTTAAAGTAATGAGCGAATTTATCTTTTAACACACCGTAATGTTCAGGCGGCAAACCAACTGCCAAATCAATTTGCTCTATCGGAGCATAATTGCCATACGACTGTAATTCTTTTGCTATCGCAAACAAGGAAAGTACAAAATACCTTTCATCCTGTGTTTTATCCCGCATATAACTCAGTCTTTTGCCGCTTAAAGTCCAATACCTGCCATCATACTCTAATATTTCATCCGTCAGCGGCGGTTTGACAGTATGCTCCGACAACCCAGATACAAAAGAGTAGTTTGGCGTTTTTATCGCATAATTTCCATGATCAATTGCTATTAACATAAGATAACCTCCATAAATTTATTTCAGGGATTACATCCCTATCTTTAATTACACTAAAATTTATACCTATTTGCAACTGAAATACGTATTTATCCGAAAATACGTGCGTGAAAAAAGAGCAAAGCAAAACATGCTCTGCTCTTTTGGTCACTATTATGTTTTGGCATCTATATTTTATTTGTGACTACAGAACAATGCCATCATCATTCGTTCTTCGTCCCGAAATCAAGGCATAAACGTAATCGTCGAGTCCTTTATATTTTGGATCCCATATGTATGTTCCAAATTTAAACCCCATATCATTGAGCAATGACAGCAGGTTGGAATAGCCATTCTGAACATGCCAGTTGGTCAAAAAATCCATATCAAAGGCCGTTTTAATTTCTTCGAGACCATTTTTGCGTAGTTCTTCAAGCGTTAGTCTTAACTGTGTTAAGGCATTTACGCCCGGTACTGCCAGCACGGTCAGTCCGGTTAAAACATGAATAACATCTGATTTCATCGGTCCCTCCGTCAGTATAATTAGGGGACGCATCGGACCTACAAAGTGTGTCCAGCCTTCAGCTCGGCATCCATCTTTTTTTTCGGTACTGGATACCCAGCGAAATTTTCGTTTATTGCAATCGTCTCTCCTGATTTGCAGGCCTTGAATATGACCGTATATGTCCCGAACCGGTATCAAAATTCCGCGCTTTTCGTTGATAAAACTCCATGTATCGTCATCTGTCCGGTAAAACCCTGGTACACCTGCCAAATAAAAGCCTTCAGTTTGAAGCTGACGTGCGATGGCCGTTGTACCCAAAATCGGTGTCGTTTTATACCCAAACCGTTCAATATCTTCATCTGTGAGTCCACGGTTATGTAGATTTTGGCGATGATCCGGAGAAAGCGAAAGCTTCGACAAAAGCGCACTGTACGTCGCATGACGGGTTTCAACATCAGTGATTGGACATTCTTCTATATTTGGCTTAGTTGCCAAGTATTTTTGATGTTTTTCAGCAGCCCTATCGGGAACGCCTATTCTATTTACCAGTTCTTTGCGTACTTTGTCACGAGGGATTCCGGTATATAACGAATACAAATCAAACATCCCACCGGAGATTCCGCACTTTGGGCAGCGGAAAACCTCTTTTTTTAAGTTGATATTCAAATGTCTTTGGCGTGCATTATCATCACAGCATGGACATTGTACATAATAAGAACTGCGTCCATGCGCTGGGAATGGTAACCCAAGCAGTGAGATAATATCCGTCATGTGAAAAATATCCATACAGCCCTCCTTTCCGGGGATGACAGAAGTCATCCCCATATTGTTTTTCTATCTCAGGCTGTGGTCCGCTGTACGGCATATTCACAGATCATTTGTGCTGCTTCTTTGATATGTTCATCACTGGTAAATTTATTTGCCAGCCATTTTAAGGCACCAGGATCCAACGATAAAACATCTCCCAAGGTTTTACCTTTGTACTTGGATATAGGGCACATAGTCTGCAACGCCTGATCCAGTTTTTCTTCCGGTGTCAGTTCTGCCGGCGGTATATCCTTTGTTTCAGTTTCGTCTGTTGCGATAGTATTTGATTTATCTTCTTGCGCTTCTTGCGTTTCCGATATAGGTAATTTATTCGACTCAAATGCTCCCAATTCATCGGGAGCAATATCAGCAAACTCTTCACCGGCCATAGAAAACTGGAGCCCAAATCCTGCGTTCCGAAGCGCAATGCCGACTGCGGCTGTCTGCGCCCATTCACGCGGCGACACAGAAGGTTTATCAGCGCAATACCCTCTTGAAGCGGTTGCTTCAGCAAGATAGCATTCAACAGGATCTTTATAATTGGGATAAATCCGTGCGGTCGCAACAAAGCAATCTTTAGATGGAGTGACCTGAACAGCAATTTTTCCTTCCGGATACTTTAAGCGAAACCATGCCATTTGAATCATAACGGGAAGCCTTTTACGCGTCTCGTTAGAATTCAGATCTGTGTATTCTACAGCGAACGGTGCAGGATCAAACCCCTGCACCTCATTAATTGTTTCAATAACTGTCATTGCCGGCAGTTTTTCATTCGAGTTATTTTGACTCATTGTATTGAACCCTCCTTAAACATTTATCTCGATATATGTGTTACGATACTGCAGCCATACAGGCAGTATCGTATTCACAAGCTGAATGATACTTTTTTTGTACTGATCCTGTGTTCCCGGAACAAAGCTTGAAAACCGTTTGCGGGTGTCTTGAATGACACGTTCTAATGCAGAAAAAGCTGTTTCCCTCTTTTTCTGACCGTTCTCATCTGTTTTTAGTCCAAACTTACGCTCATTCATTAGGAAACGTGTGTAAGCATCCACAAGCTGGTAATGAAACGACATTACTCTGGTATCTGTGGTAACTGGAGCCGTTTTGCAGAAATTCTGAAAAGTCTCAAGTACAGAGATCCTATAGTTTAATTCCTGTACAAACAATAATTCGTCCAACGGCAAGCATCCCTCGGTAATTTGCGAAACATAAGTATCTCTTTTGGTTTTGCATGATTCTAATACTGTAGCCATTTTTTGCTCCTTTCACATTAATAATATTCTTTTAATCTTTTTGCGAGACAAGTGCCTCTTTTTTCTGTATCGGTTTTTTTGATAGCCATACAAAGCGCCCGGCGTTCTCCTACGATGATAACTCGCTTTTTTCCGCGGGTTATCGCTGTATAGATAAGCGGTCTTGTAAGCATGATGGCATGTGCACACTGAAGATTGATGATGACAGACTGATATTCTGCTCCCTGGGATTTATGAATGGTAGAAGCATATCCCAGATCCAGCATGTCAAGATCGCCTGCATCATATTCCTTCAGCTTTCCGTCACCAAAATTGATATAAAGAATGGTTTCGGAATCCATATTTATGATTTTCGTGATATATCCGATATCACCATTGTTCACATCATCATGGTTTTTAATTTGCATGACTTTATCTCCGCATCGGAAGATGCGTTTCCCGAATTTCACTTCTGCCTTCTCATTATCAGGTGGATTTACCAGATCGCGAATCAGTTCATTTAATGCGTTGACTCCCGTTTCTGTCCTCTGTCTGAACGGAGAGAGCAGAGCGACATTGTCCACGCCATATTTAGCTATCTCCTGCATATAGATTTCTGCCACTTTCTCAGCAGATTCCGTTGTAGATGCGGAATCCATAAACTGAAAATCGGGACCATACTCCAAACTCAGATTTCCATGCCGAATAAGTTTTGCGTTGGTTGCAATCCGGCTTTCAGCGCTCTGACGAAATACTTTATCGAGTCTGACCACGGGGATGCACTCGCTTGCGATCATTTCACTCAGAACAGCTCCGGGACCTACAGACGGCAGCTGATCCGCATCACCGATCAATACAATTTGACAATTGTTCTTAACCGCACAAAACAGATGCTCAGCAAGATAAATATCCAGCATGGATACTTCGTCTACTAAAATCAAATCTGCCGTGAGCTCGGCAGGTTCATTGTAATTTCCGTCTTCGCCAGCCAAAAGCCCCAAGGCCTTATGGACGGTGGATGCCGAAAATCGTGTTGATTGTTCCATTCGTCTTGCAGCTCGTCCTGTTGGTGCACAGCAACAGATTTCGTTCCCGGGATGGTTCCGTTTGTATATATCCAGTAAAGCACGCTGGATCATTGTTTTCCCTGTCCCCGGTCCTCCTGTAATAATAGAAATGCCATGCGTTAATGCAGTTTTAACTGCCAACCGCTGCTCAGGTGCAAGCTTGACTGCGAGAATCTGCTCCTCTTTATCAAGTTCTGCATCCAAATCCGTATAGCAAAAACTTTTATTCTGTGACAGACGATGGGAAATCATTTCCGCTAAATGCGCTTCGATGTAAGCGGTTCTTGAGCGATATACATTCCCCAAATAGGAAACCATTTGACCGCTTTGGATCAGTCTGACGGCGCGGTTTGCAAGCATATCTTCTGTAAGCTGCGGAGTATTTAATATCTTAAGGCAGCTCTTTAACAGGTCATGTTTTTCCAAGCATAAATTCCCTTTGCTCTCTGCGTCCGTCAGTGTATAAAGCAGCGCTTCGTCAACACGTTCTGTTGATAGCTCGTCAAAGCCCATACTCATAGCGATTTTATCCGCTGTGCGAAATCCAACCCCGACCAGCTCGCATAACTTATAAGGATGGTTCTTAACGATATCCATCGTTTTTTCACCATATTCTTTATAAAGTCGAACCGCACGGTTAGGGGTGATGCCGTGTGGTGTTAGAAACGCAACAACATCACGCGCACCGCGGTTGCCAAGATACGAATCACATATTTTTTTTAATTTGTTCTTATTGATTCCCGGTATTGACAGAAACTTCTCCGGTTCTTTATCTAAAACCTCCAGCGCCATATTCCCAAAGGCTGCATAAATTCGTTCTGCAATCTTTGGACCAACGCCTTTGATCTGTCCGGATGATAAGTAAGAAATAATCCCTTCTTTGTTTGGAATAATGACTTCGTTGTAGCTTTCAACCTCAAACTGAATGCCATGTTTGGGATTTTTGCTCCAATGTCCCTGCATATCATAACGCAGATTATTGGCCACTGGAAGGCAATATCCGACTGCTTTTACTTGTGAGATGGTATTCCCCGAACTGTCTTTTATTTTTTCACATGGCCGATACAAAGCCACCATGTAGCTTGCTGCATCGATGACATTGGTGTTCTGTGGATATACCAGACGTTCAAATTGGCATAGCATTGCAAATCTCCTTTCGTTTTGTCCGCAGCTGACTGTTCGGACAGCTGCGGATCATATTTTCCCCATATGGGTCATAACGCTTTTAAAACTTTTCTGCTTTGAGGCACAAAATATTCCTCCACCTGAACCTCGTAATTTTTGGTGAGGTCAACAGCCTGCTGAACCATCGCATCTGCTAACCGGTCCAAATCTTGAACAAGTTTAACGCGGTCTTTCAGCTGTTCAATGTCCCAATCTGTGAAATCTTCATCATCATCTGTACCGCGGCCAGGATACACAGAAACCTCCAGTGGCGGGGTTATATAATCAACCCGTGACGCCTGTCTGCATCTGCCGCATATATTGCCTGTATCGGAAACACTGGTGAAGTTACGCTGTCCGCACTGCGTACAGTATGATTTATGTTCAGATGGATGACACTCGCCTTGATATAGGACGAGATACCCTCCGCTTTTGCCGTTCATACTGACCTGCCACCGATAATCGTGATCACGATTGAATTCATCCATCAGATCGTTCATCACATAAAAAAACTCCTGTGTCTCAATCAAATCAAACAACTTATCTACAATCTCGGAATCCAGTCCAAGCTGGTAGATTTTAAGATTGCAGGCGTATGATTGTGATATGTTCCAGGAGTTCATTGTGTAATATCTGAAATGATTTTGGAGGAATTTTATCATATCGCGTCTTGATCGCAAGTCAACCGATTGATAAAATCGTACCATTGCCTTAATACCCCCTTAGCAATTGATGATTGCAGGAGGGAGTGAAAGGAACGCATTCCTTTCATCGAGCGTTACTTTTGCCTTATCTCCGCCATGCTGCGTAACCAGTTTTCGTACCGCCGGATACAGGCTCTCATCAAACACGATAATAGCCATGTTCAGCGAAGCCGCTTTACCGATCTCACCTTTCATGCCGTTACTGATGTGATCCCCACACACGAACAACACCTCGCAATTTTCCAGCAGTTTCATGCCGAATTCAAGAGCTAATGCGCGTTCGGCAGGTATCTGTTCACAAAGCAACGCAGGAAGGTACGCATGCGGCGCTCTTGCCGAAACATTCATTTTTTTCATGGCATAAAACATATATGCCCTGGCAGCACGCATATTCTGCATCATTTCCATATCAGTCTGCGCACATAAGGGAGAACAGATATAGGCTTTTTTCAGACACCTGTTCCATTTCAGAAACTGTTTATCTAAAGTTGCCTCCCAATTGTCTTTAAAAATATCAATACTCATATTGACTCCTTTCTTGGCATTAAACCGGCTGAAGAGATACCTTCAGTTTCCGGCTTTCTGTCTTTTTGATTACATCTTGATATACAGAGGGATATTTCTTTTTCAATAAAGATGTATCCGTCCTGTTGCTTGTTTTTGTGACAAAATCGATGAGAAACTTATCCGACGTGGTTTCTAAAACACCGTGTTCATGTGCTTTCATCAATTCTGCAATTCGCACAGAATGTGCCTCAATCTCCTTATTATATTTTTTTATTTCATCATTGCACTCGGCTATCTTTTCCTGCAGATTCAGGATACTCCGTACCTGCTTCTCGTATTTGCTCGGAAGCTCGATAGAGGGAAGCGCGGCATTGCCGGAGCCGTAAATCCTTGCAAGCGATTCCAGTGCAAGTTTTGGAGCCACACCAGCCATTGTAGGCGGCTTATCATTTTCAAGACTCCAGATCCATTCTTCCAGACGTTCAAATATCACATCCTCTTTAGCCTTGTCACGAACAATCTCAGGAGTTGCCAGATCATTATCCGGATTATTTCCCCATATGGCAGAAAAGGCGCCGATATTGACATCCGCAACTGATAGGTAGAACCGCAGCTGAAACTCATAATATAGAGGAAATGCGCCGTTTGCCCAACCTGATGCTTTATGATAGGTACAGCTTTTGCATTCCAGTATGCCGGGTTCATTATCGGCCGCGCGTATAAAACGTCGGTCAAAGTCTGCAAGTGCAAAAGGAAAATCTGCATGCTGATACATATATGTATCGTCAATAACCGTATTACCGGTCTTTTTCGCATAAAAGTGCGCGGCAATCGGCTCCAGCATATGTCCCATTTCCAATTGATTTGCATTAGGCTTGGCAGCAGGTTTCATCTTGCCTTTTTTGATCATCCATAGCTCCAATGGTGTCACCCATGGTGATACTCCAAAAATGGCGGCAACATCACTTCCGCCCACTGTATACGGAATATCTCCTTTGGGTCCATGCATCCGACATTCAAGCCAACGCTCATTATCCATGCCTGCAGTATCGCAGAGAATGATCGGTGCAGCCATCAGTAACTCACCGCCTTTGCCAGGTCATAATCGCTCCATCTCAGTGAAAGCACCCGGGCGATGTTTTCCTCAATAACCAACATCTTGCTTACAGGCGTATTCGCTGTTTTCAGGATAAACGGTATTTCCTGAATTGCCATGAAAACGTCGTGTGCAGTGGCTGTTCCGCCACCATAAGACATTTCAAACATAGCAATTGCCTCAACAGCAGCTTTTTTCGGGAGACTAAGCTTTTTGCAAATCCTGGTCATCGCATTGACGGGATACTCTAACTCGATCTCCAAAAGCTTCTGTAATTTTCCAACAGAGTCTCCAAACTGTGCAAACAATTGATCCAGTGCGATGTCAAAATCCTCGATCTTTTTCTGATGCCTGTGATCAATGGCTATACAGCTGCCGATATGGATTGGATGCTGCACACCGGTAAGCAGCGCTGAAACCTTTGCAGAAGCAATACCGGTATCAGATGTCATGAACCGTACCCCCGGCATCAATTTTGACGCCAGTACAGATTTGCCCTGCGCATCCAGTAATTTGGTATAGGATCCGAGTAGATCGTTTTTCTGATCCGGTAGGATCCAAGATGCACTGGTAAGTGAGTGGTCTGAATAGCCATTTTCAAACTGGTTGCCGGGGAACCGAGCATCCAGCTTTTCCTGCACGGTTTTTAGCAGCTTATCGATCGGAAGGATTGAATAATCTACCGCATCGCCGGAATGGACTGCTGAAACCTTTTGATCCCGAATGAGAAGCAAAGCCTCAGCTGAATAAAGCTTAAGGCAGGCATTTAGGACATCTGCCAGTTCTTTTCTGCCGAGCTTAGGAAGCGCCGTTCCGTTAATTTTGGCTCTGTCCAATAGACTCTTATAGGCTGTGTCTCTGACAGGATAACAGTTGCCGTTAACCCTGATTGCGAGCCCCAGATGGTCAGCTGTGTCTTCAATAGCTTCCATGCTGGTTCCTGATGCAAATGCTGAAGGATTTCCATATAACGCCGCTGTTTTATCAAGCGGTTCCACTGTAAGTTCATTGACTTTGCAATGGATCCACTGACTTTCATCAGACAGGTGTTCATGGTAATCTTCCATGATCGGGTAGGCTCCAAATGTTGTGTAAAAGTTGTCTTGACATGATTTTAGCATAATAAATGCTCCTTTCTTTTTACGGTTTTCCCGTTTTGATATTTTGATATATATAACAAAAGCCGGCAAACCCTAAGGTCTGTCGGCTTTGTGTACAAATAGATTGACCAGAAACAAAAAAAGTGCCATCTGCAAAATGCAAATGACACTGTAAAACTCTGTTAAACTGTGTTTGACTCGCTTGTCAAACGTGAAACTTATACTGTTATTATAACAGAATTCTTCACAATAGTCAATCTATAAAAAGAAAGGAATGCATAAATCTATTTTAGTTATTGCCAACCAATAAAACATCCTCACGCTTTTTCGCAAGCGTTTCCAGCTCCGGCGTAAATCCCGAACTGGAAAACAAAACATACCATGTCTTGCGGACGGCTTTATTCCAGCTGATGGCTTTCGATTTTTCCTCCAATTCCCGAAGAATATTGATACCGACGGGATCCTTCCAATACTTGCATTCACCGAGTATCATGTTTTTGCCATCCGGGTCAAGCGCGACAACATCAATCTCCGTTTTGCTGTCCCAATACCGTCCGATTTTGGAAAAATAAAACGGCCATGTGTCCTGCGAGCTTAGATCCCACATTTTTTCACGGCAAATATCCTCATAAACAAATGCGACATGGCTGCTGATAAAGCCTTTTCTGATTTTGTTCATCACGATCCTGCTGTTGCCGCTTTCGATAAAGCTTAGATTTGGATAAACAAAGGCAAACCAAAAACGCAGATAATTGTCCTTGATCTTATATAGTCCCTTTTTGCTTTTTTCGGGATTATCTTCCGTTACCGGAACTTCACGTTCCAGTATATCCAAATCAATCAGCGTTTTTAAATACTTTGTAAGACTGGTTGATTTGACCTCAAGTAGAGTGGCTATCGCCGACAGCTTGCTGTTGCCGGCGGCGATCGCTTTGATAATGGAAAAATAGCTGCCGACTTCTGATACCTCCTGCTGAAGCAGGAACTGCGGCTCATCATACAGGTATCCCGAGGGATTTAAGATATTTTCGGATATGCCCTCATAAATATCTCCCACATCAGCAAATGATTCGATGTATTTTGGCACACCGCCTGTGACTGCATACATTTCTACCAGTTCGTTTTCGCTTTTATCCGGAAAGAATTGTCTGTAATAGCGGAAGGGTATCTGTTTCAGCTTCATCTGTGCGGTACGTCTGCCGTATAGCGGACTGTTATAGGAAAGAGTCTGGGATTCCATCATGGAAATTAAAGAACCACACAGGATCACCATGACCGGCTTGTCTTTTAACTGTTCCTCCCATATACGCTGAAACACAGAAGGAAAGGCCGGGTTCGATTTCCCGATATACTGGAATTCATCAATAACGATCACCGGCTTTGCCTCAAAATCAGTCTGCATGATTGTCTTAAATATCGTATCCCAGCTTGAGACCTTTGCATCGCGCAAAAGATCGTTATTTATAAATTCCGCCGCACGGTCTTTGAATTCCGAACGGTTCTGCGCCTCGGATTCCTCGCTTGCCAAGAAGAAAAGGGCAGGTTTATCCTTGATAAATTCCGATATCAGCGTGGTTTTTCCTACACGACGGCGTCCGTATAAAATAACGAGAGCACTGCCTTTTCGTGCGTATTCATTTTCTAAGGTGCGTATTTCATCCTCACGGTCTATAAATCGCTGCATACCAATCATCTCACTTTCAGCATGGTCTTACTATTATTATACCACAAATTATTATAATTTCAAGTATAATAATTAAAATTATAAAACAAAAAGGATGCCGCACAAGCGACACCCTTCGGGTTTGATACTATGCTGTGTTTCGTCTCAGTTTCCACATACCTCGATCGGTATGTTGAAAATGAGCCGGATTGCACTGCAGGGTCTGACGGATTTTTTCTTTCCACCATCTGTTTGTCTTTGCTTTTTTGTGTGGTTCTATCTGTTCGTACAGATAAGAAAGAGGTACTGCGCCATCGCATTGTTCCAAAACAGCCGCAACTACATCCCGCCATACCGGTCCCGGCATATCTCTGATGTCTGTCTGATATGCTTTTGTAGAAAGGATCGGATACAGCAGTGGATTATCTTTACGGACAATCATCACATACTCGTGAAGAATAGGGATAAAACTGCCGCTGTAATGAATTTGCTCAGAAAAACAGTTATGCTGAACTTTGATAATGATATTCTCCAGAGTACCTGGTTTAATAATTTCGGCCAGCATACTGTAAAGCTTCCCTTTTTTCTTGACGTCACCCATCAAGACTGCCATGCGGCCGCCTTTTTCCAGAGCAGTAAACTGTTTCATCATTGCATAGTTCATTGCTTTGACAAAATCCTCCCATTTCTGTATACGTGACAAATCGGATTGCTTAGGATCGTATCCATACTGTTTTTGTACATCGGAAGCGCTGTACATGATATCTGAATATTTGATAATATCCCAATATGGCGGATGCCAGAAAATAAATTCCGGTCGTTCCTCAATATCTGAGTTCATAATATCGAATCCGCTGTGCAAATCATAAATATGGCTTTTGATCTTCATTGCATTTGCAGCATCGCGGCTTGTTCCGCTTCCGCACATATAATCACAGATTTCGTGCGGTTTAAAGAACCGGATAAGGTCTTCTATCAACTTAGGAGAGCAATTGCCCCTATATTGGTTATTACCGCCGTTCCCTCGTTCTGGGTAACTCACAATACTGGTCAGTTTATTGACTGTTTGCATAATACGCCTCCGATCAATACCAATACTGCCCGTCTTCTGCGGTTCCTTCATCTTTACTGACCGAATATTCTTGACCATGCAGCACCAAATGCTCACTGTACAAATTGCCTCGACCGATATAAGGGACCGTAACGATTTCCAATATCTCCTTTGTCTCCAGATTGACCTTACAGGGAGATACATATACGCTCCCGTCATCCCACTGTGAAACAAAAAACGCATCCACCGGCCTCAGCGGTTTGATTATTTTTTTCTCTTGCTCCATTAGGATAAGCATACATATGTAGTACACGATAACCAGAGACACGGTATTTGTGATCAAAAACATATAACCGGATCCGTTCATCCAAAGATTGATTGCGTAGACTTCCATCAAGCATACACCAACAAAAATCGTTGCATATGTTTTAAGATTCAGGTCTTTGCAGGAATGTGTGGTTTTAATTTGGATGATTTGAGGCACGTATCCTAATGCCAAAAGAACACCGCCCATTAATTGTAAAAAGTCGAATAAAGTCATTATTCATATCCTCCTTCATGGTGAATAATTATATTTTCCTTCTGATGTTATTTTCAGTTCCAAACAACTCGTTCTTGTCTAAATACAATCTGAGCATCAGCATACTTTTTTAAATAGTGCATAGGAATATTAGGTTCGCCATCAAATTCATTGCCTACCGTTGTACATAAGACCGGACCGGCATTAAGATTTGGTTCAATATCCTTCCATAGCTTTCCGAATTTATCCTTATAAACAGGTAAATCAAAGTCGTCGTTGCCCAGATAAGTTAATGTGAGTTTCATTTTTTTACTCCTTTCAGTTGCTAAATTTGTGAATCATTTAGTTCCATAGAATTCTTTCAGGTGTGAACTGGATCTCTGCATCTTCATATTTTTTCATATAAGACATCGGAACATCCGGTTCTCCATCAATATTATTTCCGTTTGACGTACATAGTTCCGGTGCATACTGTCTGCGTGGATTGACATCCTTCCATAGTGTTCCGGTTTCATCTTTGTAAACCGGTCGATTCCGGCTATCCATGTTTAAAAATTTCAGAGTGATTTCCATTGTTTTTCTACCTCCTGCTTAGATATGACAATCTACGCCAACCATTACTGAATCACTTGGAATGGAACAGATGTAATGATCCAAGATTTTATGCCATGCTTCTTTTCTTTCTTCCGGGCTCTGCCTATCTGTCCAGTTATCATCTTGCGAATAGTATTCTCCCTGATCCAAATAAGCGTATGCCAGATTAGGATACTGGTATTTACTGAAAAACCCGCGTCGAGTCAGATACTCATCAAGGGATTCATCCTTGATGTACAAGTACGAATCGAATCCCAAAATCCCGTTATCACTAATATGACAGAAAAAATTTTGCGGTTTCTCTCCGGTTGTAAATATATGCTTGTACAATTCATAGTTCTCAGACTCGGTTTTAATTTTCCAATTGTGCATAACCTGCCATTCTATATCTTTTTTTCTGGCTGCACATACCCATTTGTATCCTTGCGGCGACGCAGGCTTAGAATCTTGACAAGTCCAACTATGCTCGCCTTCTGTGCATTCCTCGCAAGTTTCTTTTACTAAAAAGATATTTGGCCAGCGTCCGCCGATCTGATACCAGTCCCAAAAAGCATTTGGATTAAAAACATATCCATAGCCGCCAAATTCTTCGTTGTAGTCCATATAACGTCCCTCTTCGGCAAACGCTTCAAAGGATTTATATAATTTTTTATACGGGTAATTTGGTATGGCGGTCATTTTCTTTGCCTTTTTGGTTCTTTTGTCACACTTTATAGGACCTGCATGTTTTTCAAACACCTTTCCGTCATGTATGACAAAACGATTCAGGGCAAACTGATCATATACACTTACGATACGTCCATCCGGAAGTTTGATACAATCCACTGAATCCTTTTCATATTCGCGTCTCAATTCATCAGTTCGATCTTCAAATTCTAAATAATCCGGATTTTCAGTAGACTCACAATAAGGCTCTAATTTTTCTTCAATCATGGCGTCTACCGCCCGTGAAAATGTAGTCTTCAAGCCATTGAACTTCTCCAGATAAAATTCTGTAACCAAATTTTTGGGATCTTTATTGTACCTTTCTTGTAATTCCTGCAACGCATCCTGATAAAGCATGTCCGTTTTATAATCGTTCTCCAGTTTTGGTATTTCTACCGTTACCAATGTTAAATAATGCATAATCTCATATCCTTTCAGATTTATTCTAATTTTTAATAAAAGAATATGGGCAACAGAAGAAATCCAATTGCCCATATTACTGTATTTATACCCGTATATGCCGCTTCACAACAGCGGTCAGTTTTGTGGGCAATTGATTCAGGTCGGTAATATCCAAAAAAGAATCACCGTATATTCGCTCGATATTTTCTTTATCGTCTCCGATTGCGGCAGCGACAAAGATAATGCCTTTTCTTTGATATTCATGTTTGATTCCACGCAGATCCTCTTCAGCTTCCGTGCCATAATAACCATCATCGGCAGGCTGTCCGTCAGATACAAGAATCAATATCTTGACTGCCTCAGGACGTTTTGACAGTTGTTCAGCAACAAAACGCAATGCAGCGCCGTCGCGGTTACTGCCTCTGGCCCCAATATCCATCATTCTATATTTGTCATCGTTGTCAAAGCCGTCAAACTCAGCATAAGAATACATCTCAACGCCTTTATATGACGTTGAATGCCCGTAGACCATCACAGGGATTTCCAAACTCTGACAAAAGTCATAAAGAATGATCGCTGATGCTCTTGCATATGTACAACGGTCACATGAATGCATAGATCCCGATTCATCAAGCAGCAATCCCACTGTAAGTTCCGGGATTTCATTCGGCAGAGAGTTTTTATAGAAGACTTTGCCGTCATTTCTGCATAATGCATGGGTGTCCAGTCTCCGTCCCATCAGCAAACCGGTCTGTTTTCCACCGCGTCTGTGTTCCTGGAGCTGCTTGGTTAAGCTTCTCTGCAGCTGTCTTGAAATTGTCAGAAGCGGGCCGGATATCTGTTGATATTGCTTGATTAGTTCTTCGTCCACACTGGCGATACGATTGATCTGGATGGATACACCCGAATGAATGTCTCCATACGAAATGTTTTGAGCAACATCATTCAGTTCTCTGATGCGTTCGTTTTCCAGTTCTTCACATGCTGCTTTTTCAGCCATTTTATCAAGTATCCGTTCAATGTCTGCCGCAGCTCCGTCATACTGTTCACGTTCATAAGACTCGTTTCTCTCTACAGTACCGCCGGTCGGAACAGAGATATGCTCGCTTTGGTAGTGCGGCATTCTTCCGGTTTCATTTTCAGACACTCCCTGTTTTCCGTGGTTAGCAGATGCACCTGACGAAACTTGCTGTTCTCCAGACTCAGATTCGGAATTTTCATTTTCCGACTCAGTCTGGGGATTTTCATTTTCAGGTTCCGATCCAGCTGACTGTTTGGCGTCATCATGCGTTTTTTCACGCATTTCGGCTGTGGCAGATGCCGATTCTTCCTCTGAAGAAGAATCAGTCACTGGTGCAGTGCTACCTTCGCAGATTTCAGATGTGCCGGCCATGGAACCCAGAATATTTTTCAATAGTTCTCCAAGTTCCGTGTTTTCACCGGAGGCTGCTGCTTCATCCTGACGTTGCTTGCACATTTCCGAAAAGTCTTCTATATACCTCCAGCACCTAACCAGTATGGTATTTACGATTTCTAATCGCTTTTTCCCTGAATGAGACAACAGTGCGCTGTCGATCTCATGGATCAGGCTGAACACAGTCTGAATACGTTCATCGCCAAGAGGCTCCTCACCATATTTGATTTCTCCGTATTTTGCATACGACAACATGATCTGAAGTATGCTTTCAAATATATGCAGTCCTTCAGTTTCTTCCGATTCAATTAACTGCGTAACTGTCGGGACATCCTCGAAATTAGCTGCACGCAGCGTTTCAAGGCCATATCCGAGCGTACCGGGGAATTTCAAGAGCATCTGGTTTTCAATATAACCGTCCTCCAGAACATTGCTGATGTAATGCGATATAAGCTGTATCATCTCTAAATTTCTGGGATCTGCTTTAACGTATTCCCAAAAAGCCTTTTCGTTTTTCGCATCTTCCGGCTTCTTTAAATCTGGAGGAACCGGATACCAATGATACCGTGCCAAATAGTTATGATGTGTCTGACCGGCAAGAAAATCGGTGTAGAGAACATGACCCAGCTCGTGTGCGAATAAACCGCACACAATCTGGTATCTGTTTTCACGCCCCCGCACTTTAGTCACCAGTTTATTTCCGCAGTTAATGCGGATGTACTGATTATCTGTTGACGCTATCTCTGCACTCTTTGCTTTCCAGTAAAGATTCACATGGATACGGCGGTTATAGTTATACCGCCGTGTCTGTGCTGCAGCAATATCTTCAAAATGTCCCGCCAAAATACGGGACGAGAAGAATTGCCGGTCTGTGATCTTGCTGCGTTTCTCGTTTAAGCGCTGCATTACTAATTTGTGATTCACCCTTGCCATAATAGGGTAGACCTCCTTTCCGTTATTTTTATGCTGATGCCCTACGCCTGCTTGGAGGGAAGATAGGGTTTAGTATGGTTTGTACCAAAGCCTCTCGGTCAAGCGCATCACTGGTTGCCTTGCTAATGACTGTGTATAAAGCAGATTGATACACATTGCCTGTGATCTCGCTGCTGATGACCCAGTCTATCAGACTTCTCATGCCAACGCTTCCGTCTGAGATACTGTTTTTCCGGCAGTAATCGGCCATGTCATTTATCACCTGAACCATCTGAGAGACCTGATATTCATCAGTTGCGCCTGTAACGCTCATCACTCGTTGCACCATCACTTCAGGAGACGGCAGCTCGATATCCTTCACCAGACTCATTCTGTCAAGCACCGATTGGTTCATACCTCGGCAGCCTTCATAGCTGATATTCGTTGTAATAACAACGACAGCATCCGGATGCCGGTTTATGATTTCACCGGTAGGCAAAGTAATGGAACCGGTCTGTTCCAAAAGCGAATTAAGTCCAACCAAAACACCGGGCTGCACAATGGTTGTGGGTTCCTGTATTTCTACTACATAGCCATTTTTTAATGCCTTGAGGAAATCAGTCTCCACATAGGTAAAGCTTTGCCCGTTGTTTTTTTGATCTGAGTCTGTCTTGGAAAGTGCCCTTACTTTTTCTGTTACCATGTCCAGAACAATACCCATACAATCCTGAGCAGTCGCTGCTGCGTTTTCCACGCCTGTCAGCGCATGAAACACACCTGCTGGATCATAATCCATATCGTCCAGATCCGGTAAGTTCATAAGCTTGGATACATTAGCGTAATTGATTCCGCCCATGGCTTTCAGCTCTTCGCGCTCCAGATCCAGCTGCACATTTCCTGTAGAAATATTCTCAGAGTCGGGGAAAATCTGACCGATAAAATCAAATATTTCTGTTCCAGCAGAGCAGGTATATTTCATGTACGGCAATCCGAGTCCGGCTGCAATCGCTTTTGCACCCATCGTCTTGCCGGTTCCTGCCGGGCCACGCAAAAGGAAATTACGCATCTGCATTGGCTTGCCGGTAGTGATTTTCGCATGCTTGCAAATATCCACGACCTCTTCCGGAATGATATACCAATCAGGAAGAGTAGGAACAAGCTGCTTCTCTATCGGTGAAAGTGTTCTTGCATGTAGCTCGTATTTACCGACAAAATCAGAATGTTCTACAAAAGTGCTGGCTTTTTTTATCGTTGCGGGTCCGGTTTTTGCAAATATGGTGAATTCACCTGCCACAACATTGGTCGGCATAAAGCTTCCAGAATCAATCTGTGCCTGTGAAACGCGCATCAGATTGCCGGATCTGTCCACTTCGACCTTAACATATGCACTGCATGACTCATCCTTAATACGACGGTATGCGTTGTCGCACATATATGCCATGCTCATTGTGGCAACGCCCATATCAGGATGCCCGTTGATGAACTGGTCATAGTATTCGTCAAAGTAGTCTTTGAACTCCTGATCCTGAAGCAGTACTGGGATAAGCGCCATCATTACAGCAGCGCCATCCCGTTCCGAGTTGTTCATGGTATATGTTTCAAGAATCTCGGTGTTTTTGTCATATACACTGGCTATTACTGAACCAGTGCTGCTGTCATAAACAACAAGATGATAGGCATCAGGCCCCATGGACGACTTATATTCAGCGACTGTCCTGTGATCTATCACTCCGACCGCGCCCTCTTTTGACCCGTTCATACAACAGCATACTGCCTGGACCGCCTTTATAACTGTAGTGCAAAGAGTAGCCTCTGTGCCGTCTCCATACTTGGATGACACTTTTACCTTTTTGCTTTTTAAAGTGTCAAATGGTTCTGGCAGACTGCGGCTGTAATTAAAAAGATTTTTTATGTATGTACTCATAGTTCATTCCCTTTCTGCAGCTTACTGCAATAAATTGATTTTGATTCCTTCTGGGACTACTGTTACTTCTTCGATATCGGACCGTTTTAATTCGCGGCAAATATCCGGCCAACTGTCGGAAACCGGCAGCTCATCTGCTTGTAACAACAATTCTGTGATCCCATGCCCAATTGCTTCGTTGCAACGCTCATTCAACTCAATGATATGTGCGTCAACCCATTCAAAAGCAATCAGTTCATAGTTCTCGTTCTGTTCTTCTTCCGGACTTATTTCAGCATCGGATTGTTCCGGTTCTTGCTCAGTTTCAGGCGCGTTATTTGATTGTGCAGTCTGGTATTCCACTCCAAGCACCTGTAGGTTACGGATGATCACTCGTGCTCTCCGGTATCCACCGGCCCTGTTGAGCTGTATAAAAACATTCTCACCGCATTCAATCATCTGTTTGGCATTGGGCGCCTCCCAGATCCAACGTGCCTCAGGATATTCTGCTGTTACCAATTCGGTAATTCGTCTGAGTATGACACGATAAGCAAGTTTTTTTACATCTTGCTCCGTAGGCATTTTTGCCGTTTCTACCTTCGATGGAACTGTCTTTACCGGTTCTTCTGTTTTTGGAGAATGCCGCGGCAGTTTTATGATTGCAATACATCCACCGATGATTATGAGCAGAAAAAGAGGCCAAAGCCCGCACATAACCGTCAAAACAGAAAGTATAACTAATACAATCAGCGTTTTGAAAACCATGCTTTTCTTTTGGTCCTTGTCACCCATTCGTCAAGCCTCTCCTTTCCGAATACGGCTCTGCGGGATATAGATATGGATAATATCCACGCTATTTCTTGTGACATATGCGGCTGCATGTGATCCGTTAAAATAACGATCCGAAAGTCCAGGGACACCTGCAATTGCACTACCGAGGATTGTTTGACTCCGACCCGGATCTGCCAGAACAAGACTTTTCCTAAATTCGTTTGGTTCATTGTAGATGCGGATTACATATTGTTTTTGTAAAGAAACAAATGCCATGATCGCCTTTATTTCTTCTTCGGTTATATAACCTCCGCTTCTATTTTTCAGAACCGTCTTAAGTTTGGTGGTTCTTTCTTCATCTGAAAGAATAGAGAATGCCTCATTCACCATAAAAATCCCTCCTTAAAACGCAAAAAGGCGCACATAAAATCACGAAACCGTAATTTATGTGCGCCTGATATAACGCCAGATTTGTTTTGTTGCCTGTCAGTTTTCATCAAAAAATGATGCGCCTCCAAAAGGCTCAAATCCCGTGAAATTCTCGGGCATTTGTTGACTGCCAGACTGTGACTGTGCTGAGGAGGGAGCTGCAGCATTTTGCTGCTGACTCTGTTCAGGATCTGTCTGGTTCTCTTTTGGTTTATTTCCACCGCCGGCAGCATACTCGATCTCATCCAGAATAATTACCATCATACTCTTGGTTTCATTGGTATTCTGGTCTATCCAAGTATCCTCATCCAGCCTGCCAATCAAATTCACAAACGATCCTTCCTTGAGCTTCATCTTTTTGATTCGCTCGCAGACAGTACCGAATGCTTTGACTGTCATGTTTACCCAACGGGTATTGTTTTCGGCATGCGTATCATACACCTTTTTGCCGAAGCGAAACCTTACCGATTCTCCGGTTTCAGAGAACCTCAGAGCCGGTGCGCCGTCAAATCCTTTGGAGATAACGACGTCTGTTGCAAATACTTTTAACATAAGAAAAACTCCTTTCTTGCAGGGATTGCCTGCTATAAAAAATATATTTATTTCAACCTGCTTTCGCAGATAGAAACCGAGGAAAACAAAAAAAGTGCCAACCAACGCAAAATGCGTCAATTGACACTTTGTAAACTATGCTACTATGGATTCCTATCGGAAAACCTTGAAACTTATATATTTATTATAGCATATTTATTGAAAGCCGTCAATCCATTCTTATAACTTATCGGGAAATACTTTTTAAAATCTCTGTTTTTACAAAGTCAAGTGCGACCAATACCCTTACGACATCGAACTGGAACGATCCGTCTGTGTTTTCGTTATTTTGAATTAAGTCCCTGATTTCATCAAGGAGTCTGTATATTTTCTCTTTTTCTGTATTCATGTTCATACTCCTTCCGCACTTCTAATGCATAGTAGCTATAGATAATATAACTTCCATCATCCTCATATACAGGTGCGTTTTCCGATAAATACACAGTAACAGTATCTCCCTCTTTGATTGTTTGTACTCTTTTTTGTATCGGCAGCTTCAGGTTTTTTCCGTCCACCATCAATATAATGGATTTGATCTTTTTACGGACGCGTTTTGTGAGAACCTCCACGCAAGTCCCTTCCAGTATGAGGTATTTCTTTTCAATACAATTATAGAATAGAAATATCCCATAAGCAAACAGCACAAATGATAGTAAGAAACAAGGCAGGCTAAAATACAGATTATGGTAATAAATCGATACAACGATAAACAGAAAAAACACCAATATTCCCATACCGAACCTAAGTATTATCTGCTTTTGCAGCGCTGCCGGAATCTTGTTAAATTTATCTTTCAAAACTCGTACACCTCACACTACGACCAAATATTTCTTTTTCAACAGGTTTAGCAGTAACCCGACGACTCTATCCCGACAAGCGGCGTATTCCATCTGATTTTCTAACACAGTATCCGTAATGGTGTTTGTAGTGTAGATACGCTGTGTTAATGCTTGCCTGTTTCTCTTATATAGCATACAAAATTTTGGCTGAACATTGTTTTCTTCTAAAAAAATAAGCTCTGCTGTACTTAAATGAATTCCGGCTTTTTTGATCCAGCGCATAAGTTTTCGTTCCGTTCTGGTCAGAGAAAATCTGCGCGGAAGAAACTCCGGAACACAAAAGATACATCTTGTTAAAACACGATATTCATCAACCGATGTTTCTGCCGTTTCATATTCAGCCAAACCCATTTCAGTCAGCTCCTGAAGTGCTTGTTCTTCGTCAGCCGCTTTTGTATGCCCAAAAGAAAACCGTCCGTTATTCCAGACCTCCGCCTGTATACCTGTCAAGCAAAATTTCTGTTTGCCTCGGGATATGTGTAATTCCCATTCCGAAGTGTTTTTATATATCATTCCTTTTGATAAATAAACCATCGTAAAAACTCCTTTCACTTAAATTACACGGTAAAAGTAGGTGTTTTACAACTCGCCTTATAAGAAATACATCAAAACAACACACAACCCGATTACCACAACTACACCCGCAACGAGCAATACGATTTTCTTGATGACTGCTTTATCAAGGCCCTGTTTGACCGCGCTCGATGTGTCTGCCGGAATAATATCGTCATAATATCCATCGTAATCACTATCGTCAACTTCCGGCTGTGTTTCTTTCACCGGCGTATGTTTTGCCTTGCTTTTTTTCACTTTCTTTCGTTTTTCACGGTGTACAGGCTTTATTTTCGTTTGCTTCGGTAAAACGGAAAGATTACCGCCGCACTCTGAACAAAAAGAAACGGCACCGTTTGTTATTTCGGCGCCGCAGTAGGGACAATATTTCATTTTATATTCACCTTCTTTAAGATTTGCCTTCAAAACAGGCTTCATTTCAGGCCTATTTTCAGATGTTATTATTATATCAGACTTTTATTTCTTTGTCATCGGCATTTCTATGCCACTTTTCCGCCATTTTATTGCCGCGTAATATACGATTTTGAGTTGTTATGTTGACTTTATACTTCTATAGTAGTATAATAATTATAGAATGCTTTTGTGATTGTATGGAAGGGGTAAAGTCATGGGCAAGAAGGCTCTTTATCATGGTTCCTCTAAGATTATAAGAACACCATTTTACGGGAAGGGCAAAAGATATAATGATTACGGACGCGGCTTTTATTGCACCGAGCATGCGGAACTTGCCAAAGAGTGGGCGTGTACAGGAAATACAATTGGTTATGTAAATCAATATGAGATAGAGACTGACGAGCTGAACGTATTGAATCTGTTTTCCGCTGAATATACAATTCTGCACTGGCTTGCGCTTTTAACAGAACATCGAAGGATGCGTATATCTACATCAGTCATGCAGCGCGGTATCGCGTGGCTGCATGATAATTTTAAGATTGATGTAAACGGATATGACGCAATCATCGGCTATTGTGCCGACGATTCCTACTTTTCCTTCGCAAGAGCTTTTTTGCGTAATGATATCTCATTACCGCAGTTGACATATGCCATGGGACTGGGAAAGCTCAGAGAACAGTTTGTTTTAAAGAGCGAAAAAGCATTCGGTTCGATCTATTTTGTTTCTTATGAGGCTGTGGATCACGCCGAATACTACGCAAGAAGGAAAGCCCGTGACGATCAGGTAAGAACCGCTTTTCAAGAAAAATTGAACAGTGATAAGTTAGAGGGGCTATACATACAGGACATCATTCGTGAGGAGGTGCGCCCCAATGATCCATGCTTACAATAAAATATATTTAGACGATGCCATGCATAATCTCGGTGAGATGTTTGACTATGCGCAAAATTCCTGCCATATTGAGCCGGAGATATTTTGGGATATGTTTATTGCAAGTGGATATGCCGATCGTTTTGCAATCGGTATGCCGGCTGTCGTTTCGGGTAGATCCGGTACCGAGATCGCCATGGAGATATTCAGCAAACAGGATGCAAGCGAAGCTTTCCCGGAGCCGTATAACGGCGTCAGAAAGTCCAAAGCCTATTGGTGTGGCAGTATGCTTGCATATTATCAACGACGCACAGGACGTAGTTTTCAGGATATACACAAGCGAATTGCATACAGTGACATAGAGAAACTTTATCCGACATTGCATGATGCGTCGAAAGAGCAGGTTGCAGATTTAATGGATCAGCAGATTCATAATAAAAAAGAGCCTACACGACTCCATACTCTGCGTCTGGCAAGTGGATATACGCAGAAAGAGCTGGCTGAAAAATCCGGCGTAAACCTGAGGCCCCTGCAACAGTATGAGATCCGTGGGAAGGATATCAACAAAGCGGCTTCCGCAAATCTGATGGCGCTCGCAAAAGTGCTTGGCTGCCACATGGAGGATCTTATGGAATATGATACGGAAGATGTTGAAGAATGATTGATTCTGTGTCTACAAAAAGCACTTATCAGGACATATGAAGATATTCATAAATACATCATAGAGATGATATAAGATGGAAGGAGAATCAAAATTGATAAATAAGTTTTATCCATGGACGATTGAACTGGACAATATGAACATTGTATTTAAACATCCTTGTTTTCACTTTGAGGAGCCGGAATTTCAAGAGTGGGACTGCGGATATGTCCTCGGTACTATACTTATTTTTAAGGATTGATGAATTTTTCGTTTTAAGCAGAAAGGTTTTGGAAAGATGAGCAATTGGTTTACTATAGATAAAATAGACGCTGATACCTATTGTATCAGTGAATACCGGCACTGGGAGGAGACGCATTGCTATTTGTTGAACGGGTCGGAGCGGAGTCTGCTGATCGATACGGGTCTGGGGATCTGCAATATATATGATGAAGTTGTTAAGCTGATCGATAAGCCTGTAACAGCGGCCGCGACGCATATTCATTGGGATCATATCGGCGGGCATTGGTATTTCCCTGATTTTTATGCACATGCGGAAGAGCTTGACTGGCTGAGCGGAGGATTTCCGCAGCCTCTTGAGACTATCAAAACATATGTGACGGATCGATGTGACCTTCCTGAAGGGTTTGATATAAATGCTTACAGGTTTTTTCAGGGAACGCCGTCGAAGGTCCTGCATGGCGGCGAAGCTATAGATATAGGCGGACGTCGTATTGAAGTATTACATACACCCGGACATTCTCCGGGGCACATGTGCTTTTGGGAGCCGGAACGGGGATATCTTTTTACAGGTGATCTTGTATATAAGGATACACTGTTTGCCTACTATCCGTCAACAGATCCGGAGGCATATCTGCGTTCCTTGGAGACAGTGGCGGCTCTGCCCGTAAAGAGAGTCTTTCCCGCACATCACTCTTTGGATATTCATCCTGAAATCCTGATACGGATGCGTGATGCGCTGCGGCAGCTGAAAGCAGACGGAAAGCTGCACCATGGCAGCGGGACTTTTGATTATGGAGACTGGGCAATTTGGTTGTAAGACTGTTTATACATAGGGGTGTGTAACAATGAAAAAAATCATATCAATATTTTTAATGCTAACTTTCACATTTGCTCTTTCTGCTTGTAATTCTGATGAGTTTGCAATTGAAGATTACGAGTGGAAGATGAGAGCGGTTATGAGAAACGATATTGAAGTTGCTCAAAATGAAGATGAGCTCGTAGTTGCTGTGGGAGAAGCTGACGAGTTGTATCCCGATGCTGAAATTGTGGATTTAACTTTGACTGCCAAAGACGGTGAAATTACCGTTACGGATACAACTAACAACAAAACATATAACGGAACCTATACGATTATGCAGAAAACGCCTGACGGAACAGATTATGAGGTGACAATTGACGGCGTCATCGGTCATGCCACCGCATCGCCGACAGAATATTATAGTGGATCAGAAATTCCGACTCTGCCGATCAATATAGATGGCTATTCTGTATATTTTATTCCAAAGGAATAAATTGCTTCCCGCGAGTCTGATGGCACTTGCAAAAGTGCTTGGCTGCCATATGGAAGATTTGATGGAATATGATACAGAAGAGCGAAGACTTTTCCTCTATAGAGACAGGATTGCTTTAAGAAAGGCGATAAAAGGATGAATGAAAAATATTATGATCACAGCGGACTGAAATATTACGAGATCGCTAATAACCTGCAGCCTCTTGTTTTAATCCACGCTCAAGGTGTAGACGGAAGCAGTTATACAAATGTTGCAAAGCAGTTATCAAAAAAGTTTCATATTTATTCGATCGATTGCTATGGCCACGGAGGCAGCAGACATGATCCTGCGGATTACAATATTAAAAGTATAAGCGAAGCTGTCATTGATTTTATCGAGCATGTTATACAAAACAAGGTATGGCTGGTTGGACATTCTTCAGGCGGCTTGATTGCTGCATTTATAGCCGCCGAGACAGACCTGTGCGATAAACTGATACTGGAAGACCCTCCGTTCTTTGCATCGCAGGGAGAACGCAGAAAAAAGACTTTTAATTATGTGGATCTATCAACAATATGCCACAATTATAATATGCAGAGCGAGCAAAAGGATTTTGTCCTTTATTATTTCGCCAATCAATATGCGTGGAATTTTTTTCCCGAAAAATCACGAGATAAGGCCAGAGCTAAACTCGTGAAAATGGCAGCTGCATACAGAAAAAAGCATCCTGACAAGGATTTAAAGGTATTGTTTTGGCCTAAAGCCGCCTTGGCCGGTTTTCAAGGCATGAACAATTATGATCCTCTGTTTGGGGAAACGTTTTACAATGATAGTTTTCATTGTGGGATTTTACATGAGGATATATTAAGAAAAGTCCACTGTGATACAATTTTTATGAAAGCAAAAACCAACATGGGGAATGACGGACTTTTAATGGCGGCATTAAGTGACGATGATGTCAAGCGTGTTTCCAAGGTTGTTCCCAATTGTGAAATAGTGCGGTTTGATTGCGGTCACGGTATTCACATTGAACGGCCGAAAGAGTTTATACGATGCTTAATGGATTTAAAATAAATACAGGATCGATTTACTGCCCGAGTTCTGATTTGTTTGAAAAAACAAATTGAAACTAATATAAGAAATACGGATTGGAGGTGCTTTTATGAAGCGCGGCCTTGATGCTACTCCATGCGAGGCTTGACAGGATAGGCTTGTATGGAGCAAATAGTTCTATCCCAATTGCCTTGCATTTTATTAAATAAACAAAAATGTAAAGGAGAATTGAGATGAATTATAAAACAATTGATTTAAACACATGGGACAGAGGTAAACTTTTCACATTCTATATTGAAAAAATGCGTATTGTGATGAGTTTGACTGTGGATATTGACGTAACCCCATTGGTTGGGTTTGCAAAGAAAAACGGGTTAAATTTCTATCCGGCAATGATTTGGGCAGTATCAAAAGTTGTGAATGCGCATGATGAATTCAAATACGGCTGGGATGCGGATGGAAACCTCATCAAATGGGATGTTGTATCTCCGAGTTATGCGCACTTTCATAAAGAGGATGAAAATTTTACGAAAACAGTAACAGCGTTTTCAGACGACTTGTTTGAATTTCACGCTTACTTTCTAAGCGATCGTGAAAAGTATAAGGACGTTCGGGCGATGGCGGAAAACCAGCCGCCGAATTTATTTGATGTGACCTGCCTGCCGTGGGTTAGATACAAGCATTTCGACGTCCATGTGTTTGACGAAGGGAAATTCCTTGCCCCAGTGATAACCTGGGGTAAGTATGAACCGGAGCACGGAAAGCTTGTGATGCCTCTTACTATGAATATTCATCATGCAGTTGCAGATGGTTTTCATTTGTCAAGATTCTTTAACGAGGTGCAGGAGCTGATCGATGCTTTGGAATAGATTATTGAGAGGTGACAGAGGTGAAACGTTGCATTGCAGTTGCCGATATAGTTAAATAATAAAAATACAATCGGAGGTTTTTATCATGACTATATCGGAGAAAAAAATATATCCCCGTACAGGTGATACACAGACTGTTTATTTAAAGAATGTGATTACGGACGCGAACATCGAAGTCGGTGATTATACCATGTACAATGATTTTGTGAATGATCCAAAGGACTTTCAAAAAAACAATGTATTGTATCACTATCCCATCAACCGGGACAGGCTGGTCATCGGAAAATTCTGCTCGATTGCATGCGGGGCGAAATTTATTTTTACAAGCGCCAACCATAAGTTGGGCTCGCTGTCCACTTATCCTTTTCCGCTGTTCTTTGAAGAGTGGGAACTGGATAAGTCAAACGTAACGGACGCATGGGATAATAAAGGCGATATTGTGATCGGCAATGATGTGTGGATCGGCTATGAAGCCGTTATTATGCCGGGCGTAACAATCGGCGATGGGGCTATTGTCGGCACCCGTGCGGTAGTAACCAAAGATGTTCCGCCCTATACCATTGTCGGCGGCGTTCCGGCAAAACCGATCAGGAAAAGAGTTTCCGATGAGGTGATTGCGCGGCTGCTTGAAATCAAGTGGTGGGATTGGTCCGATGAGAAGATCAAGGAGAATATTTCTGCGATCCAGAGCGGGAATATCAAAGAACTAAAATAAGCTGACAGTATGCATTGCATTGCAGGGGATATGAGTCCCCTGTAATGCACAGCTGTTTGATATGCACGAAGGAGGTGCTGTGATGAAGATAGAGGTAGGCAAAGGATTCCCGGAGTATTTTAAGCCTTCCTATCCGGAGGAATTTGAATTATTTTCGCATTTTGAGGTGACTGCGGGGATACCGACGGCTTTATTTGCGATAACCACATGGAAGGAAAATGGCAAGCCAAATGTGTGCTTCCATGCATGGAGCTGTTTTCACGGCGACAAGACTGCGTTCTTTGCCGTGATGGGAAATCTGTATCAGCATACGCACACCTACGCCAATATCAAAAGGGAAAAATGCTTTTGCATCAATTTTCTTCCGATAAGCTGCTATGACAGACTGGTCGATACGATCAACAATAACGGTTATGAGGACGATGAATTTGCGACCGGAGGCTTTACGCTATCCAATGCAAAAACGATAAACGCGCCTGTTATTGACGAGGCATTCATCAATATGGAATGTACTTTGAAAGAGATACAGGATTTAAGCGGCGCGGGAATTACTGCTATGGTGATTGGGCAGGTGCAGCATATTTCTGTTGAGGAAGCATATGCACAGGGGTATGCACAGCGATATAGCAAGGACGGATTTATGATGTTGATTCCTGCACCACAAGACCTTGTTACCGGAGAGCCGAATCAATCTGCGATTGCAACGATACATATCGAAAAATACGATTGATTTGAGGAAGGAAGTATGAAAATGGCAACTTCTAACACAAAAGCAAATATTCCGTGCGAGCTTCACCAAGTGTGGGATTTGGTTTTAGACATTGAGAATTACGCCGCTTGGAGAAGCGACTTGAGCAAAACAGAAGTTATAAGCGACAAGCAATTTATCGAATATACCAAAGATGGCTACCCTACGACATTTACAGTGACTCTTGTCGAGCCATATAGACGATGGGAATTTGATATGGAAAAC
>JABLTO010047780.1_pt1 | contig 103696 bp, 89 predicted proteins | sample 7160091 | NCBI WGS metagenome assembly JABLTO01 (sample SAMN14651225, study PRJNA627086) | human gut metagenome | isolation source: feces | host: Homo sapiens | reverse complement strand
TTTACGAATGGCAATAAAAATAGGAGAAAAGAAATACCAGGATTTTCAAAAAAGTATAGGAACAATCAAATGGTATTTGTCAAGCAGAAAAAGAAAACCATGCAGTATAAAAATTTTTTAATTTCTTTAAATTCACCATAAGAGCTGTTTGTCGAAATCCGCGCAGATATCAGGATCAATAAAAGAGCCATCCAGATGGATGACTCTTTTATCTAGTGCTTATTTAATTGATCGTGCAAGCGCTACCGTTTCAGCATCTATGCTTCCCCCGGAACTGGTGTCAGGCACCTCGTTCCCTTTTATAAATGACCGGCACATCATATCCGAAAGTTTTCTTTCCATTCACTTCCATACTTTCTGACACCTCCAGACATGTCTCCGAGAATCTCTCCCATAACCGGAATGTCATCACAGGGGTAAACTGACTCACACTTCCCCCTTCCCAGACACCATCCTTTTCCTGATACAATGCCGGGGTAAACTTCTCAGATCTTTTCAGGTCACTATATTCTACGTTCTTCATGGAAGCATAAGAAAACGTATTTTTGTCTTCTCCTGCCGGAATTTCGTAGGAAGAAAGCATAATTCCACCGTCACAATCCGTAACAAGAAATAAATGCGGTGATGCATGGCATTTTCCATCCGTCTCATAATAACTTTCTTCTACAATAAATATTCCGGTAAAATTTTCCGGAATATTATTTATCTTATCATTACAGACTGTATTCACATGTCGGGCATACGGAAATAATTTTCCTGCAGATTTCATTTCTGTAAATTGTTCTCTGTTATCAAAATGTCCCGTCATAAGCTTTACAAATTTTTCCATTTTCATTATAATACCCTGCCTCTATAATTTTTTTGTTTTTAAAATAACAGTTGTAGTCCCATTGCAATCATCCACATATATGCACAGGTTTTTGGAATCATTAATAATCCCACCTTTGGTTTCGTTTTACTGAATAAAGTAACCGGCAGATAACAGCCAAAAGAAAGAATGATCGCCGCAACCATTCTTGTCATACCATACCCATTTGCATTCCCGGAAATGATATACAGAATAATCACTCCGATCCCCGTCACCGCAAAGACACCATTTCTGGCAATTGATAATTTCATATTTCCTTCATCTGTACACCAATTGTTCTGTGGAAACATGCATATCACAATTCTGACAACCGCTGATATCCACACGACCGCTTCCACTATTGTCGGTATTATCATTTCCGGAAATGTAAATTTCCAGACATACATTAAAATAATATAAAACACCGTCATTGTAACAGACGATACCTGCAATCCAATTCCCAGCTGCCTCTTTATCTTCTCATCACTTCCACGAACTGCCCTTATAATTCTTGGCACCAGATGAAAAGCATCCCCTCCGCAAAGTGTCAATGTTAATATTCCATAAAGTACAAATAAGATATTTCCTTTTGAAAATGTAAAAAATAAAATTGCGGCAACTAAATCGAAAATCAGATACGCAGCATCAAATATTGCTTCCATCACATCCGGAATCTGTGGTTTGTAATTGTTCTCTTCCATCCTTTTGATCCTGCTCCTTTTCCATCAATTGACTGTAAAACAAATGATTCCCGGTACTCTTCATATCCAGGGATTCGTGTTCATTCGTTTTTTTCTTGTATTCCCTTAAATGTTCTTCCGCATTATTGCAGATCCTGTCAAATACCTGAATACACATGTGCTTTTCTTCTTCTGTCAGTCCGCTTAAAACATTTCCTGCAAACTGTTTCTGTGCGTTAATTCCTGCCGCCACTATAAGTTCCGCCCGATCCAGCAGAATAATCTCTATATGCTTTTTATTATCCTTACTTTGTATTCTTTCAACCAGTCCTTTATTTTCCAATTTTTTCAACGAAGTTGAAACATGGGATTTCGTTGATTTTCTAACCTTTACTATTTCTGCTGCGGTATTGTGATGCGGATTATTATGAAGGAACATAAGTATATCGTATTCCATCTGTGTCAGCCCATACCGGTCACATACCTCTCCGGAAAGCAATTCATAATAACTTGTAATTGTTTTATGCTTATCCCAGAAGTACATCTTCTCTTCCTCCTTCATCGTTCTTTTTAGAACGATTATAGAGGAATATTTCCGGTATGTCAAATGTTTTTTGCTACTATGCCTTCGCCTTTAATGTTCCAATATATTCCCCATTATTATAAACAAACGGTCCGGCTTCTCCCTCTTCTCCGAAATATTCCGGTCTCAATGACAGAATATTGAGCAATTCATCCACCGTCTTCACCTTTGTTGCCTGATATGGCTGTTCAAATGCAATCTTTTCTACAAATAAGTAATCGTCCCTGTCCTTTATCAGGATACCTGTATGACCCACGAAAGTAACATCCGAATACGGGTCATATATCACGATACTAAGGAGCGATATCCTGTCACTGTCTATTTGAAATCCATAATGTTTCCAACTATCCGAAAATGCTGTTTCCGGATGTTTTTTATCCGCAACACTCTTTTCTCCATAGAGTGTGGTAAACATATCCCGGTTCTCTTTTATGGTTTCATACCTTTCCACATTATCTATTGCTTCTGTATCAAACATTAGATAAGTACCTTCATAATTGTCTTCCGTTGATTCTGCGTGAAGCAGACCATCCAGTAAGAGAAAGGCTGTCATTCTGCAGTCCGTGTCGGAGTAATCATGATTCTGTTCCCAGCCATCCATACATTTGCCGATATCTGCTTTCATGTTTTCCGGATCAGACCAGACATCCTCAAGCTTTGCATTCTTCCCGGCCGAATCTGCAAAATCAGTTACCCATTCCCGGAATGTATCTACATGGGAAGCTCCCGCGGTATCCAGTTCTTTGCAAATTTCTGTAATGGTATGGTTTCCTCCCATATAAGTTGCAGCCGGTATCTTCTGTTTCTGTGCACATGCCCCCAGCATCAGGCACAGGAGCATAACAACAGCTGATAATTTCATTGCCGTTTTGGTTTTATTCTGTCTGTTCCATAGATTAAACGCTCCGCCACAAAACATCCTGCCAATTATAACTGTGATCCGTTTCTTCCTCATCCATAAACCTCTTTCTTATGATCCGCATATTTTACATATTTTTTAAGATTACCTTACGGCTTCATTTATGTAAATAGTATGGTTTCAAAATTAAAGAAATATTTATTTTTATTGCTCTGTTTGTGGAACATTCAGCAACGCTTTCGGCAGATATCACATCTGTCCTGAAAAGCAAAGTAACCGAATGAATTGCTTCTTATGCCACATGGATTCAGGCTTTATTCGGAAATGTTTTGTTATTCTTTTTTACTCCGTCTCCCTCAGCCGCTCCACGATCGTCTGCTTTCCAACCACACGATAGACCACAAGCGGAACCCCCGCGCCGATCACGGTAAAGATCAGTGCCGCAAGCACGACCGGACCGATGGTATACTGAAACCGGAAAAACCAGAACATTTTTTCAATCATCTTTCCCATAAACGGCTCAGATGCCACAACAAGAATAAGCGAAATGACAATCGCCGCAAACGTATACAACAGTCCCTCATACACAAGCATCCGCTTCAACTGGCGTCTGGTCATGCCAACCGACTGCAGCACAGCAAACTCCCTGCGTCTTGCAATCATCCCCGTGAGGATGGCATTCAGGAAATTTAATGTTCCGACCACGGCGATCACACCGGAGAGAACACCTCCAAGCAGCAGAAACATCCCACGGAACGAATCAAACTCTTTTTCGTAGGAAAATTTCGATTCATAGCTGTACAGCGGCTCGACCTGTTCCGTATAATTTTTCAAAAAACTTTCCATTGCTCTTGCACTCTGATTGTTTTTCATATCAAACATCATATGCATGACATCTTTTGTCCCGGTATCTTTGATAAACGTATCGCTTCCAAGCACAAACTGCGGCGATCCATAATACCGGCAGCTCATCGCGGAAGGCACCAGAATCTCTGCCACCACCGTATAGTTTTTTTGTGTATAATCATCTGCTTTCATGACATAGGCATCTTCATAATCGTCAACCTCATCCTCCGGGATCTCTTTTCCACTCTTTGCGTCAAAGTATTTCCAACTGTTTACATACCTGAGTGTCACCTGATCGCCCACCCCGGCCCAGTTACTGTGATCAACTTTTTTGTCATAATCATCCTGCATATAGACTGCTGCAATGGCATTCTCCTGATCCAGTGACGCGACATCGCCTTTGAGCACCTTTACCTTCTGAAGCGGGAATGCATCCATTCCATACAACTGGATATCATCATAATAGCTTCCATCATCTGCCTGTTCCATTCCGTAAAAATAATTCTTTTCCTCCTCTTTTGTCATTGAAACCCCCATGGAGCCATCATACGCCAGCATATCTTTTTTCTTAATTTTTTCCTGGATCCGTGTTGTCTGCCCGTAGACACACCCACTCTCTTTGATGCCATTTTGCGCGAGCACGGTCTGCATTGCAGAATCTTCCACCGCTTCATCGGAAAAATGAAATCCTTTCTGCACGTTAAAATAATCCGCATTGGCAAACACAAAATCGCTCACACAGAACTGTTTCAAATACAGATCCATATCAAATCCGTTTGCAAACATAACGGTCAGATTTAAAAGAACAACCGCAAGGGAGAGAGAAATGACAACAAGAACCGTTTTCTTCCGGTTCCGTCCCACATTTGCCCATGCCATACGCCCCAAAGATGCCGGCTTTTTTGCCGCTTTTGCTTTTTTTCTGCCACAGTCTGCCTCCGTATAGCGCACCGCTTCGACCGGGGATACCTTTGCAGCCATCCGCCCCGGCTTATTGCAGGATAAAAATACGGTGACCAGTGAAAAAAGTGCTGCTCCCACAAATACCCACGCATGCAATTTTATAACCGCTGTCGTGTAACTCATCTGTGCCATGACAGCCGGTGCCAGTCCCACGCCGATTCCAAATCCCAGAAGAAGTCCAGCCGGAATTCCAATGCCTGATAAAAGGACTGCCTGCAGCCGGATGATCCGCTTGAGCTGCCGCCCAGTCATGCCGATCGTTTTTAACAGTCCGTAGAAACGGATATCGTTGGCAACGGAAATCTGAAACACATTGTAAATGACCAGATAGCCGGTAAATACAATGAGCACAAGCAATGCCACAATGGCTGCAATGCTTTCCGGATTCAGATTGCTGCTCGACTGCGCACCGGTATAGCCCCAGTTTACACCAAATGCAATATAGCCCGGTTTGGAAGCATCTTCTGACTGAAATCCACAGTCTCTGATCACCTGCCGCATATCTTTTTCGATATGAAGTGCATTCCCAAACATAACGTCAAGTGTCCACGTTCCACACTCTTCTTTCTCCCCGATCTCCACATGCTGCAATGTCTTTTTCACATAACTTTTCGGCACGATCACATGGCTCGCCTGGGAAACTCCGTTGTAATCCCACCAGCCGGAGAGAACAAACTCCTGCGTCACCATTTTCGGTTCTGACTGTTCCCCTCCGACCTGATACGTCATGGTAAATTTAGTGCCAATTTGGGGCTGTACTCCTAACAGTTTTAACACCCGGGTATCCGTCATGGCCTCATTGCTTCCCTCTTTGGGACGGTGTCCGTGCGTTGGTGTGCAAAAATAATGTTTTCCCCCATGCGCATCCATATAGCTGACTTCCACCTGTGTCTTACGAAACGCATCCCCGGTTCCCATTCCTAAAAACAGCCGTGCACCTGTTTCCTGAATAAGCGGATCTTTTTTTAAGGTTTCCATCTGTTCTTCCGTCAGTTTCTTAAAAGCCCCGTGCGCATCACCTCCGACCATAAGAAAGTTGGACTGCTGGAACGAATCGTTGATGGAAATTGCAATCGTAAACAGCGCGGTAAACAGCATCGTGGTCAGCATAATTGCAATCACGGCAATCAGGTTTCTCATTTTGGAAGCCCGCAGACTGCGCACGGCAATGGTGCGCACACAGGCACGGTTTTTTACCTGTATCATAATGCCTCACCTGCTTTCCCTGTCACAATCCGTCCATCCTCGATACGGATGATCCGGTCTGCAAGCTGTGCAATCTCCTCGTTGTGTGTGATCATCACAATGGTCTGCGAAAATTTGGTGCTGGTCGTTTTGAGCAGCCCCATCACATCCTGTGAGGTACAGCTGTCGAGATTTCCGGTCGGTTCATCTGCTAATAGAATCGCCGGTTTGGCTGCAAGTGCCCGCGCGATCGCCACACGCTGCTGCTGTCCTCCCGAAAGCTGGTTTGGCAGCACGTTTAATTTTTCTTTCAATCCGAGTGCCTCTGCGATCTCCCCGATAAATGCATTGTCCACGGTTTTTCCGTCAAGCTGCAATGGCAGCACAATGTTTTCATAGACAGACAGCACCGGAACTAAATTAAAGGACTGAAAGACAAATCCGATTTTTCTTCTGCGGAAAATCGTCAGTTCTTCATCCTTTAATGCAAAGATGTCCTTGCCGTCCACATAGACTTTGCCGGAGGTTGCCCGGTCGAGTCCGCCAAGCATATGTAAAAGCGTCGATTTTCCCGATCCGGAGGTTCCTACCACCGCGACAAATTCTCCGTTTTCCACCGACAGGTTTACCCCCGCCAGCGCGTGCACGGCGGTCTCCCCCGTGCCATACTGTTTTTTCAAATCTCTGGTTTCCAAAATGACCATCCTGTAATCTCCTTTTGCTCCTGATTTGGCATTTCCTGCCTTCTTTTAAGATTGTCGCACAGAATTCTTTCGAGAATCTGTCCCGGAAACAAAAGATTCTTACAGTTTTGACACAATTGCCGTTGGAAAATACAGCCCAAACGTTGAGCCTTCCCCCGGCGTGGACGAAAGCCGGACATATCCGCCCTGCTGCTGCATGATAAAACGTGCCAGATACAGTCCGATCCCCACACCGCTCTTTTCGGCAACCGCGTTTCCCCGGTAAAAACGCCCAAATACCGCTGCATGCTCCTCCTCTCCGATGCCGATTCCCGTATCCGTCACTTCCACGCAGGCAAACAGTTCATAGGAACAGAGTTTTATGGTAATCCCTCCTGTGTTCGTATATTTGATCGCATTATCGAGAATATTTCCCAGTGCTTCCATGGACCATTTCTTATCAAAGTACGCATAAACCGGTGCGCCTTCCTCTGCTTTTTTCGTCCCGGAAAACGCAATCGCAAGTCCTTTGGCGGCTGCTTTTTCCCGGTAACTTTCCATACCGTCTACGACCAGTTCTGTCAGCGGCTGCCGGATTGGATGCAACACAAAAACGCCTGTCTCAAGCCTTGAAAGTTTGACAAGCGCATCCATTAAAAACTGTAATTTTTCACTCTGCTGCCGCAGCTTTTTTACGGAATCCTGTGCTGCTTCCCCCAGCGGTTCTTCCTCCAGCAGTTCCGTATACAATAAAATATTTGAAAGCGGCGTCCGCGTCTGATGGGAAATATCTGCGATCAGTTCTTTGATTTTTTCCCGCTCCGCATCTATGCTTCGCACTGAAAGTTCCGATGCCGCCAAATACTGCGCCAGACGGTTTTCCAGCGACGACTGCCGCGACTCATCAAATGTGGTCTCGGAAAAGGTGCCGTTTATCGCCGCCTCAAGCATATCGGAAAGTCCATCCATCACCTGTTTCTGCCGGTGTCTGAAGAAAAGTGCTACTGCAAGCACACTCCCTGCCGCAAGCAATATAATTACAAAATATCCGATCATACTTCCCATACATATCCGATCCCATACACGGTCCGGATCTGCTCCTTTGCCTGTAATTTATCCCGCAGCCGCTTGATGGCAACCGAAAGCGCGTTTTCATCCACGTACACCGCGCCATCGGTCCAGATGCGATCCATCAAAGTTTCCCGCGGCACGGTCATCCCCACATGCTGCACAAGAAGCGCCAGAAGTTTCTGCTCGGTTTTACTTAACTCCACTTCCTGTCCGCTTACGGTAAAACGCATATTTGTAAAATCAAACTTCCAGATACTGCCCTCCCAGATCTGTGTGTTTTTTGCGCTTTCTTTCTGCATCTGCGCCGTCCGGTTCCGAAGCTGGGTGTTTACCCGCGCCCGGAGTACCGCCAGACTGAACGGCTTTGTGATGTAATCATTTGCTCCCTGCTCCAGTCCGCTTACAATATCCATTTCCAGATCGTTTGCCGTAAGTAAGATCACCGGAAGATCCGAGGTTCTGCGAACCTCCTGCAGCAGATCAAAACCGCTTCCGTCCGGCAGATTCACATCGAGAATCAGCAGATCTGTCTTGTTCTGGTGCAGATGCTGTCTGGTCTCCTGTATGTTTTTACAACATAGCACCTGCCGGTTTTTCTCCTGTAATGCGCGCTGCAGTCCCTGTGCGAGTGCCATATCGTCTTCCGTGATCAGAAGATGCATGATTTTTTCTTCCATTGGTTTCTTCCTGTTCTGTTTAGTTTTGTTGCGGGATTTGTTTCAATCCTGCAAAAAGACGAAGCTTAACGCTTATTGCTTTTTATCATTTTCAATCACACAGGAATGTTCTTTCGTCTTCTTATCATAATTGATTCCTACGAGCAGAATATTTCCTGTATACTGCTCTAACGATTGCGGATACTTTCTTTCTTTTATCTGTTGTAAGGCGGTATCCGCAGTTTTATTCCATTTCAGTTCCACAACCAGTGCCGGATAATCAGCTTTATATTCCGGTTTTGGAATATAAACAAAATCCGCAAAACCACGGCCGGTCGGCAATTCCCGGACGGGTTTAAAATAATACTGCATGGAACTTAAGTATGCGATCGTAAGTACACTGCTGAGCGAATTTTCATCATGGTACATAATCGTTGAAGAATACCCGGTATGAATTTTCTCAATCCCCTTTGCAACCTCCATTCCATCTTTTTCCAGCGTTGCATCTAATAACGCTAACGATTCTTTTTGAAATGTCATCATCTCATTCCAACTGGTACGTTTCACTGCATGATTTAACTCGTGCCGGATTTCTTCATTCGGAATAAAAACATGCCGGCTGTCCTGATCATAAGCCAGATATCCCAAATGAATCAGGTACGTAAGCACATCATCCCGATTTGCAAAACTTACCGTATCATTCTGAAAGGATGTCACATCCACTTCTACGGATGCGCCCGACAACATCTCGATAATTGCAGATTTCAAGCCATCAAAATCCATGTTGATCAGTGGCACAATTGCCTCATAGCTTCCGGTATTTGACCAATAACTTTTATACTTTCCATTTAACATGACACTGACAACGGCCTTCGGATTATATACCTGATAATCCTCTAATAAATAGCCATCATACCAGGATTTCACCTGTTCATAACTGCATCCGTATTGTTCACACAGTCCGTGGACTTCTTCTTCTGTAAACCCGACGTAAGGGGCCATCCGTCCTGCATCGAGCATGGTAAACTCTTCAAAATTATTAAGTGCTGACTGCGTTTTTAATTTCTTAATCGGTAAAATTCCCGTCAAATATGCTAACGCAATGTATCTGGAAGGTTCTGTGCCTTTAAACATTCCTCTGAGAAAATCAATATATGCCTCCTGCAATGTATGATTCTGTGCCTCATCTCGAATCAAAACATCCCACTCATCAATGATGACAACAAATTTATTGCCCGTAGCCGCTTTGATATAGGACATTGCCCCATAAGCAGTCCTGACCGCATCCGGAATGATCTGTCCGTATGCTTCCCTCAGTTCCTGTAAAATTCCCTCGTTGATATAATCTACAACATGATCTGTATCTTCGGCATCCATCATGCACCACTGTACATCAAAATGGATCACATCATATTTATTAAGATTCTTTTCATATGATGAAACTGTACTTATCTCATAATTTTTAAAGAGCTCTTTGGAATCACATCCCCTGCTGTAATAAGCGGAAAGCATGTCTGCAGTCATGGACTTTCCAAAACGTCTCGGACGGCTGTTACAGATAAATTTTGATGTGGTATTTATCACCTGGTTGGTGTATTCCAGCAAACGGGTTTTATCAATATAAATTTCTGAATTGACTGCCTCTGAAAAAGCCCCGTTATCTGGATTCAAAAATCTTCCCATAAGTACCTCCAAAAAATAATCCGCTATACTATGCATCTAGTATAACGGATTACGCTTAAAAAAACAATTATATTGCCGAGTCCCGATACCCCATACCGTTTTACTCACACGCAATATAGTTGTATTCCCACCGAAAGAACCCAGGCAGCCGTGCTCTTTTGCCACAAGCTGCATATTATAAAACTGATAACCGTACATCGCAGAAGCACCGAGTGTCCGTACCTTTCCTGCCTTTACCAGATCGTTTAAGGCTTCCATCGTCTCCTCGATCGGAGTCTCATAATCAAACCGGTGAATGATATACAAGTCCAGATAATCGGTTCCCAGACGTTTTAATGTTCCATCAATTTCTCTGTGAATTGCCTCGTCAAATATTTCTTATCTTTCAATTTAGTTATATAAGTCCCATCTGACTGAATATGTTGGCAATACCTTTATTCCGGATAAATTTACAGATAGGTATCTTCAAACTGACCTACCGGAATCGGCTTTGAAAAATAATACCCCTGATATATTCCGCATCCCATTTGGGTAAGCTTATCAATTTGTTCCTTTGTTTCAACGCCCTCCGTGATAACGGAAAGACCAAGTGTTTTGGTGAGTGATATGATCGTATTTATAATGGACATACTTCTCTCTAAGCGTTCCGGCCGGGTTGTCCTTAAAAATCCCATATCTATTTTCAGCACATCCACGTCCATATCCTTTAGCGTATTAAATGAAGAATAGCCGCTTCCGAAATCATCTATTTCCACCTGAAAGCCGGATTTCCTGAACCGTTCAATCATTTCAAGTTCCCCTGCGGTTCCGGTCATAATTGCGGTTTCCGTAATTTCCAGTTTCAGTGTGGAAGGAATGATTTTATAGGTTTCAACAAGACTGGTAATTGTTTCATATACATCCATATAGTAAAAGTCCTTGGTCGAAATATTTACGGATATATACAGATCGTCCCGCCCGGCTTTCTGCCATTGTGCAAGTTTTTGTACGGCAAGTTCCCACACAAACCGGTCAAGCCGGTAAATCAGACCTGTTTTTTCAAAAACTTCAATAAAATCCCCCGGAAAAATCAGACCGCGTTTCGGATGCTGCCATCGGACAAGAGCCTCTGCCCCCAGTAATTTTCCTTCCGATGTCACCTGTGGCTGTAAATACATGCAGAACTGTTTTTCGGCAAGTGCTTTATCAAAATCCCCCACCAGCTGCTTTTCGGCAACGGTATCATGAAATATCGTGTCGCTATAGTATGCAATTGATTTATCATAATTTTCACCCAGTGCCTTTATTGCAAGATTTGCTTTATCACACATAATGGATACTTCTTCATTCCGGTCTGTGATTTCATAAACACCGACATAAATATGAAGATGATACAGGTCATTGTTAAATGCATGCCCCATGGTCTGTATCGCATCCATAAAATCCTGCTCTTTAAATTCTTCTTTTGGGATGCATATTGCAAATTTGTCACCACCGGTGCGTCCATAGACGCTCCCTTCCCCACATTGTGCTTTAAGAAGATCTGCCTCCATTTTAAGGACTTCGTTTCCTTTTTCAAGACCAAAGAGATCATTGACCAGTTTAAAATCCTTGATATTGGAACAGATCAGCAGCCACTCTTTATCCGGATTTTCATTTAAAATTTCCGATGTTTTCTGGGCAAAATAATTCTTATTATACAATCCGGTAAGCGTATCATGTGTTGCAAGGTATTTTTCTTTTTCAAACGCAATATGTTTCTCCGTATTATCAATTAGATTCAGGAAAAAACCTATGTATTCATTCTTTTTGTCAAACAGTTTTCTGTATTCGATATCAAAATAATAGGTTTTGTTGTCAATAATGGTTTGACCACTCCATTCAAGGGAAGCCGAATTGTTGATATCATGTTCTTTTATCCAGCCCTGTACATCCTCCGAGATCCCGGAAAGGGAATCCAGTGAACTGTTAAATATTTTCAATGCACGCTCATTGGCATACACACATTCGTTATTTATATCAAAACATATCACAGCGTTATTCATTTCGGTTACAACGATGGACAGTGTTTTATCTACAAGTTCACGCGGAGAACGGTACAGTGTCAGGTAACAGATCAGTATTGCTGCGCATACAAAAAAAGGAAGTGACACATCAATCGGAAATTCTAAAATTCCACATATAAATTTTGAAACTGTGATCACACACATTAACACAAGTATCGGCAAATATTTCTTACGGTAAAAATCCGGTATCTGTATAATTTTGATGATAAACGATGCAATAATACAAACTACCAGACCATATGCAAACACATAGTGAACGTAAAAAATAATGGATTTGTCGGCTACATGATACATATCAAAATTCGGGAATCGCACGGTTTCTATCGTAAATACGTTATGAAAAATTATATTTAAAAACAATAAAATTCCATCCAGATATGCAATTATGAAACACCCCTTTTTAAACGGTGAAACCTCGTGAAAAACACGTGTATACTGCTGGGAATACTGCAATACATATATCAGCATCAGATCAAAGGAAAACCGATAAAGTGCTTCCATTATATAAGAAAATGTTTCATTTCCTGAAAAAGCAGACAAACCATTGCTAAGGATCGTAACAATTGCAAAAATGAGGCATTTCACAATGGAAGATGCCACATCACTTTTTATTTTTCTGGAATATTTGATACAAATAAGAATTGGTACTATCATCAGGCATAATAAGATCATATAAAGTTTATCCATGAAGACGTTAAACCTCCATTTAATAATAATTTCTATAACACTCCTGTTTTAGGGTAACTACCTTATTATTTATAATAACCTAATTTCACCAGATTGTCTAATATAATCCCCCCATTTTCTGTTATCTTTTGGTTAAACCAAAAAGGAATTGATATAGCAAAAATCATTTCAGATATAGAAGCCCCATTTCTAAAAAAGGAAGTACCGGCAACATTTAATGCCAGTACTTCCTTTTTTGTTCTTCATCCAGGTCACGGATAAAACGCATCTTATATACCAGAAACTCTTCCAGATCCATCAGAATATGATAGAGCATGGCATAGCTTTCAAATGCCTCTCCGCTTTCCAGAGACCCCTGCTTTTTAAATTTTTCACAAATCTGTTTCAGTTTCCTTGTCTGTTCCTGCGGCTGGTTAAATTCCACAACATAGGGTACAAGATAACGGACATATCCCGAAACCACTGCGGCTTCTTTCGGCATCGAACGGATTTTTTTCATCTCGTAATGCAGATTATGAAGCACCTGACACTGATCGAGCCGCATCTGAAAATAAGAAACATAGTACAGTGGATGTAACGGAAACGTATTGTTCTGATACTCATACGCTTCCTGTATAACCCCCTGTATTTGCTGTTCTAATGTGCAAATCTCATCCCAGACGCTTCCCTCCTGCGGCGTGCTTTCCAGATAATCCGCCAGTACGAGAAGAATCTCCTGCAGACGCTGCTCTACAAAACGCATATTTGCAATCAAATGCTTTTTGCTGCTGGAATTGGCATGATAGAGGTTTATCAAAATGGCAATGGCAGTACCAATCAAAACAAGCCAAAATTCGTTCCAGACCGCATGGTCGAGATTCTTACTGGAAAATAAATGTGCCGCAATTACTGCATTTACGGATATGGTTGATCTCCAACCGGAACATTCCGTAATACAGACAATCGCTGCCAACAGTACCCCATATGCAATCCACGGATTTTCGATCCAGGTAAAGCATGCCCACGCTAAAACCACTGTCAGCAGAAAGGTTGACAGACGAAGCCACGCCAGGCGAAGGGATTCCCACTTGGATGTCATAACTGTCAGCAACATGATGGTTCCCGCAGAGACTGCATAGTCCAGAGCCATCCGCCGAGCCAGATATATGGCCAGACTGCTTCCCACTCCGATTTTCAGTGACAGTAACAGGATTTTTCGAAGTCTGTGATCCTTATTTAATAAATCCAACCTGCTTGCTGATTTTTTCATAAACTGCATCCTTGCGCTTATTGAAGGTCACTTTGTTTTTCTCAAACATATTATTTCCTTCAGTATCAATGGATACAATGAGTGGTCCGAATTCTTTCACACGGCAGTTCCAGAGTGTCTCCGGCATTCCCAGATCTCTCCATTCCGCACGCACGATCTCTTCCACTTCCGTTGCCGCAACAACGGCGTTTCCTGCCGGAAATACACAGTGGATCGCACTGAACTCCTTGCAGGCACGCTCGGTATTTTCCTTCATTCCGCCTTTTCCGATGATCACTTTGACTCCTGTCTGTTTTACAAATTCATACTCGAATTTTTCCATACGCATACTGGTGGTCGGACCTACGGAAACCATCTCAAACTTGTCATTTTCCAGAGGACGGATGATTGGTCCTGCATGGAAGATGGCATTGTTTCTTACATCGACCGGAAGTTCTCTTCCCTCTTCTACCAGACGGCGGTGTGCCACGTCACGGCAGGTTGTCATGCTTCCATCGAGATATACGATATCTCCGACTTTAATGTCTTTTAAATCTTCTGTGGATACCGGTGTGATCAGTACCTTTTTTCCATTTCTCATTTCTACCATTATAAAGTCACCTCCGAATGAGTTGTAATCTTGTAGTTTAAATCTTTATCAAATACGATATGTCCGCGTCTGTGGCTCCAGCAGCCGACATTTACCGCTACACCGATGGTCGATGGATGACGGGCAGTATTTTCAATATTGACACCCATAACAGAATACTTTCCACCCATTCCCTGCGGTCCAAGGCCGATCTCATTGATTCCATCCTCAAGCAGCTTTTCCATCTTTGCAGCGCGCTCGTTCTCATTGTGGGAACCGATCGGACGCATCAGTGCTTTCTTTGACAGTAATGCTGCAGTCTCTACCGATGTGGCAACGCCAACTCCGACAAGAAGTGGCGGGCAGGCATTTAAGCCATAGCTTGTCATAACATCCAGAACAAATTTGGTTACTCCTTCATAACCTTCGCCAGGCATCAGTACCATCGCTTTTCCCGGCAGGGTGCATCCGCCACCGGCCATGTAGGTGTAGATCTCGCACTCGTCACTGTCCGGAACGATGTCCCAAAATACGGTCGGTGTTCCTTTTCCGACATTCTTTCCGGTATTGTATTCATCAAAGGTCTCAACACTGTTGTGGCGGAGCGGCGCCTCAAACGTTGCCTGCACAACAGCTTCCTTTAAGAGTGCTTCAAGTTCCCCGATCAGTGGGAATTTTGTTCCGCATTTTACCCAGAACTGTAACACTCCGGTATCCTGACAGCTCGGACGGTTTAACTCTACCGCAAGTTTCTGGTTTTCAAACATCGTGTTGTAAATGGTTTTAGAGAGCGGACTATCTTCTTTTTCACGTAGCTCCTGTAATTTTGCGATTACATCATCCGGCAGTTTCTTTGCTGTGTATGCAATAAATTTTGCCATGTAATCTGTAAGTTTCTTTACCTGTTCTTCCTTCGTCATATCGACGCCTCCTTTTTGCAAATTAAATTTCAAATTTTTGTTTTCATTCTTGCATATGCCATTAACCGAATGGATGTACACTGGCATATTTTCCTATATCTTTCCAGCCTGATGCATCACGGATAAAACGGATACATGATTGGCAGAAGAATCATACTTACAACCGTGGAAACCACGATCAGTGGAATTCCCGCTTTCGCGTAATCCTTAAAGGTATAGCCGCCTGCCGTAAGAACCATGGTGTTGGCCGGCATACCGATTGGTGTTGCATATGCGCAGGAACCTCCGATCACACAGGCCATAAGAACAGCACTCGGATCTGCTCCCATTCCGTTTGCGATGGACACACAGATCGGAGCCATCAGCGCGGTTGTTGCAGTATTGCTCATGAAATTGGTGAGCACACAGCAAAGCATAAACACAACAAATGTAAACAGATACGGGGATGGGTTGTCTCCCAAAAGCCCCACAACTTTATTTGCAATCATCTCTCCTGCTCCGGACTCATCGAGCGCAGATGCAAGGGAAAGTGTTCCACCAAACAGAAAAATGGTTTTTAAATCAATGGATGCAAGAGCCTGTTTTTCTGAAATGACACCGGTTAAGATCAGTGCGATTGCTCCGATTGCTCCTGCGATACACAGCTTAATCCCGATCACATCTTCAAAGATCATGCCAAGCAGTGTCAGCACCAGAATAATCAATGATAACCACTGTTTCCATTTCGGGACATGTGAAAAATCTTTTGTCTCATCAAATCCTGCATTGTCCGTTGGATGGGTATCCGGCAAAAGCTTATAGCCAAACAGTGCAAAAAAGATAATTCCGGCAATAAGAATCGGCATTCCGACTTTTGCATATTCAAAAAAGCCAAACGACTTTCCCATCTTCTCCATGGAAGACTGTGCAATCATATTGCCCGGCGCACCGATCAGGGAAAGATTTCCGCCCATCGCTGCCGCAAATACAAGCGGCATCAGAAGTCTTGACCGGGAATATCCGGACTTTGCAGCAATTCCGATCACAACCGGGATAAGAATTGCCGCGGTTCCTGTGTTGGAAAGAAATCCGCTCATGACACCGACAATTACCATAATTGCCACAATGAGCTGTCGCTCAGACTTCGCAAAATGTGTGACAATTCCGCCAATCCGGTTGGCCATGCCGGTCTCAAACAGAGCCCCTCCGACAATAAACATGGAAACAAACAGAATCACATTGCTGTCGATAAATCCGGAAAATGCAGTTTTCCAGTCAAGCACACCCGTGACCACCAGTCCCACACAGACGATCATTGATGTAAGCCCCAACGGAATTTTCTCCCATACAAACATGATGATCGCAAACAACAGAAACAATAACGTAATAGTTGTTGCACTCATTCAACCACCTCCAATTTTTTCTTCTCAAATACATTTGATATGTGATAATGTATCCAATTCATGCTTGTAGTATAATAAAAGCTGCTGACTTTGTCAACAGCTTTTATCGTTTTTGTAAAATTCGAATATATTTATTGTAATTTTATGTGCAAATCGACGATTTTTAATTATAATACGTCAGCATATCATCCCTGCTTCGCATAATATGTGCGTACATCGCAGCATATGCTTCATCCTCATCCCGTGCTTCCATGGCTGATAAAATTGCTGCATGCTCTTTATGAGAGATGCGCGCATAATCCTCCTCCGTTACCATATTTCCCATAGACAATCCATTCCAAAGCTCACTGACCATATGTTCCATCTTCTCATTGCCGCTCATATGCCAGATTTCACTGTGAAATGCACGATTATTATCGGCATACTGATAATATGTTTTTCCCTCTATGATCCGCTGTGCGTCCTCCTGAATTGCCCGCAGATCTGCTAAATCAGCTTCATTCTCGCAGGCCAGCCTGGCACAGGATGATTCCAAAATTGCACGGAGCTGATAGTGATCCCGAATGTACTTATCGGTCACCCCCAGTACAATCGCACCTTTATTCTGCCGCAGCTTAATCAGTCCATCTCTGTTCAGGATCTGAAAAGCCTCCCGCACAGGCGTGATCGACACATTCAGCTGTTTTGCAATACTTTCCAGAGAAAGTACCTCTCCCTCTTTCATTTTCCGGGAAAGAATTGCTTTACGCAGCTCTGCCGCCACCTTCTGTTTTGCCGAAGGCATCACAATCGGTTTAAGTCCTGTCATTTTGCTTTCTCCTTTCTGCAACCACTGCATCTGCCAAATCCTGAAAATGCTGTATTAACAACGGACTTCCCTGTGTCTGAAAAGCTCCCTTCCTGAAGATTTCTTCCAGAGAAACAGCACCATCCTTCTGCGGCAGCTTCTCCGCATAAGACACATAATAACGGATGGCATTCGTCAAAAGTGTCTGCACATATGTATTTTGTGTCTTCTCAGCGATCCCTGTATGTACAGCCAGATTTCCTCCTTCTGCCACCAAATTCGCTTCCGCCTCTTTTCCCGTACCAAGTATGGATTCTACTGCCTGTCTCTCAATCTCTGCAATCAGTCCATACACTTCACGGATATGGGATTCCTCCAGATTTGCTGTCACAATATGGCGGGTAGCAAGCCGCTTCACCAGCCCCTGCGTCTCTAAAAGCTGTAATGCCTCCCGCACCGGAATCCGGGATACCTGTAATATTTCTGCCAGTTCTTCCTGACGCAGTTTTGTTTCGCTTTTTATTTCTCCGGACAAAATCAATTCTGCAATCTGCAGTGCAATTGCTTCACTTAACCTGGCTTCACGCATTTGTTCCATTTTTCTGCCCCCTTTTCCCCAGACTCAATATGTATCCATTATAAGGGATAAAAAATATTTACGCAACAAAAAGGACGATATGATTTCTCATATCGCCCCTTATCATCCATTACAGAATTTTAGAAATCAGTTAATGTAGCAGCTCTCTTCTCTAAGAAAGCTCCCATGCCTTCTTTCTTGTCATGTGTATCATTGACAACGCCAAACAGGTTAGCTTCCATCTCAACAGCGTTCTTGATATCCATGTCATAACCATTGTTGATTGCAGCCTTTGCAACAGATACGGCATAGCTTCCCTTAGAAATAATCTTTGCTGCCATAGCCTTTGCAGTTGGCATAAGTTCTTCCTTGGCAACTACTTTATTTACCAGGCCGATACGGTATGCTTCGTTTGCATCTACATTGTCACAGGTAAAGATCATTTCTTTTGCACGTCCCATACCTACCAGACGGGCAAGTCTCTGTGTACCACCGAATCCAGGAATGATTCCAAGACCACACTCTGGCTGTCCGAAGATGGCATTCTCACTTGCGATACGGATATCACATGCCATAGAGATCTCACATCCTCCGCCTAATGCAAATCCGTTGACTGCAGCGATCGTAACCTGACGCATATTCATCAGTTTGAAAAATGGCTCAGAAGCCTTGATTCCGAATGCACGTGCTTCCGGAGCTGTAAAGTTTACCATCTCGGCAATGTCTGCACCAGCTACAAATGACTTGAACTCGTTGCCCTTCTTGTCCGGACCGCCGGTTAAGATGACAGCTTTAATATCATCGTTTGCTTCGATCTCGCTTAAGCATACGTTTAACTCATCCAGAGTCTCACTGTTTAATGCATTTAATGCTGCTGGTCTGGAGATTGCTAATACAGCGATTCCGTCAGCTACTTCCAGAGTTAAATTCTTGAACTCACTCATTGTATAAATCCTCCTAATCCTAAATGTCTTTCGTAACGGTATATGTACCTGATTGTCACGAATCATCGACAGTTTCATATGGGATAATCGTAACACTTTGTCAAAAATTTGTCAATCCTATAAGTGTCCGTAAACGCAGAAAAACAGCCGGGTTTCCGACTGCTTTCCTTCTATGCAACCCTATGCTGCATATGATTCTTTAAAAACAGATAATCGATGCCATCCACCACCTGTTTGTTGACCAGCACAATATTCTCAATGTCTTTTGCAGTATCAATCTTACTGCTTAAATACTTATCATGCATTTTCTGAATATAATCAAACAGTGCCTCCTGGCTGGCAAACTGCCGATGCCCACATTCATTCAGTGCCTTCGGTGCCTCCGTCTTTAAAAAGGCGCGGAGTTCATGTTTGAGATGTTCTTCATAAGCACAGTGTTCTTTAAATCCTCCCGGGTATATCTTATTGTGCGGAAAGGTAAAATAATCTGCTACATAATGCGTGATCTCCCCCAGGTTCATGTAATACATCCGCTTCCGTTTTGGAAAACGGTTCTCTTTTCCATGGATCAATGCATCTATATCCTTCCTGAGTTTTGGAAATGTACCGGTAATCTCATGCCGTTTATAGATAAAAGATGGCTTACAATCCGGCAGGACACTTCCAATATAAAACGACAGCCAGTGTTTTTTCAGCCCTTCGTCCTCTGTGTTTGCTACAATATAACGTGCCAGTGAAATATGTGACTTCTTTCTCATGTTTTCCGTCCATCCTTTCTGAAATGGCTTTTGTGCTGTAACAATTTCCCTGTCATCATCATATATCCAGGGCTTCAAAAAAACAAGAGAAATTTTGGTAAATATCACTGGAAATTTTTGAAAAAACAGCCCGCTACTTCTCGTTCATCTGTTTCATATAAGTAATAAACGCCTCCAGTTCCAGCGGTTTTGCATACAGGTATCCCTGATAGCAATGACAGCCCAGCGTATCCAGAAGATCTCTCTGCTCCCTGTTTTCCACAAACTCTGCAATTACCTTTACCCCAAGTTCCTGTCCCAGTTCGATAATCGAACGCACAATTTTCTGATTCGTATGGCTTTTCAAAAGTGGGCGGGTCAGTGAACCGTCCAGCTTGACCACATCAAAATACTCTGACTGCAGGTACAGCAGGGAAGTATGTCCCATGCCGAAATCATCAATCAAAAGCTTATGGCCCTGCTTTTTGAGTTCTTCAAGTTTCCGGACAACCACATCCGTCTGCAGAAGGATATCCTGTTCTGTAATTTCAATCCAGAGCATGTGGGCATCTATCCCTTTTTGTTCCATAGTCTGCCGGATATATCCCTCAACGTCCCACAACAGGGAATGCGCGGTAATGTTTACGGAAATTTTAAAATCCGAATCATATTGTGCACGCGTCTGCACAATCCCATCCGTAACCTGATCAATGATAAACCGTTCCAGTTCCGGCAATACCTTTCCCGCCTCTGCAAGATAAATAATAAGTGGTGGATATATCATACCATATACCGGATGGTTCCAACGCAGCAATGCCTCAGCACCAATACAGGTACCATCGCTGTATACCTGTGGCTGATAAAGCATATACAGTTCTTTATTCTTGATCGCATGCTTTAAATCAAGCAGGAGCATACGGGAAATCATTCCGATATGGTCTCCGCGCGTCAAAAACACCGGCTGGTCAATCTGTTCTTCCTTTTCCTGTAATTCGTGTATCAGAACCTGAACATGACACTTGGCTTTATATACCTCCATCCTCTGATTCATCTTCAGGAACGGAAGGTAAAACAATATCCCTGCCAGAATTCCCACTGCCTGCACGGCAATTCCCTTCCATGAACCGCTGGCAAGATAGCCACCGATACCAACCGGTGTCGACCATACTACTTCATGGGTAAGAACCGGCAGGAAACCGCATACCGTTGCTGCATATGCCAGGCAATAGCACACCACCGGTGTCAGGACAAACGGAACCAGCAGAATCGGATTTAATATGATCGGAATACCAAATGTAAGCATTTCATTTAAATTAAAGACTACCGTAAATGATGCCAGCCCTGCCAGCTTTCCGGTACGTTCTTTGCGGAAGAACAAAAGCAATGCGATCAGGACACTGACCGTTGTGCCACAGCCTCCCATTGCCACATACACATCGTAAAATGCCTTTGAAAAAACAACATTTCCTGTGACACCAAAATTATGGACTGCCACTGCCTCCAGAATATGGCTTCCATGCAAACCGAAAAACCACATCAGATTTACCGCGAACGTATAGAGCAGTCCGGAAAGGAAATTACTGTAATCTGCAATATTCTGACATGCTGCATAGAAAATATGGTTAAACCACTGATAACATCCATAGATTCCGGTAATTCTGCCAATAAGCAGATTCAAGCCTCCCGAACCGGCTGCAACAATACCGAGTGGAATCAGTGTACGGATTGCCAAGACACAGCCTCCCCCCATCCCCGCGGTATACTGTTCCAGCATCAGTTTATGGCATCTGCGCAGCTTTGAAAATGCCATGCAGGACAAATAACCGATAAACATTGCCGCAAAACATCCGGTCGTTCCCAGTCCTGCCACATCAAAATCTTCTGTTCCCAGATTCAGCTGTGCGCTGAATGCGGCAAGTGCCACAACCACATACATAACGACATTTTCCAGCGATTCATTTTTCTCCATTGCATAACTGTACGCAATGGTAATCACCAATGCTACAGAAAAAATACCGTATGTTCCCTCATAAACCATTGTAAGGAAATCATAAAACCATCTCCCACCCCCCCTGCGTCAGAAACATCTGGTACGGGGCGACCGGAAAATCACGGACAGCACAGGAAATCCCCCCTGTCAAAACAAGTGGGATTATCATTCCCAATGCACATCGGACGACATGGGAAAAAAAGCTGTTCTCAAATTTCAGCATTCCTCTTTTTAATACTTCTTTCATACCCTCTCCTACCCAAATTGATTCTTCTTGTTTTTTTCTTTTATTATCGCTCTCTTTCTGACGAAAAGCAACGAAAATGTACAATTTCAACAAAAAAGCACCGTACAAAAAGACTTTTTAGGTAATTTCATACGGTGCTTTTTTTATCGTTTTCAATTATTGATTGTCTGATTCTCCCAGCGACTGTAATCCTTTCAACAGCTCCCCGGCATCAATATCACTAAGTTTATTCAGGGCTTTTTCGAATTTTCCCACACCATCACTGCCTTCTGCACAGCCATGCCCACAGGTCATGCAATTATGGGTACATTCTTCTTCCATCTTATTTATATCTCCCATAGGACTGCCTCCTATTCATGTTTTGGAACGATTTTCTCAATTCCTCCCATATATGGCTGTAATGCTTTCGGAATGTTTACGCTTCCGTCTTCGTTCAGATTATTCTCCAGAAATGCGATCAGCATACGTGGCGGAGCAACAACGGTATTGTTTAAGGTATGTGCAAAATACTTCCTGCCATCTTTTCCCTTTATGCGGATCTTCAGACGTCTTGCCTGAGCATCTCCCAGATTGGAGCAGCTTCCTACCTCAAAGTATTTCTTCTGACGCGGAGACCATGCCTCGACATCACAGGATTTCACTTTCAGATCTGCCAGATCACCGGAACAGCACTCCAGGGTACGAACCGGAATATCCAGACTGCGGAACAGATCTACCGTATTCTTCCAGAGCTTGTCATACCATGCTTTGGATTCTTCCGGCTTACATACCACAATCATCTCCTGCTTTTCGAACTGGTGGATACGGTAAACACCACGCTCCTCAATACCATGTGCTCCCTTTTCCTTACGGAAACATGGGGAATAACTGGTCAGTGTATATGGAAGCTTCTCCTCATCGTTGATGGTATCAATGAATTTACCGATCATGGAATGTTCGGATGTGCCGATCAGATAGAGATCCTCCCCCTCGATCTTGTACATCATGGCATCCATCTCGTCAAAACTCATAACACCGGTCACAACGTTGGAACGGATCATAAATGGCGGAACACAGTAAGTAAATCCGCGGTTGATCATGAAATCCCTTGCATAAGCGATTACCGAAGAATGAATTCTTGCGATATCCCCCATCAGGTAATAAAATCCGTTTCCGGCAACCTTTCCGGCAGCATCGAGATCAATTCCGTCAAAACGCTCCATAATATCCGTATGATATGGGATTTCGAAATCCGGAACATATGGATCACCGAATTTTTCGATCTCCACGTTGCAGCTGTCATCCTTTCCAATCGGTACGGATGGATCAATGATATTTGGAATCGTCATCATGATCTTTGTCACTTTCTCGGAAAGTTCCTTCTCCTGTGCCTCTAACTCAGACAAACGGGCAGCATTTGCAGCTACCTGTGCTTTGACTTCTTCTGCTTCATCTTTCTTTCCCTGTCCCATTAAGGCACCAATCTGCTTGGAAAGTTTATTACGGCTGGCACGCAGCTCATCTGCCTCGGACTGCGCAGCCCGGGCCTTTGCATCCAGTTCTATTACCTCATCCACGAGTGGAAGCTTATGATCCTGAAATTTCTTTTTGATGTTTTCTTTTACAACATCCGGATTTTCTCTTAAAAATTTTAAATCTATCATGGTTCCTCCTAATTAATGCATCGGCTGCAGCGGATATTTATCGGTCAGTGTTTTAATGATGGCTTTTGCCTTCTCAACAGCCGGCTCTCCCTCTTTGATGAGCATGGCAATTGCCTCAGCTACCTGATCAAAATCGTCCTCTTTTAATCCTCTGGATGTAGCCGCAGGTGTTCCAAGACGGATTCCGCTTGTAACAAATGGTTTCTGCGGATCGTTTGGAATCGTATTCTTATTGGCAGTGATATGCGCACTGTCAAGAAGTTTCTCAACAACTTTTCCGGTCAGGTCATATGGTGTCAGATCCACCAGCATCAGATGGTTATCTGTTCCTCCGGATACAATCTTGACATCACGCTTCTGTAATCCTTTGCAAAGTGCCTGTGCATTCTTTATAATCTGCTCCTGATACGTCTTAAATTCCGGCTTTAATGCCTCCTCAAAGCAGACTGCTTTTGCAGCAATCACATGCATCAGCGGTCCTCCCTGTGTTCCCGGGAAGATAGCTTTATTGAAATTATACTTTTTGTTTACCTCATCACTGCAGAGGATCATTCCTCCACGAGGTCCGCGCAGTGTCTTGTGTGTTGTAGTGGTTACCACATCTGCGTATGGAATCGGGCTTGGATGCAGCCCTGCGGCTACCAGTCCTGCGATGTGCGCCATATCTACCATAAGCACCGCATTCACTTCGTCTGCGATCTCACGGAATTTCTTAAAGTCAATAGTACGTGCATATGCAGATGCACCTGCAATGATCATCTTTGGCTTACACTCAAGTGCAATCTCTCTTACTTTATCATAGTCAATAAATCCCTCATCGTTGACTCCATAAGGTACTACATGGAAATACGTACCGGAAAAATTCACCGGTGAACCGTGTGTCAGATGTCCGCCGTGATCGAGATTCATTCCCATAATGGTATCACCCGGCTTTAAAATAGCAAACTGTACTGCCATGTTTGCCTGTGCACCGGAATGCGGCTGTACATTGACGTACTCACAGCCAAACAGTTTCTTTGCGCGTTCTCTTGCCAGTTCCTCAACTACATCCACGCACTCACATCCACCGTAATAACGCTTTCCCGGATAACCTTCTGCATATTTGTTGGTCAGAATACTTCCCATTGCAGACATAACCGCCGGGCTCACCCAGTTTTCCGATGCGATCAGCTCAATGTGGCTGTTTTGTCTGTCAAACTCTGCAGTGATCGCTGCTGCAATTTCAGGATCTACTGCCTGTATATCTTCCAGTGTGTACATAATATTCTCCTTTTCAACTCTTTTTCCCCATTATACCGAATTCTTCGGTGCAATGCAACCATTCCACTCCTTAGAAAACAAACGGGAGCTGCCGTGCAGCTCCCCTGTTTTTTAATATTTATTTCTTTTTTGTCTTTGCTACTGCTGGTTTTAACAATTTGTCCTTGCCAAGATGCAGTTTCATGACATACCATAATGCAGCTGCAATAAAGATGGAAGAATACGTACCACTGATCAGTCCAATCATAAGCGGTAATGCAAACTCACGGATGGAAGATACTCCGAGGATAAACAGCAGCAATACCATGATGATGGTTGTAATGGAGGTATTCAGTGAACGGGAAAGTGTCTGTGTCAGAGACCGGTTTGCCACCTCTGCCAGTGTTTCCGGTGTCTGTTTCTTCATTCCCTGCATGTTCTCACGGATACGGTCAAAGATAACAATGGTATCATTGATGGAATATCCGACAATTGTAAGTATGCAGGCAATAAATGTATTACCTACAGAAATACGGATCAATGCATAACCGGTTAACATAACAAGTACATCGTGTACCAGTGCAATAATCGCACTTCCGGCGAAACGGATGTCCTTGAAACGGAACCAGATATAAAACAGCATGAAAATACATGCAACGATCAGTGCCTTGACCGCATTGGAACGCATCTCATTACTGATGGTAGAACCAATACTCTGGCTCTCGATTGTGGATTCATCCACACCAAACTTGTCCACAAGCATCTGATTTACTTCTTCACGTTCGCTCAAGCTCAGTGTCTTTGTCTTGATTGTCACAACATTGCTGCCGGATACGGTACTTGCCTGGATCGCATTATCATTAATAACCTTTGCGACTTCCGGTACAATCTTGTCCTCTACCTGTTCAACGGTATAATCCTTACCAAAATCTGCGGAGATGGATGTACCACCCTTAAATTCCAGACTGAAATTCAAAGATCCCTTTCCAGCTGCTCCGTAACCGATCATTCCAACAAATCCGGCTACGATCACAACGAGGGAAAGGATAAAACATACCCAGCGATGCTTCATAAAATCGATGGTCTTATGTTCTTTTGCACGTCCGTATAATTTCTCGTTTCTGCATCCAACCGCATAAAATGCCAGATTTAACAGTCTTGAAATGACAAGTGCAGTGAACATGGAAACAATCAGGGAGATAATCAGTGTATATGCAAATCCCTTAACGGTTCCGGAACCAAGCCACATCAGCACCAGTGCCGCAATAAAGGTGGTCACGTTACCGTCAATGATGGCAGACATGGCCTTTTTGTAACCTGTTTTGATGGATGTCAGTACGGACTTTCCTGCTGCAATCTCTTCACGGATACGTGAGATAATAATAACGTTCGCATCCACCGCCATACCGATACCGAGGATAACACCCGCGATACCCGGAAGTGTCAGCGTAATTTCAAACAGATAAATCAGAGCTACCGTTACGGTTGTATAAATGGCAAGACCAATGGATGCAACCACACCAGATAAGCTGTAATTTAAGATCATGAAAAGCATCACAAGGATCAGACCGATGATGGCTGCCTTGACACTGGAAGAAAGTGCTTTTCCACCCAGCTGTGCCCCTGCTACGGAAGATTCCATCTCTTCGAGCTTTAAGTTGATCGCACCTACACGGATAAATGTTGCAAGCTGTTCCGCTTCATCATAATCAGACATACCGTTGATGACACAGCTTCCGTCTTTGATTGCGCTCTCTACTTTCGGTACACTGATGAAATGATCATCATAGTAAATACCGATAGATTCTCCGGAAGAAGCTGCCTTTGTGGTTGCCTCTCCAAACACATCTGCTGCTTTTTTCTTTAATGTCAGCTGAACAACCGGCTCCTTGGTACTGGTAGAGGAAGACTGGTTATACGCTGCATTGGCAGACTTTACATCATTACCGTCCATGATTACAGAACCATTGTCAACCAGATTCTGAATGTCATAATTCAGTTTGTATTCCCCTGTGGAACTGTCATAACTGTAGTTTTCATTACCGTCCGAATCTTTCTGTACGATAAAATACAGCGATCCCGGGCTTCCCAGATCCTCAAGTACGGCATTTGCATCATAGACACCAGGAATTTCTACCGTAATACGGTCATCGCCGACCGGATATACCGCATATTCGGTACTGTAACTCTCGGCACGCTCTTCAAGCTTTGCTACCGTATCATTGATATCTTTCTTGGATGGATTCTTATCCTTGATCCGGTAAGTAATGGACACACCACCGGAAAGATCAAGACCAAGTTTAATACCTTCGGCTTCCGTCTTGTTGTCAGTTTTTTTCTGACTTGTGCTTGTCGCAGACATAATCGTGCTCGTGTAATATCCCAGTCCGATCAGACAGGCCAGGATAATCGCGATTATAGCGACGCCCTTGCTTTTTTTCATGTTTGCTTCCTTCCTATTCCTTTAATTTTCCGCTTCCGCAGCTTTTATCATGATTGCGCATTCAATACGTTTCTTCTGGAGTTCACATCCCAGATCATAAGCATCTGTGATGGTTCCGTGGAAATTGTACGAATTTGCAGCACATCCCCCACTACAGTAAAATCTGGCAAAGCATTTACGGCACTTTTCTTTTGCATAGACATTGCAGCATTTAAACTCGTCCTGCAGATTCGTGTTTTTCACGCCATCCCAGACATTTCCCATCAGAAAATCTTCATTTCCGACGAACTGGTGGCACGGATACAGATCTCCCCACGGTGTGACCGCAAGGTATTCCGTTCCGGAACCACATCCGGACAGACGCTTGTACACACAAGGTCCACCTTCCAGATCAATCATGAAATGGAAGAAGTTGAAAGAATTTCCTTCTCTGTTACGGCGGACCATCTCCGCTGCCAGTTTATCATATTCTTCAAAGAGAACCGGAAGATCCTCTTCCTGCAGTGCATATTCATCGGTCGGCTGTGCGACAACCGGCTCCACAGAAATCTGCTTGAATCCCAGATCGGCCAGATGCAGTACATCCTTGGAAAAATCGGTGTTGAAATGGGTATAGGTACCGCGGACATAATAACGCTCCTGATTCCGGCTTTCTGCAAGTTTCTGGAACTTCGGAACGATCAGATCATAGCTTCCCGCCCCCTTCCGGAACGGACGCATACGGTCATTCACTTCTTTTCTTCCATCAATACTTAAAACGACATTGTCCATTTCCTTATTTGCAAATTCCATGATATCGTCGTTTAACAACACCCCGTTCGTTGTCAGCGTAAAACGGAAATGCTTGTCATGCAGCTTTTCCTGTTCCCGTCCATAGGCAACCAACTGTTTTACCACATCAAAATTCATGAGTGGCTCTCCTCCGAAGAAATCCACTTCAAGATTTTTCCGGTTTCCGGAGTTTGCAATCAGGAAATCAAGTGCCTGTTTTCCTGTCTCATAAGACATCAGGGCTCTTCTTCCATGATATTCGCCCTCTTCCGCAAAGCAATAGCGGCATGCCAGATTGCAGTCATGTGCAATATGTAAACACAATGCCTTTACTACCGTCGGGCGCTTCTTAAAATCAAAAATCTTCTGTTCGTAAGCATCTTCCGTAAACAGGTCTCCCTGCTCCTTTAACTGCTCTGTTTCTTCGATTGCTTCTGCAATCTCCTGTTCCGGATACCGGGATTGTAACTGGGCAATGATCTCTTCCCTGGAGTGATCTTCAAATAATGCGATCACATCATAAGTCACATCATCCACCACATGAATGGCACCGGAGTTTACGTCTAATACAATATCATAGCCATTGTTCTTAAACTGATGAACCACTATAATATTTCCTCTCTTTCCTAAACATAATAAAACCGCGCGCTACGCACGCGGCTTTATTATGCCTTATTTTTCTTACCTTAGCGTTCGGGCTGTGTAAGTAATCACTCCGTGATTACTTACACTTCTCGCAGGTCTGGTTTCCTACTGTACAGGATGTCTTACATGCAGACTGGCATGATGTCTGGCACTCGCCACATCCACCTGTCTTGATTGTGTTCTGTAACTTTCTTGTATTTAATGTCTTTACATGCTTCATGAGAATCTCTCCTTTGTCTGTTTTTTTGGATTTCCCGTCTATCTGTATTATTATAGCACAGTGGTCACCATAAGGAAAGTCTTTTTTTACAGTCACACAGCCCTTACTTCTTTTTCCACCGCACGCTTCCCAGCAGTGCCGCTGCCGTACACAAAATCAGAATCGTCAGGTTTTCTCCCTCCAGCGCAATCCAGTGCTGTTCCCGTATGCAGGAACAGACATACAGAATCCCGAAAAAAAAGCCTCCCAGCATAACTGCGCAAAAAGGTATGGCACCACATTTACATGCGCGCAGGATTTTTCCACCGATGAGACCGGAAAGCGCATACCATGCCGTAATTCCCACCCGGATCAGTTCCACCGACAATCTCATGGAATAGGAAATCCCGCACCATAACAGAAAAAGCGCCGCGGAGAGCAGACATGTGCCTATAAAGCAGCCTGCAAACTTTGCGACGTTTCTTCCTGTTTTATTATTTATTTGTTCCTGCCCATTCTCCACACATACTTCTCCGGAAATTGTCCTCCTTAGAGTTTATGGGAAATACGGCTCTTTTATTCCATTTTACAGTTCGCAGTTATTTACGGTTCTAGGGAACGGAATGACATCGCGGATATTTGCCATACCCGTCAGATACATCACGCAGCGCTCAAATCCAAGACCGAATCCGGCATGTCTGGCTGATCCGTATTTGCGCAGATCCAGATAAAACTTGTAATCTTCCTCTTTCAGCCCCATGTCCTGAATACGTGCCAGAAGTTTATCATAATCGTCCTCTCTCTGGCTTCCGCCGATGATCTCTCCGATTCCCGGAACAAGGCAGTCTACTGCTGCAACTGTCTTTCCGTCTTCATTGAGTTTCATGTAAAATGCCTTGATTTCCTTCGGATAATCGGTTACAAATACCGGTCTCTTATAAATCTGTTCGGTCAGGTAACGCTCATGCTCGGTCTGCAGATCACAGCCCCAGGATACCTTATAATCAAACTTGTCATTGTGTTTTGACAATATCTTAATTGCTTCTGTGTAGGTCACCCGTGCAAAATCATTGTTTACTACGTTCTCCAGACGATCCAGCAGACCTTTGTCCACAAAATTATTGAAAAATGCCATTTCTTCCGGTGCATGTTCAATCACATAATTGATCACATACTTTAACATGCTTTCCGCAAGCATCATATCATCTTCGAGATCTGCGAATGCGATCTCCGGCTCAATCATCCAGAACTCAGCCGCATGTCTGGTTGTGTTTGAATTTTCCGCACGGAAAGTCGGTCCAAACGTATAAATATTTTTAAATGCCATCGCATAGGTTTCTCCGTTTAACTGACCGGATACGGTAAGATTGGTAGGTTTTCCAAAGAAATCCTTAGTATAATCCACGGTTCCATCCTGTTTTTTCGGCACATCTTTTAAATCAAGCGTTGTTACCTGGAACATTTCCCCTGCACCCTCGCAGTCACTTCCTGTGATGAGCGGAGTATGCACATAAACGAAATCGCGCTCCTGGAAAAATTTGTGAATCGCATATGCACACAGGGAACGTACACGGAACACCGCCTCAAACGTATTGGTTCTCGGACGCAGATGTGAAATGGTACGCAGATATTCAAACGTGTGACGCTTCTTCTGCAACGGATAATCCGGTGTGGAAGCACCTTCCACGGTTACCTCTGCTGCCTGGATCTCAAACGGCTGTTTTGCTTCCGGCGTAGGCACCAGCTGTCCTTTTACAATGACTGCTGCTCCGACATTAATCTTGCAGACTTCCTCATAATTCTCCAGACCATCTCCATATACAACCTGAATCGGCTCAAAAAAGGTACCGTCATTCACTACAATGAATCCAAAATTTTTGGAATTACGGTTACTTCTTACCCATCCGCCGATCGTTACCTGCTGATTTTCATATCTGATCGTATTTTTGAAAATCTCTCTGACATTTACTAATTCCATACTGTCCCTCCGTTAAAAATCTAATCTATCCCTTAGTTGTTTTTATTGAACCCTTTCGTTTTCCGATGACTCTGTCGTCTGTGTATCCGGTTCTACGGTAATATTGGCTTTCTCCACAACATACGAAATCGCCTGATTGACCACATACAGCTGACGAAGTGTTTTCTTTCCATCCTCTTTATTTCCACCACCATAATATTTATATACCGCATTTTCATCTGCCATCTGGCTGTTGCCTGAACTTACCAGATAATCTACAAATGACTTAAAATCATCATCACTGATTGTAATATTTTCTTTTTCCGCAATCCGTCCAAAGATAAATTCAATTTTGATCTGCTTGATCATCAGTTCTTTCCACTGTTTTTTCATATCATCCACGGTGGTATTGTTATTCTTTGCATACTGTTCCAGAGTCTGTGTATCATTGCAGTTGTCTGCTTCAAATTCATGCTGATATTCCTGCAGACGCGCATCCAGATACTCATCCGGAATTGTCACTTTACATTTATCCAGCAGATCATCTTCAACTGCGCTGATACTTGCCTGAGACTTGGAATTTGCGGCCTGCTTTTCGAGTACCTGCCGTACATATGCAACCAGATCCTTTTTCGTGGTGATCTTCTGCTCGGTAAATGCATCTGCTACCATGTCATCGGTCAGCGTGTCCATGGTAACCGGCTTATAAATTCCCTTGATTTTGAATTTAAACGTTGTTTTCTTTCCCGCCAGATCGGAAGACTGGTAATTCTCCGGGAATGTCACATCCGAACTTACTTCTTCCCCGACTTTTGCGCCGACAAGCCCATCACTGAATCCATCAATGTAATTTGTCTTCTGTGTGGCATCACAGTTGTTCGCCACATCAATCATTGTGTCTGTCGCAGAACCGCCATCAAATGCATCCCCGTCGAGATATCCGGTATAATCCACCTTGACATAATCATTCTTTTGAACCGTATCACGGTCTTTTACCTCAACTCCGGTGATTCCGTAATATGAAAGCAGTGACATCAGATTCTGCTCCACCTGATCATCTGTCACATCATAATTTCCGGAGATTGTAACATCAATCCCTTTATAATCTGCAAGTTTCGTCACAAGTTTTGACAGATCCAGCTTCATCTGTGCGCTGTGCGGTCCGTCAAACACTTCACTTGCCGTCTCCTGTGTTCCCTGCTGGGTACTTGCTTTTTTATCACTGTCTGTACCACATGCCCCCATGGATAATACCATCGTCATGCACAAAAAAAGTATAACCACTCTTTTCTTCATAATGTCCCAAATCCTTCTTTCTTTCCTTTTACAACTAATTAAACATACCATAAATCCATAGAAAATACAAACAGTAAACGTTGATTTTTACAGAAATCTTTGCTACAATAAATTTTAGTATATAGAGGAGGAAATCCACGATGAAACCAATAGGAATCGTATTATTAGTGATTGCCATTATTCTGGTAGCCGCTATGATTGTCCTGTACTTTCTCGGAAAGAAAGCACAGAAGAAAAAAGAAGAACAGGATGAGCAGATGAAAGCCGCTGCGCAGACAGTGACGATGCTGATCATCGACAAAAAACGAATGAAAATGAAAGATGCCGGCCTTCCTTCACAGGTAATGGAACAGGCAAACAAACTCATGCAGCGCGCCAAACTTCCAATCGTAAAAGCCAAAGTCGGACCAAGAGTCATGACACTGATCGCAGACGAGCAGATCTACGATGACATTCCGGTCAAGAAAGAAGTCAAGGCAACCGTCAGTGGTCTTTATATCACAGGCGTACGCGGACTCCGTGGACCGCTGGAAAAACCGGTCAAAAAGAAAAAAGGATTCCGTGCAAAGCTTCAGGAAAAGTACAATGAAGCCAATGCCAAGTTGAAAGAATCCAAATCCGGTTCCAGCAGCAAAAAGAAATAATGTGTTTACAGGAAAAAACAGGAAAAGGCTTATCTTCCCCACCGGGAAGATAAGCCTTTTCTTTTCATGCAGATTCTATACCGTTGTTCCACAAATCATGATTCTTCCATCTGAAACAGCTGCATATTCTTTTCCAGAACCTCTGCAATATTTTTAAGGTTCTCTGCATTCTGACTGATATCATTGATAACCGAACCAATTTCCATCATGGAAGCCGAGGTCTCCTGTGTGCTTGCCGCATTTTCCTCTGCGATTGCCGACAGACTCTGTACCGTATCTACGATCTTATTTCTTGCATCCTCAATCTTTTGTGTCTGTTCTTCTATGGATACCATTCCATGGATGGACAAATTGACACCTTCATGCATTTGTTCAAAAACTTCTGCCGTCTTTTTCACTTTTTCGTTCTGCTCCTGCATGATTTTCTTCACATCTTCCATCGTATGTACTGCAGTTTCGGAATCTTTCAGCAGTTCACGGATAATATCCTCAATCCGCTTGGCAGATTCGTTGGACTGTTCTGCCAGCTTCTGGATCTGTGCTGCCACCACCGCAAAACCTTTTCCTGCCTCTCCTGCCCTGGCAGCCTCAATGGAAGCATTGAGTGACAGCAGATTGGTTTCATCTGCAATGGAAGCAATCAGCGATGTTGCATCCTTGATCTTCAAGGCAGAATCATTCGTTGTATTGGTCTGTTCATAAATCACATTGATGGACTCGGTTGCCCTCTCATTGATTTCTCCCAGTTCTTCCAGTGCCTTTTTGGCTATCTGTCCGGACTCATTCATCACATCTGCCGTCTCGTTCATGGATTTTACCTGGCTTGTAGAATCCTCAATCATCGTACCCATGGAAATAATGGACTCGGTTGCCCCCTGTGTCTCCTGTGCCTGACTGGTTGCACTGGTTGCGATCTCATTTACTGCGGTCTCCACATTATTTACGTTTCCTGCTGTCTTTACCGCGTTATTGTTTAACGTTTCCGACGCATCAAACAACTGTCCACTCTGCTGCCGTATCTTCTGTACAATTTCCGTCAGAGCCTCTTTCATCCGAAGCACGGCATTTGCAATGCTTCCGACTTCCCCACGATGTGCGGCACATTGTTCCAGTACCTGATCGTTTCGCAGATCCAGCTGTGCAATCCGGTTCACGGAATCTGTAATCTTTGATAACGGACGTGTAATCCGTGTTGCAAAAACAAACGCTGCCAAAGCCCCGAGCAACAGCAGCACACCGGAAATCAGGATTCCCCTTTGCTCCAGCATTAATGCCGGTGCAAGAAGATCTGCATCATCCGCCGTGACTACAAGGATAAACTGTTTTTTGCTGGTATAACATGCGGCAAATTTTTTCTCCCCCTGAAATACATACTGCACAGTCTCCGGTTTTGGGATACTTCCCCCCTGTATCTCTTTGAGCATCTTTTTGACAGCATCGTTTTCTACCGGCTGCCCGATTTTCTCAGCGGTAGGATGATACAGCATCGTTCCGTCAAATCCGACCAGATAGGCATAAGCTGTCTTGGCTCCTGCGATATCTAGCTGCTGTAAAATGTCCTGTGCAGCTTCCGGATTATCTAAAAGATCAATATTTACCTGCATGGCACTTTCCATCTCCCTTCCATACGAAATGGAAAGATCCAGCAGATAGTCGGAATAGATACTGCGGATATTGCTTTTTACCCCAGGCATAATCATGAGTGTATACAATATTACAATCACTGCCGCCACAAGAATCACTACCGCAATAAACTGCGTTTTCATAGAATGCCAGAAAGAAATTTTCTGCTGCCTGTGTTCCGTATTCATAATGATTTCCCCCTCTGTTATCATTTTTTACATTATACCACAACTCAGCATTTTTTCACAATATTTAACAATTTTTTCGTTCATTTTCGTTTGTTTTCGTGCATATTCATTACTTACGTCTGTTTATCTGACAAGTTTGAATGCCGGGTCCTGTTTCGGATTTGCCAGAATCCGGATATGGCAGTCCGCCAGATGCTCATTGTTTATCTCCAGCGCATATTCCACCTCAACCGTAATCTCTTCCTCTTTCTCCTGCACATCCACACGGTAGGCATCAATTCCCACCAGCAGGCTGCCGTATGGGGTATTATAATATGTAATATTTTTTTTATTTTTTTCAAAAATCATATGAACGTTGACAGCACCCTTTTTCGTCAGTTCCATATAATTATCACGCACTTTAATCATGTTCCTGGTCGATTCTTTCTGACCTTCCATGACCTCCTCGTACATAAAAAAATGCTTGCCATTCCGAAAATAATAATCTCCCGGGGAGATCACTTCTATCGTGTCATTCTGTTCATTTTCCCCGATCTGCAATCCCTTAATGGACAATAATACGTCTTTTGTCATAGTCATTTCCTTCTTTTCCTTGATATCTTAACGCACATTGGCGTGCCCCATTATCATAACGAGTTTAACGGAAATAATCAAGGAATTTCCACCGGATCTGCATTTTCCCAGAATCAAACACGTCTGCATATTCTTCCTGTGTCAAAACTTCACGCAATGCCTCCTCGGAGGATTCATCCACAACTTCATATACCGATCCCTGAAAACACATATTCGGATACAGCACACACCACCAGTTATGTCCTTCTCCTTTTCCCAGCGTTATCTGCAATGCACGGTATTTTCCTGCCGGAAACGTATAATCCCCATACGTTTTCACAGGGAAATCCACATTGGCAAGCCTTGCCCTGACACCATATGTATAGCCGTTTTTGTGCAGTGTTTTTTCCGCTGTTTCTATAATTTCGTCCATATGGTCCTGCACAATTTTTTCGGTTTGCGCCCGGTCTGTTACCTTTTTTAGTTTTTGCCCAAGCATATGCCCCACCGCATCCCGGACCTTTAGTTTCACATTCTGGTCGTCCTTGGCATCACTGTTTGCCAGTACATGAAACCGCAGTATTTTTTCTGCAATTGCCGGCTGCAGTGGGTCCACCCTTTTCTTTTCTGTTGCGTGCGCAGTTCCCGCAGCAAGAACCGTTAACATACATAAAATGATAAACATGATTTTTTTCTTTTTCATTTTCCCACACTCTCTTTCCTCTGATAGTAAGAGCATTTCCATTATTTTTCCTGTTTATACAAAAACCTGTCATCCGGTATGCGGTACATGGTTTTCCAGAAGATGATATGGTCTTCTGTTTCCAGATATGGCAGCATAATCTGCAGGATATGGTTTTCCTTCTCGTCCAGCAGCCTGCCAAGCTTAAACAGTTTTCCTGATCCCGCTGATTCCTGATTCTGCAGATACTGTTCCAGATAACTTCCCAGATCCTGTGGCAGATCTTCTTCTGTCTCAAACAATGCCAATGGATCTTCCGCCACACATACATAGATGTTTCTTGGGAAAAGTCCGGTTTGTTTCAGATAAGAAAGAACATCCGCATACCGTCCGGTATCCTCCATCAGATTTTCCCCGAAGACAAGCACTTTCATATGATTGCAGTCTGCCAGTTTTTCCAGCCGGCTATCATAGGTCTGCACACAGCTTTCCATCGTCTTTCCCGTGACAGGCGCGATATTCACACGCGCCTCTTCCAGATCCGTATTATCCTTCTGGCTCAGCTTGGGAAATCCATAACCAAAAGAAATCTGTCCATCCTTTTCGTCCACAACCGCCATCATTGGAAAACAGCGGTCTTCGAGTTCTGTGGCACTGCATCCGCAAAGCAGCTGCTGCACAGACAATACCAGTGCAACATATTTTTTTATTTTACCCTTCATGCCGTTTTTTCCCCTTTCCCCACAAAAGTACAAACAATGGCAGGAACAAAAACAACGGGATTCCGATATACAGCAGATAATCCCGGAACCATTCCCCATGGCTGCTTTGGTGGAGCATTTCTGCCACCCCGAAAACGGCAGCCATCACCCCACAGAGATACCATTTTTTATGCGTATCTTTTTTCCGCAGTTTCTGTACCAGTTCCTGTGCATAAAACAAAAACACAGTCACAAGTGCAAACAGCGTAAAAAACCAGATGGCGATCATAAAGGCATCCAGCCGCTTCAAAAAACTTCCCCTCAGATGGATACTGCTCATCAGCGTAATTGCCGGATATTTCATGGTCGTCAGGGAACGGCTTCCAAAACTGCCCAGCAGGATCACATACAAAACTGCAAGAACACCTATGGCAAACCACATTGCCGCATGCACGGCATGCACCAGCTTCCCCCATTTTGCTTTCTGCACATAGGAGGGAAAAAATGCAAGCAGAAACAATGGCATCAGACAAAAAAAGACTGCCAGACTTCCTTTCATCACCGATCCGGTATCTGCCTGAAAAAAGCCATACAGATATTCCATCTCCAGATCCCCCGCCGCAATCAAAAGCATTACTGCAAGAAGTACAAACAAAACGACAAACAAAATCTCATACACCCGTGCACGGCTTTCAATCCCGCCACACACGGCATATCCTGCCGTCAGCAATACCAGAATCAGAATCAGGGGAAACGACTCCCCTGCAATCAGCCCCTTTTGTATCACGTCCGAAAAGATATATGCCCCGTATCCTGCCATACCGGTAAAATAGACCAGCAGTAACACCAGAAAAATTTTTTTCATCCATGCCGGCAGAATCCGTTCCATATAAGTGACCAGATCCGTTTCCATCTTTTTTAAAACATATGCAAGATACCACAGATACAGGCTTCCCATAATGCCGCCCAGCACAATGGATGCCAGACCGTCATTTCCCGCAAATGCCGCCAGCTGTGAGGGCAGAATCAGCGTACTTTCCCCTACAAAATCGAACACGAACAGCCGGAACACCTGCCGCGTTGATATCCGGTTATTATTTGAAAACATATCGTTCCTCCGTTACTGTTTACTCAGCCTATTTTTTCCGCAGACGTATCCGCTCCCCACGTTTTGCATAAATGGGTCTTCGCACCATTTTTTTCAGTGGTGCACGCCAGATACTGTCGCGTTCATCATGATAATCATTGACATCTGCCCCCACAAACGGCATGAGATACGGAATCCCAAAGCTTTCCAGCCGCGACAGATGGATGAACACCGTAAGCAGTGCAATCAAAAATCCGAAAAATCCAAGCCATGCGGACAGGACAATCACATAAAATTTCAATATCCGGAATGAAAAAGCAAATTCTTCATTCGGAATGGAAAAGGAACAAAGCGCGGTAAACGCAACCACAATCACCACAATCGGACTGACAAGGTTGGCATCCACAGCTGCCTGCCCGATAATCAGACCTCCGACAATTCCGATCGTATTTCCCATTGCCCCCGGCAGCCGGACCCCCGCCTCCCGCAACAGTTCAAAAGAAATCTCCATGAGAATGACCTCCAGTGCCGCCGGAAAAGGCACACCGATCCGTGCCTCCCAGAAGGATAACAAAAGCGGTGTCGGCAGAATCTGTGTGTGAAAATTTGTCACCGCCAGATACAGTCCGGGGAGTGTCATGGCAAAAAAAGCTGCCATGTAACGCAAGATCCGTGCAAACGTTGCCACACCAAACCGATTATAATAGTCATCACTCGTCTTCAGAAAAGAATTCAGGTCTGTCGGCAGAATGAGAGCGACCGGAGAATTGTCGCATAACAATACGATCCTTCCCTCCAGCACCGCAAGTGCTGCCCGGTCCGGTCGCTGTGTCGTCTGAAACTGTGGAAACGGTGAATACCATTTCTTTTCCGCCAGCTGCTCTAAGATTCCGCTGTCCATGACCCCGTCAATCTCATATTCTGTAATTTTTTCCCGGATTTTTTCCAGCACGGATGTATATTTCAGATCTGCCATATACACCAGGTCAATTGCCGTATGCGAACGCACCCCCTCCTGTACTTCTTCTACTTTAACCCGTGTCGATCGCACACGCTTACGGATAAGTGCCGTATTCGTTTTGATGGAATCGGTAAACCCCTCCTTCGAACCACGGATCACCTTTTCCGAATCCGGTTCCTGCACCCCCATGCCGGGATATCCTTTGTCGGCAATCTTTAATGCATGTCCGTATCCATCCACAAAAAGGATGGCATCCCCCGTGAGCATCCCCTGTGCTGCATCCTCTATGGTATCGTACGGTGTCACATCTGAAATCCCCATCGCATTCTCATTGAGTACCTGATTTAAGTCTCTGTCCGGCAGCTCCGATAATGCCGCCAGCAGTCTCCCCAAAGCCGTCGTTTCCAGCAGCATATTGCTGACTGCCACCTCAATATATGCCAGAAAACATCGTCTTCTTTTTCCTTTTCCCAGACGCATTTCCTTCATTTTAATATCTGCACTGTCTGCGAACAGCTGCTGGAACTGTCTGATGTTTTGTTCAATATCTGTTGAAATTTTTGTATGCCCCATTTTTACATTCCTGTCTCTCTTTATATGAAAAAAGAACAGACACCAAAAGGTATCTGTCCTTACTATTTCCATCTGTTACATAAACTATTCACTTTCTGTTTCATCCTGACACTGGATTACACTTTTTACTGCCACTGCCTGGTTTTTTACATGTTTGTGCATGGCAAGCGTTGCGGCTTCTTTATCCCGGTTTTTGAGACCCTCCGCAATTGCATTATGTTCCGCAATCAGGATCGGATAATTGTCTGGATTTTTGATATATTCCACACGGTATCGGTAGATCTGCTCCCGCAGATTGTTTAATAACGTCACGAGTTTCGGATTTCCCGTTGATTCAAAAATAACATCGTGGAATTTCACATCCATCTCGGCAATCATTTTCACATCTCCGGTCTTTGTACTGTTTTCAAACTGATCTTTGACTTCTAAAAGTTTTTGCAGCTCTTTCTCCGAAATCTTATCACATGCAATCTTTACGGCAAGTTCATCCAGTGCCTCCCGGATTTCCAGAACATCTTCCATATCTTTGAGCGTCATCTTTGCAACCTCTGCCCCTTTGCGTGGCATGGTTACAGCAAGTCCCTCCTGCTCGAGCATACGGATGGCTTCACGGATCGGTGTACGGCTCACCCCAAGCTTTGCTGCCAGCTGTAACTCCATAAGCCGCTCTCCCGGTTTGAGATCTCCTTTTAAAATTGCCTCTCTTAACGTATTAAATACAACATCTCTCAGTGGCAGATATGCGTCCATATTGAGCGTCAGATCATCTGTCATGTTATCGTCTCCATTTCTGTTTGTGTGAATTATTACTTTCTCCTGTTGTTGTAGATCGTGGTCAGATATACCTGTTTTGCAAGACCGGAGCGTTTCATTTCCCGCAGCGCACGCTTTGCCGTTTCTCCATCTTCAAAAAGACCGAATACGGTAGGACCGCTTCCGCTCATCATGGAAGCTTTTGCACCCGAACGCATCATCTGCTGTTTGATCTCTGCAATTACCGGATAGTTTGGTATCGTAACCGATTCCAGTACATTTCCCATATGTGCACAGACACCGTCAAAATCTTTCTCCCGGATATCTTTCATCAGTGCATCAATATCCGGATGGTTCGTCTGTTCATCCAGCTTCAGGTTCTGATATACAAATCTGGTCGATACCGAAATGGATGGTTTTGCAATCAGCACCGGACATTTGATCATCGGCGGAAGCTGCGTCAATTTTTCCCCGATTCCTTCTGCCAGTGCCGTTCCACGCATAAGACAGTAAGGAACATCTGCCCCGATCTGTACCCCTCTCTTCATCAGTTCCCTGCGGGACAATCCCAGATCATACAACTGATTCATCGCATACAGCATGGCGGCAGCATCCGTGCTTCCTCCTGCCATCCCCGCCGCTACCGGAATTCTCTTTGTCAGTTTTACGGAAATTCCATCTGTAAGCGCAAACTCTTCCTGTAACAGCCGTGCCGCTTTATAGACCAGATTATTTTCATTTACCGGCAAAAAAGAGAGGTTGGAAACAATCTGTATCTCCGGCTCCCGGATCTTTTGAATCTCCAGAAGATCGTACAGATGAATGGTCTGCATGATCATGCGCACTTCATGATATCCATCGTCCCTGCGCCGGACCACATCCAATCCCAGATTTATTTTTGCAAGTGCTTTGAGTGTTATTTCATCCATTTGTATTTCCTCAGTATTTTGTATACACCGATTGTACTACAAAAAATACAATCGGTCAAATTCTATTCTCCCTGTTATTCTTTCCACTTTCTTCCGAAAAAATAAGTCACAAAATAGATCACAGATGCGATAATTACGATCATTGGGCCGGTTGCAACGTTTGTATAATAAGACAGAATCAGCCCCATGACACCCGAGAAAACGGAAAAAATTATCGAAAAGACATGGTATTCCCGCATATTTACCGACAGATTTCTGCTCGATGCCGCCGGAAGGATCAGCAATGCATTGATGATCAGAATACCTACCCACTTGATGGAAAGCATGACAATCAGTGCTACAAGTACCGCAAAAACATAATCCATCAGTTGTACCGGAATCCGCTTGCTCTTTGCCAGTGCCCGGTGAATACAGATGGCATTCAGCCAGTTAAAACAGGTGATCCAGAACAAAATCGTAACGATAAAAATAATAACAAGATACCCGATTTCCTTTTTGGTAATGCTCAGAACATCCCCGACTAAAAGACTCGAATATTTACTGAAATTTCCGCCTTTTGACAGGATTGCCAGACCAATCGCAACCGAACAGGAGGAAAAAACCGAAATAATCGTATCGGTTGATACGGTACTTCTGCTTCCGATTTTGTTTAACAGCAGCGCGAATACAACTGCAAAAATCACCATGGAAATATTCGTATCCGGAATTCCGCATACCACTCCTACAGCAATTCCCGTCAGTGCGGAATGCCCCAGGGCATCCGAAAAATATGCCATTTTTTTATTGACAATCATGGTTCCCATCAGCCCAAACAGTGGTGTAATGATCAGTATTGCGGCCAATGCCATCTTCATAAAACCATAATCCATCCAGGAGGTCCAATCAATCATTTGTCTCATCCTCCTTTATCCATGTTTCTTCTTTTCCCGCAGAAAAAATCCGTTCAAATTCGGAACTTTCGTATACTTCTTTTACCGTTCCCTGCCTGAGGACCGTCTTGTCCAGAAGCACTACATGATCCGCATATCTTGCCACGTAATCCAGATCATGTGAGATCAGAATAATCGCAAGATCATAATGTTTTTTCAGATAATCCATCGTTTTAAAAAAAAGTTCCATGCCATTCTGGTCAATTCCGGATACCGGCTCATCCAAAAGCAGCAGATTCGGCTCATCCATCACCGCCAGTGCAAGAAGCACTCTCTGCAGCTGTCCTCCGGACAGATTACAAACCTGTTTGTCGATCAGTTCTTCTGCCTCAAAAATGCGCAGATGCGCTTTGATCTTTTCATATAATTTCCGGTTTTTCGGCAGAAACACCGGATATCTCGACTCATAGCTTGCCAGCAGGTCATAGACACTGACCGGTGTATTTTTTTCGATGTTAATCGATTGCGGGACATATCCGATTTTTAAATTCTGCATCCGTCCGTCTTTGGTATCCCGAAACTCAATATCTCCCGTATGCGGGATGTCCCCCAGCATGGCACGGATCAATGTCGATTTTCCGGCACCGTTTTTTCCGATAATCGCATTCAGCGATCCACAGTGCATATGAAGATTCACATCTTTTAAGATTTCCTGCTCACTGAACCACACCCCCAGATGGTTCACCTTGATGCAGTGAAATCCACACGGACTAATGATCTTTCGCATAAAATGCCTCCTCAAGTATCTCCATGTTTTTTTTCATACCGTTAATATAACTGTCTTTTTCGTAAGTTCCGCGATTCAGCGGGTCCAGATATAATACCTTTGCATCGGACTCTTTCCGGATCGTATCTCCCATACTCTTTCCATACAGTTCTTCTGCAAGAATGTATTTTACATGCCCCTTGCGGACAGCAGAAAGCACATCTGATACTTCTCCTGCGCTGACCTGCCGTTCCTCATCGAGATCCAGCAGATAGTTTACCTGCAGTCCATAGTCCTCAGCGACATAGGCATATGCTTCATGAAACAGAATCACCGACTGACCGGAAATTTCCTGTTTTAATTTCTCCTGACGTTTTTTCAGTCCGTCCAGTTTTTCCAGATATGCCTTTGCCCCATTCTGATAGGCACTGCTTCTTTCCGGATCTGCTCCAGATAATCCATCGGCAATCGTCTGTACCTGTGTCTCATAAGCAGAAACGCTCATCCATGCGTGGGCATTGACATCCCCATGGGCATGTTCTTCTTCTGTTTCCCCCTCATGATGATGTGTATCGTCCTCCTCCCCGGAGAGCAAAGAAATATTCTCACAGGCTTCTATAATTTTCAGATTCGGGTAAGCCTCTGCAACTTCCTTCATAAAGCTTTCAATTCCACCACCATTGATGATAAACACATCCGCCGTACTGAGTAACTTCATATCTTCCGGTGTCAGCTGGAAATCATGCAGGCAGCCGGTCTGCGGCTCACTCAAATTTTCCAGACGCACTCCGTCTGCATCCCCGATTACATTCTCAGCCGCAATATACATTGGATAAAAGGAAGTCACAACCGTCAGTTCCTGTCCATCCGTCTGTTCCTGTGTCTGGCTGACGTACCATCCGGTCAGTCCCATTCCTGCCACCAGAATGGCAAAAAGCATGATTGCAGTATACAAATACTTTTTCTTCATTCTACTTTTTTTTCACTTTCTTTTTCTGTTCTTTTCGAAGTGTCTTTTTGGCTACCGGGCGGTCTGTCTTTTTCCAGCGTTCTTTTTTCTTCGGTTCCTGCGGTGCCGGCTGCTTTTGTTTTGCCTCTCTTTTGGCATTTTCCGCCTCGATGTACCCTTGCGGAAGTTCAATAACGGATTCTACAATCTGCCAGATTTCTTCCCGGCCCTGTTTTGACTCCGCAGAAAACGGAATAACGATCGTTCCCGGCTCTACTTGCAGGATATCCTTTATCATTTGCACATGTTGCAGGATTTGCATCTTTTTTAATTTGTCCGATTTTGTTGCAATGATGATTGGCGCAAATCCCTGATGAACCATCCACTCATACATCATCTGATCATTTTCCGACGGTTCATGACGGATATCAATCAGAAGAAAAACTGCTTTCAGCCGTTTGGATGTATGCAGATAATTTTCGATCATCTGTCCCCATTTCGCCTTAATCTCAATATTTGCATTTGCGTATCCGTATCCCGGCAAGTCCACCAGATACATTGCCTCATTGACATTGTAAAAATTTATGGTCTGCGTTTTTCCCGGCTGGGAAGAAGTACGCGCAAGCGATTTCCTGTTCATCAGCGCATTGATCAGCGATGACTTTCCCACATTGGATTTTCCGGCAAAAGCCACTTCATCCAATAGGTTGTCCGGAATCGCACTTGTAATTCCACAAACTGTCTCCAAATTCACATTTTTGATAATCATATTTATTCTCCTGCAAAAAGAATTTGGGCTGCATTATACAAATGCAGCCTTAATTACCTGATCCATATGTTCTACCGGTATGATCTCCATATCTCCAACGATCTCTTCCGAAATTTCGGCAAGATCCTGTTCATTCTCTTTTGGAATACAGACCGTCTTCATTCCGGCATTCTTTGCCGCAAGCAATTTCTCTTTTAATCCGCCAATCGGAAGTACACGTCCGCGCAGTGTAATTTCCCCTGTCATGGCAACATCTGCCCGTACCGGCTTCCCGGTGACCGCAGAAAGAATTGCGGTTGCCATGGTAATTCCGGCAGACGGTCCGTCTTTTGGAACCGCACCTTCCGGAACATGGATATGGATGTCATGTTTCTGGAAAAATTCCGGATCAATATGGTAATCTTCACTGATGGACCGAATATAACTGATTCCGGTCTGTGCAGACTCTTTCATGACGTCTCCGAGTTTTCCCGTCAACACCACACTGCCCTTGCCCGGCATCAGATTCACCTCAATCTCTAAAGTTACACCACCCACACTGGTCCATGCCAGACCGCGCACAATGCCTACTTCATTCTTTTTGTTTTTCTTCTCCGGACGATATTTCAGTTTTCCGAGAAAATCTTCCAGATTTGTGCCGGTTACACGAATCATTTTCTCATCGCCCTCGTAGATTCTGCGGGCTGCTTTGCGGCAGATTTCTCCGATCTGCCGTTCGAGAGAACGTACACCTGCTTCTCTGGTATAAGAAGAAATCACCATTCGCAGCGCTTTGTCCGTAATCTTTAGTTTGCCATCTGCAACTCCGTTTTTTTCAAACTGTTTCGCCAGCAGATGATCCTTTGCAATATGGAACTTTTCGTTTTCCGTATAACTGCTGACTTCTATAATTTCCATACGATCCAGAAGCGGTCCCGGAATATCCTGCATGGAATTGGCACTTGCAATAAACAGTACCTCGGACAGATCCACCGGAAGCTCTACATAGTGATCCCGGAATTTATGATTCTGTTCCGAGTCAAGCACTTCCAGCATGGCAGAAGCTGTATCTCCCTTATAATCGCTGCTCATCTTGTCAATTTCATCCAGCAGCATCAGTGGATTTTTGACTCCCGCCATCCGCAGTCCATTGACGATTCTTCCCGGCATTGCTCCCACATAGGTTCTGCGGTGTCCGCGGATCTCCGCTTCATCCCGCACACCTCCGAGTGAAATACGAACATATTTTTTATCCAGCGCACGGGCAATCGAACGCGCAATGCTGGTTTTTCCGGTTCCCGGAGGCCCCACCAGACAAATAATCGGGCTCTCTCCCTTTCCGGTCAGATTACGGACTGCAAGAAATTCCAGAATACGTTCCTTTACCTTTTCGAGACCGTAATGATCCTCATCCAGAATCTTCTGCGCATGCTTTAAGTCTTTGTTATCCTCCGATACTGCATCCCACGGAAGTTCCAGTAAGGTTTCGATATAACCACGGCTTACCGTACTCTCGGATGAATTTCCTGAAATTCCCTGAAAACGCTCAATCTCCTTATGAATTCTTGCTTTCACTTCCCCGGAAGCCTGAAGTTCCTGCAGTTTCTTTTCATACTCCTGTGCATCGGTTTCTGTATTGGATTCTCCCAGCTCTTCCCGGATTACCTGCATCTGCTCCCGAAGCAGGTAATCTTTCTGGTTTTTATCCACATGTTCCTGCACTTTTTTCTGGAAATCACGCTTTAAAGCCAGAATCTCTGTCTCCTGCAGCAAAGAAGAAAGCACCGCCTCATAACGTGCTGTCAGCGTGACAGCCTCTAACAGTTTCTGTTTCTTTTTATAACTGATTACAAGGCTGTTTCCCACATAATCAAGAAGTTTTAAAAGATCCGTCTCTTCCTGAACCTGGCGCATCACATCCTGCCCGATTTTGCCATGTACTCTTGCATATTTTGCAAACGTTTCCTGCACACTCAAAAGCATTGCAGACTTTGCCTGCTCCGGAAGCTGTTCATCGTCTTCCTGATCATACACGATCACACGCGCTTGCATATAATCGGCTGTCTGTGTATATTCATATATCTCTGCGCGCCCGATTCCTTCGATCAGTACACGCATAATATTTTTCTGTAATTTTACGACCTGACGAACCACAGCCAGAAGCCCCACTTCATACAGATCTTCTCCCTGAGGATCTTCTTTCTCTGTATCTTTTTGTGTGACGATAAAAAGCTTCTGGTCTCCTTTCATGGCTTCCTCGACAGCACGCAGGGATTTGTCCCTGCTGATATCAAAATGAGCCACCATGCCCGGCAAAATCGTCATTCCCCGCAGTGCCACTGCCGGAATTGTCAATATTTTATCTTCCACTTGTATCTGCTCCTATATTTCCAGACGCATCCGGTCTTTTTATGAAGCAAGTTCTTCTTTTACTTCTTTCTTCGGGTCCTGCTCAATTCCAAGAATCTCTTCTCCATCTAAAGCAAGATTGTTTTCCACCATCTTTTTATCTACCACACACTTGCTGATGGAATCATCCGATGGGACACGATACATCAGATCCAGCATTACCGCTTCCATGATGGCACGCAGTCCACGCGCTCCGGTTTTGCGCTCTAATGCCTTATCTGCAATTGCTTCGATTGCGCTGTCCTCAAATTCCAGTCCTACCCCATCCAGTTCCAGAAGTCTGGTATACTGTTTGATCAGAGAATTCTTTGGCTCTTTTAAAATACGGATCAATGCGTCGCGATCCAGCGAATCTAAAGATACGGTAATCGGCACACGTCCGATAAACTCCGGAATCAGTCCAAACTTCACAAAATCCTGTGGCAGTGCACGCTTAAATGCATCCCCCACATTGATGTCAGACTTTGACTTCACCTCTGCATTAAATCCGATCGCAGAAGCGTCCATACGTGCCTCTACAATTTTCTCCAGACCATCAAATGCTCCGCCGCAAATAAACAGAATATTTGTCGTATCAATCGGAATCAGTTCCTGCTGCGGATGTTTACGTCCTCCCTGTGGCGGAACCGATGCAACCGTTCCTTCCAGAATCTTAAGTAATGCCTGCTGAACACCCTCTCCGGATACGTCTCTCGTGATGGATACATTCTCCGATTTCTTTGTGATCTTATCGATCTCGTCAATATAGATAATGCCGTGCTGTGCACGCTCCACATCATAATCTGCAGCCTGAATCAGCTTCAAAAGAATGTTCTCTACATCCTCTCCCACATAACCGGCCTCTGTCAGTGTCGTGGCATCTGCAATTGCAAACGGTACATTAAGTACACGGGCAAGTGTCTGCGCCAGAAGCGTCTTTCCGGAACCGGTCGGTCCCAGCATCAGAATATTGCTTTTCTGAAGTTCCACATCATTTTCCTGATCTGCAAGCACTCTCTTATAATGATTGTATACCGCAACCGAAAGTACCTTTTTTGCCTGATCCTGCCCGATTACATAATCGTCCAGAAACGCCTTCATTTCTTCCGGTTTAATCAGATTGATTTCTTCCTTTGCAGAAGCCGGAGCTTTTTCTTCCAGATTCTCTTCCTCAATGATCTCTGCGCAGATATCTACACACTCATCACAGATAAATGCACCATTTGGACCTGAAATCATTCTTCCGACCTGATCCTGTGTTTTTCCGCAAAAAGAGCAGCGGATTTTGCCATCATTCTTTCCTGCCATAATTTATTTACTCCTATAAATGAAAAATACCTCCGGCAATGACCGGAGGTTTCCACATAACTATCTATTCGTGATCACTCCATCGATCAAGCCGTAATCTGCAGCTTCCTGCGCGGACATATAATTGTCACGTTCCGTATCTGCTGCAATTGTCTCATATGGCTTACCGGTGTTTGCAGCAAGAATTTCATTCAAACGTTTCTTTGTCTTTAAAATATTCTCTGCCGCAATCTGAATCTCTGTTGCCTGTCCTTTTGCACCACCGGAAGGCTGATGAATCATGATTTCTGAATTAGGGAGTGCAAAACGTTTTCCCTTTGTACCACCAGCCAGAAGAAACGCACCCATGCTGGCTGCCAGTCCGATACAGATGGTTGATACATCACATTTGATATACTGCATGGTGTCATAAATTGCCATACCGGCAGTAACCATTCCACCCGGAGAATTGATATATAACTGAATATCCTTGTTCGGATCTTCCGATTCCAGAAACAGAAGCTGTGCAACAACAAGACTTGCGGTTGTCTCATTTACTTCTTCCCCTAAAAAGATAATTCTGTCTTTTAACAGACGGGAATAAATATCATAATTTCTCTCGCCCCTGCTGGTCTGTTCAATGACATAAGGTACTAAACTCATAGAAAAATCGCCTCCTGTATTTATTACATGCATCCTGCGATGCACCTCAATGAACAAAAGACCGGTCTGGTATTCTCCCAGACCAGTCCTTCTCTGTCGTAGTTTTCAATATTAAGCCTCTGCTTCTGCCTCAGCTTCTTTTTCTTTCTTTGTCTTAGCCTTTGCTCTTTCTTTGATGTTGTCCATGATCAGTTCAACTGCCTTTGTGATGGCAAGTTCTCTCTTCATGGATTCTTTCTCGCCTTCGCCCATGTACTCTTTGAGCTTATCAGCTTCCATACCGTAATTCTTTGCCATCTTCTCGATCTCTGCATCTACATCTGCATCAGATACTTCGATATTTTCTTCCTTAGCGATCTGCTCTAATACGAGACTGCTCTGGATACGGGTAAGAGCTTCCGGACGAACCTGCTCCTTTAATCCGTCTACGGTAAGACCGGAGAACTGTAAGTACTGATCCATGGAAAGACCGCTCTGTGCGATTCTCTGAGCGAATTCCTCGATCATTGTCTCACACTGTGTATCGATCATTGCCTCCGGAATCTCCATCTTTGACTTGTCAATGATCTTCTGGATGGCTTCGTCTTCTTTTGTACGCTTTGCTTCATCCTGTTTCTTCTTCTCCAAGTCTTTCTTTAAGCTTTCCTTGTACTCAGCTAATGTATCAAACTCAGATACATCCTTTGCGAACTCATCATCAAGCTCCGGAAGTTCCTTTGCTTTGATCTCGTTGATCTTAACCTTGAATGTAGCCGGCTTTCCTGCCAGATCAGCAGCCTGATACTGCTCCGGGAAAGTAACATTTACATCTACTTCATCGCCAACATTCTTTCCAACCAGCTGATCCTCAAATGTATCAATAAAGGTGTGGGAACCGATCTCTAATGAATGATTTTCTCCCTTACCGCCCTCAAATGCAACACCGTCTACAAATCCTTCAAAATCGATCACAGCGGTATCTCCCTGTGCAACTGGTCTGTCTGTTACATTGATGGTTCTTGCATTGTTATTGCGTTCTTTTTCCAGAGCTTCGTCTACTTCTTCATCGGATACAGAAGTATCGATCTTTGTAACGGTCACTCCCATGTATTTGCCAAGTGTAACTTCAGGCTTTACAGCAACTTCTGCCGTGAAAATAAAAGGCCTGCCCTTTTCAATCTGTACAACGTCAACAGTCGGACGTGACACAATATCAATTCCGCTTTCGTCAACAGCTGCTGCATAATTCTGCTGCATCAGAGCGTTTGCTGCATCCTCATAGAATACGTCAACTCCATACATCTTCTCGATCATGGCTCTCGGAACTTTTCCTTTACGGAATCCCGGAACACTGATCTGCTTCTTCTGCTTCTGGTAAGCTGACTCAAGTGCTTTCTCCAGATCCTCTGCTGAAACCTCGATGGTAAGTTTCGCCATATTCTTCTCTAAATTTTCAACCTGTACACTCATCTTAATTGTTTCCTCCTTATATATATCAATTCCATGTACGATCTATTTTTCCGTGATGGTACAAACAGGCACACTACGACCACCACAGTCATTTAAGCATTATAGCATACGAAATACATATTTGCCAAGTGTTTTTTTATTTCCTATAATAAAAACAGCGTATGGCCTGTAAAAAGCCATACGCTGTTTTGTTTTCCGGCAGAAAGTCCTTATTTCATCTGTTCTTCCTGCTTCATGATCATCTTCTTGACCATTTCTCCACCAATAGAACCTGCCTGTTTGGAAGTCAGATCCCCATTGTATCCATCTTTTAAAGGTACTCCAAGCTCGCTTGCAACCTCTTCCTTAAAACGCTTCATTGCGTCCTTTGCCTCCGGTACTGCCATACGGTTTGTACCGCTTGATGAATTGTTGTTACCTGCCATAGTTCTTCACCTCCTGTATTTTATATGCCTGCATAAAAAAAGCCGGCCTGCACACAAGAAGGCAGGTCGGCTTTTGGGGTCAACTTGCTGTTCTCATGTGCCTGAGTATAGTGTGACCAGAACCAGAGGAATTATGAGAACAAAAAGCTGACAATTTCTGGAACCTGTTTATGCGTATACAAGTCCGGCTTTTACATGTTCTATGGTTGCATCATCGGTAAAATAACGGGCAACTGCAAGACCAAACGGTACGGCAGTTCCCATGCCGCGGCTTGTAATCACATTTCCATCACATACTACCGGGGAAAAGAATACTTCTGCTCCGGTCAGTTTTTCTTCAAATCCCGGATGACACGTAGCTTTCTTCCCATTTAAAATTCCGGCCTGTCCCAGCACACTCGGTGCTGCGCAGATTGCCGCAACAAGTTTTCCTTCTTTTTCAAACTCACGGATCACCTGACTGACCGTATCATCTTCTCCCAGATGAACCGTTCCCGGCATACCGCCCGGCAGAATGATCCCGTCATAAGCGGAAAAGTCAGCCTCCTCTTTTGTCGTGTCTGTCATAAATGTCACATTGCGGGAACTGGTCACCTGCTTTGTTCCGTTGATGGAAATCATGTCAATTTCAAGTTTTGCACGGCGCACAATATCCACAACCGTCAGTGCTTCTACTTCTTCACATCCGTCTGCAATAAAAATTCCAAGTCTGCTCATATTTATCATTCTCCTTTTCGGTAATTGCTATGATCTATTGTAGCAATTTCTTACAAAAACGACAAGCACACAATCGGAGGATTTCCATTTGACTCACCTGCCATTTTTGTATTATACTTTCGATAGTTTATGAGGAGGGAATATCATGACTTTAGATTATTACCGCATTTTCTATTATGTTGCCCGTTATAAAAGCTTTTCCAACGCGGCAGAAATGCTCGGAAGTAACCAGCCCAACATCACCCGCTGTATGAATATTCTGGAAAATGAGCTTGACTGCAAACTGCTGATCCGTTCCCACAAAGGGATTCAGCTGACAACCGAGGGCGAGCACCTGTTCCGTCACGTTGCCATTGCAATTGAACAGCTCACCTATGGAGAAAAAGAAATTATCAAAAACAAGAGCCTTGAAAGCGGGCAGATCAATATCGGCATCAGCGAAACCGCCATGCGTCTGTACCTTTTAGACAAACTGCAGGAATTTCATAAAGATTATCCACATGTCCGTCTGAAAATTTCCAATCATTCCACCCCGCAGGCCATTGATGCCTTAGAAAAAGGACTTGTTGATATCGCCATGGTCACCTCTCCTTTGGAAATCCGAAAGCCTCTGCGAAAAACCGCACTTCGCAGCTATCACGACATTCTGATCGGAGGAAGTGCCTATAAAACAACTGCAAGCCGCAAACGCAGTTTAAAGGAACTTGCGGATTTTTCCTTTGTTTCCCTTTCTGCCGGCACCGGAACCAATGACCTGTATGTCCGGTTTTTCTACAAAAACCACCTTCGGTTTTCTCCGGATATGGAAGTTGCTACCACAGACCAGATTCTTCCGATGGTCCGCTGTAATCTTGGCATCGGATTCTGTCCGGAAGGCATTGCAAGACCGGCCATTGAGCGCAAAGAGGTTTTCGAGATCGAACTCGAAGAAGAAATTCCGGAGCGCCAGATCACCATTGTGGAAGACAGTGGAAAACCGCAGAGCATTGCCGTACAGAAACTGCTGACTTATTTTAAATAAAGGAAAATCATATGGAAATCGAACGAAAATATCTTGTAAAAACATTACCGGATCATCTGGATCAGTATGAAAGTAAAAAAATAGCACAGGGTTACCTGTGCACTGAACCGGTCGTACGCATCCGCCGCTCCAACGACGATTATTATCTCACCTACAAGGGCGATGGGCTTATGGTGCGGGAAGAATACAATCTTCCTCTCACCAAAGAGTCCTACGGGCATCTGCTTCCGAAAATTGACGGGCTTTTAATTGCCAAAACCCGCTATCTGATTCCTTTAAACGAGCATCTGACCGCAGAACTCGATATCTTTGAAAAAGACCTCGCTCCGCTGACTCTGGTGGAAGTGGAATTTGATTCGGTCGAAGAAGCTGATAAGTTCACCGCCCCGGACTGGTTTGGAGAAGACGTGACAAATTCCGGAAAATATCACAACAGCTATTTAAGCCGGCACGGACTGCGTTAATCAACGCAGCCGGTTGGCAAATTCATACTGTTGTCTGGTCCGGATCACATACCTTAAATCATCATATCTCTTATCCAGATCTCCCTCCGGAATCACCGTATCCATCACAACCGCCATCGTATCGATCATACTGTCTGTAATAACATCCCTCATGGACGTCAGAATATTATATTTTTCATCAAAACTGTCTGACTCCAGAAACTCCATGAGTTTCGGTTCCACCTCCGGTTGTGTCTGATCCGGCGTCACGGCATTTTCCGCTGTTGCTTTCTGCATAACAGGCTGCGCCGTCTCTGCCTTTGGTTCTGCGTTTTTCCCGGTTTCTTCCATCGACTCATCCACACGCTCAAACCGGTATTTCTGATGTACATCCGGATACCTGACATGATCCACTTCACTCACAAACATGGAAAGCGGTCTTGCATACACGCCAAAACTTCCATATAACGCCTGATAAATCACCAGTTCCTCTCCCGTTTCGGAATGTTTTGCAATGGTAATCACCTGATATAGTTTATTTTTAAAGTGCCGGTATTTTTCTCCCGGCAATGGTCTGCGTTCCATAGGAATCCTCCTGTTTCTTTATTCTTCCATCATCTGTTCTAAAATATGTTCCGGATGTGCACCAAAAAAGATCTGCAGCGTTTCATATTTTTTTCTGCTGCCACGGTCTGTTGCAGTTTCATATGTATGTTTCTGCTCTCCGGCACCGGAAATACCTGATTCCAAAAGCTGCAGAATCGGTCGCCGGAACTCACATTCATATAAATATGTAATCTTCGACAGCTTCTCTGCCGGCGGCAGCTGCGCGAGTTCCTGATCCGATCCAAACTGATAATAAAATGTAAGTGCCGCAATCTCCGGTTCCTCTTTTTCCAGATTTTCCTTAAGAAGCGCGAGCAGATTTTCAATTTCACTCTGCAGCAGAAGTTTCTGATCCGGGGCATTCAACGCTTTCGTTCCCAGCCGCAGAATCGTATCGTACGTGGAATGAAACTCCTGATCTTCTTTGCTGACCAGAAATTCATGATCAAAACTGTTCTGCATCTGACGAAGATCTTTTAAAAGTCTGCCGAATTCCTTTCCGTCTACCGATTGCGCAGTGGTAAGCATATGTTCCATCAGCTGTGCATCTTCCTGCACACGCTTTGTCTGCTCTCTGCATCGCCGGTAACGATCCTCCTGCTCACTTTTTTTCTTTTTCAGCTTGTCATACATTTTCTGCCAGCTGCGAAATGCCCCCATATCACAATCCACTGCTGCCAGTGCAGATTTTACATTTTCAACAAAATCATTTCTCCCAAACATATTTTTTCACCTTCGTTCAAACACTCTAACAGACATTATACCAAAATTAATGGAAATGTGTTACAATTATTACAAAATAATGAAACTGGGAGATACTATGTTAACCTCTGACGAAGTATTAAACTTAAATTATTACAAAAAAACGAGCTATACCGGCTGGATCAACGGCATGCGTTTTCTGATCAGACGGGAAGCCCCCGAGGAAGGGGACGCCTTTTTTCATGCATGGGTCTGGCCCGGTCCTCTTATCTTTTCCCTGACGGATGATTCCCTCAAAACGGATTTTACTGCGCCCTTTACAAACGAAGGCAAGCAGCAGGTCGTTGACTGGATTAACGCACAGTATGAGGATCATCCGGAAAAATGGTCACACGAGAAAAAAAATCTGTATTAACAAAACACAAAAACTCCGGGAGCCTTTCCCGGAGTTTTCATGTTTCTCATCGCGGTTGTATCCGGATGATTTTATTTGTCTTTTGTTGCATACATAAAGTACTTCATACCATAGATGGTAGAGTAAATGCCCTTGATATTTGACTTTAACATATAAATATCATTGTAGTAGTAAATCGGCATTACTGCACCGGTATCCATCAGCATATCCTCTGCCTGATGCATCAGATCCACACGTTTGGAGAAATCAGCAGTTGTACGGATCTCTTTGATCAGCTTATTATAATCTGTCCAGTCCGGTGCAGAATCGGAAGGCTTGTCTCCCTTTCCAAGCTGCATATCGTTGTTACCGGAATCCGTTGTAAAGAGTTCTAACATATTGATCGGGTCGTTGTAATCTGCCAGCCATCCCTCGCGGGCGATGGTAAAGTTGCCGGACTTACGGTCTTCAATAAATACATTCCAGTCTTCCGACTTAATCTCCATATTGATCCCCAGCAGTGCGAAATCCTGCTGCAGGGACTCCCCAACTGCAATATGCGTACTGTCATCGTTGGTCAGGAACGTCATGGAAATTGCCGGATCACACTTGTATGAACCATCTCCGTTATCCGTAAATGTATAACCGGCACTTTCCAGCAGCTTCTTTGCTTCCTCTATCTGGTCTGCACCTGTCTTGTCTGCATCATAGTAGCTTGTATCATCGGTCTTGAATACTCCGCCGTTACCGTCTGACATACCTGCCGGTACGAAAGAATCTGCGGCAATCTGTCCGGTCTGTCCTACATTCTCCACGATAAACTCACGATCAATCAGCAGGTTCATTGCTTTACGCATAGATGCTGCCTGCTCTACAGTCTTTCCGTCAAAAATCGGGTCGTTTACGTTAAAACCAACATAATAAGTTCCAAGGTTTGGAATGATATGGAAATCAGAGTTCTTTCCATTTAATGTTGAAATCTCATCGTTTGGAACGGTATCTACAAAGTCAAGGTCTCCACTATTGTATGCTGCATAAGTTGCAGTATCATCTGCACTCAGCATAATGTGGATCTCATCCATAGTTACATTGTCTGCATCGTAATACTTCGGGTTCTTTACATAAACCATGCTCTCGTTGTGCTTCCATGATTTTAATGTATAAGCACCGTTTGATACAAAGCCAGCCTCCTGACACCACTTACCCGGATTCTTTCCATCAGGATCCGCTTTTTCCACATCCTTCTGGTATACCGGGAAATAAGTAGGAAATGCCATCAGGTCATTGAAATACGGGCATGGATTGGTCAGTGTAATTTTTAACGTATAATCATCAGTTGCCTCTACAGCAAGTGAGCCGTCATCATTTCTTGCAATAATATCAAACAGATACGCATAATCAGCTGCTGTTTTTTCATCCGCAGCACGGTTCCAGCTGTATACGAAGTCGTTTGCTGTTACCTCTTCCCCGTTGCTCCACTGGGATTTTATCATCTTTACCGTATAAACAGTTTCATCATCGGATACTTCCGGCATATCAGATGCCAGCTGCGGAATCAGCTTGCCGTCCTTGTCGTAGGTATAAAGACCCGCGAAAGAATTCACGATCATACATCCACCATCTACGGCAGAGTTCAGTGCCGGATCGATGGTTTGTGGCTCGGAAGCAAGGTTAATGCTTATCTGGTTGTCCGGTGTTTTACTTACACTGGAAGCCATTGCTTCGGTTCCGTCCGTCTTTGCAGAGTTTCCTTTTGATGAACCACATGCAACTACGCTAAGAGCCATTGCGGCAACCAGCATGATTGATACAAGTTTCTTCTTCATAATTGTTCCTCCTGAAAATTATTTATATGTTTCACCCTTGCGGGAAAAAACCTTATTTATTCCAGCATGCAACCATATGACCATTCCCCCTGTCGGTCAGCTGCGGCATCTCCTGACCGCATTTTTCCGTTGCATACTTACATCTTGTACGGAATGGACATCCGGTTGGCATTTTCAGCGGACTCGGAACATCCCCCTCCAGCACGATTCTATGACTTTTTCTTGCTGTCTCCGGATCCGGAATCGGAACTGCGGACAGCAGACTCAGTGTATATGGATGTATCGGATTTGCATTTAACTCATCTGCATCCGCAATTTCCATCATCTTTCCCAGATACATAACTGCAATCCGGTCGGAAATATGATGTACAACCAGCAGATCATGTGCGATAAACAGATAGGCAACTCCAAGTTTTTCCTGTAATTCCTCAAACATATTGACAACCTGCGCCTGAATGGAAACATCCAGTGCAGATACCGCCTCATCACAGACAATAAATTTCGGATTTACCGCAAGTGCACGGGCAATTCCGATACGCTGGCGCTGTCCACCGGAAAACTCATGCGCATAACGCATGGCATGCTCTGCATTCAGACCGACCAGCTCCATCAGATCGAGAATCTTTTCACGACGCTCTTTTCTATTTCTGTAGAGTTTATGCACATCTAAAGGTTCCCCGATAATATCTTCCACCGTCATACGTGGATTTAATGAGGAATACGGATCCTGAAATACCATCTGCATTTCCTTGCGGTATGGCATCATATTGACATCCACTTTTTTGCCCATGACCGGTTTCCCGTTCGCATCCACGATCACTTTTCCGTTTTCATCGTACTGTTCCCCACTGTCGAAAAGAACGTTTCCGTCAAACGTAATCTTACCTGCCGTTGGCTGATACAGGCGAAGCAGTGTACGGCCTACTGTTGTCTTTCCACAGCCGGACTCGCCAACCAGACCAAGTGTTTCTCCCGGGCGGATGGCAAAGGAAATATCGTCCACTGCTTTCAGCGGAATGGTGCTAAAACCCTGATGCACCGGAAAATACTGCTTCAAATGTTCTACTTCCAGCAGATAATCATTGTTTTTCTTTTCACTGCTCATTGCTGCCGCCCTCCTGTGCTTCATAAATTTCTTTTACATTCATCCAGCAGCTTGCCAGATGGTCTTCGCCCACACGAAACTCCGCCGGCTGCTGTTTTAAACAGATTTTCATTGCCGACTCACAACGCGGACAAAACGCACAGCCCTCCGGCATCTGGAGCAGGTTGATCGGAGTTCCGCCGATTGGGATGAGTTTTTCGTTCATATTGTCTGCCTTTGGGATGGAGCGGAGCAGTCCTTTGGTGTACTCATGCGCCGGATGATAGAAAATGGCATCCGCTGTGCCCCGCTCACAGACACGGCCACCGTACATGACAATAATCTCATCACACATACTTGCAATAACACCCAGATCATGGGTTACCATGATGATCGCCATACCAAGCTTCTTCTGCAGATCCTGCATCAGTTCAAGGATCTGTGCCTGAATGGTCACATCAAGTGCCGTAGTCGGCTCATCTGCGATCAGAATATCCGGTTCACAGACCAGTGCCATGGCAATCATCACACGCTGGCGCATACCACCGGATAACTCATGCGGATACTGTTTCAGACGGCTTTCCGGCTCATTGACACCAACCAGTGTTAACATTTCAATGGCGCGCTCACGCGCCTGTTTTTTATCCTTGTCTGTGTGGAGCAGAATTGCCTCCATCAACTGATTTCCAATCGTAAATACCGGATTCAGGCTTGTCATCGGATCCTGGAAAATGATCGAGCACTTTTCCCCTCGGAACTTCTGCATCTGCTTTTCGTTCCACTTGGAAATATCCTCGCCGCGATAAAGTACCTCTCCTCCGGTAATTTTTCCGGTTTCCGCAAGAATCTGCATGATCGAATAAGAAGTAACGGATTTACCGGAACCGGACTCTCCTACAATTCCCAGTGTCTTTCCCGGTTCCAGATTAAAGGAGACACCATTTACCGCACGAACTTCCCCAGCATCCGTAGCAAAGCTGGTATGAAGATCTTTTACCTGTAATATATATTTATTTTCTTCACTCATTTGCTTATCTCCTTAATTCAGTTTTGAATCAAATGCATCTCTCAATCCATCGCCCAGAAGGTTCAGCGCAAGTACGATCAGACAGATCAGCACTGCCGGAATTACCAGACGGTACGGATACGACTGCATTGCTGAACGCGCATCGTTTGCCAGACTTCCCAGGGAAGTCAGCGGTGCACTTACCCCAAGGCCAAGGAAACTTAAGTAGCTCTCGGTAAAGATAGCACTTGGCACCTGCAGCGCGGTCGTAATGATGATAACAGATAAACAGTTTGGCAGAATATGACGTGTCAGGATACGACTGTTCTTGGTACCAATACAGCGTGCTGCCAGTACATATTCGTTGTTTTTAATTGTAAGAATCTGTCCACGGATCAGACGCGCCATACTTACCCAGTAAAGCAATCCAAACACAATAAACATGGAGATCATATTGGTTCCGAGTTTTTCAAACATGGTTCCCTCAATCAATGGCTTTAACCGTTCCTGAAACACAACCGAAAGCAGAATGATAATGAGCATATCCGGCAAGGAATACACAATATCCACGATACGCATCATGATCAGATCCACTTTTCCACCAAAATATCCCGCAACCGAACCATAAACCAGTCCAATGATAAGTACCATGATTGCAGCGATCACACCAACCGAAAGGCTGACTCTCGTACCGTAAATCACACGGATAAAGTAATCACGGCTTAAGTTATCGGTTCCGAAAATATGCGGAAACAGTTTCTCGCCGGTACGGTCCATGTACTGCTGCTCTAATTTCGAGTACTCAAACGGTGCCATATTGGCTGCGGTCTTGTCACGCTTGCCGTCCACTGTAATGATATCCGAATAGCTGTATGGTACAAAAAACGGTGCAATAATGATCAGTGCCAGAATCAGAACCAGAATCACAATACTTCCCATTGCCAGCGGATTCTTTTTCAGACGTTTCATGCCATCTTTAAAAAATGTCGTTGACTCGCCCATGACATCCTGCTGCTTCTTCTCTTCTTCCGTTGCCTTTATAAAATCGCCCTTATTAAATTTACTTAAATCAATCTGTGCGGACAGCATCTGCCGCTTTTTTAATTCTTCATTTCCCTGCATTATTCTAAGTTCCTTCCTCCATCATTATTCAAATGTGATTCTTGGATCAATCAGTTTATATGCAATATCTGTAAGAAGATTTGCAACTACCATCAGAACCGCAAGGAAAATCGTGATTGCCATAATCATCGTGTAATCACGGTTGACAATGCTTGTTACGAATTCGGTTCCAAGACCACCAATGGTAAATATGTTCTCCACAACCATGGAACCTGTCAGAATATAGGCAACCATAGGACCAACATATGTTACAACCGGAATCAGGGCATTTTTCAGCGCATGCTTAAAAATAACTTTGAGCCGGTGCACGCCCTTTGCCCTTGCAGTACGGATATAATCCTGATTTAGCGCATCCAGCATACTTGTCTTTGTCAGACGCGTGATATATGCCATCGGATATGCCGCCAGTGCAATGATTGGGAGCAAATAATTCGGATTGCTCGAAGACCATACCGGAATCCATCCAAGTTTTAAACAAAATACAAGTAAAAGCAGCGTTGCCAGTACAAAAGACGGCATTGCCGTACCCAGTGTCGTGAAAAATACGATCAGACGATCCGGCAGTTTATTTCTTGTAAGTGCTGCGATACTGCCCAGTATCACACCAATGATAATGGCAACAATTGCCGCAACTCCACCTAATTTTGCAGATACTGCAAACTTTCTGGAAATCTCTGTTCCGATATTTCTTCCACTGTGAAGTGAAACTCCCCAGTCGCCATGCAGCAGATTGTTCATATACAATACATACTGTTCCGGAACCGGCTTGTCCAGATTGTACCTTTCCTCCAATACCTGCTGTGCTTCCTTGCTGGTCGCTTTCTCCTTATTAAACGGTCCACCAGGAATCAGGTTCATTACGAAAAACGTAATGGCACTTACAATGAGTATTGATAATATCGCTAACAATACACGTTTTACTAGATATTTACTCATGTTCTTCTCTCCTACCTCTTATTGAGTATTTAGTAATTTCATCGTATTATCTCATTGCCTCATTAGCTCTGTAGCACGTTAAAGTGTTCCAAAAAAAAAGCACGTAAACATGCCCCCTTTGACATTATTTGCGTACCAATTTACCTCAATGGATCATACAAATGATAATTCGTATTATACCTTTATAAAATATTTTGTCAATATACAAAAAATGGGTATTGTATGCTTTGTACCTTATTTGTTACAGTTTGCAGGGTAATCTGTGAACTGTAACCCCTATTTATAATACTGTCTTCTTGTCAATAAAACAAAAAAGATGTCCGGTCATACCGGACATCCTGTAGGATATGGGCTTAAGTGGACTCGAACCACCGACCTCACGCTTATCAGGCGTGCGCTCTAACCGGCTGAGCTATAAGCCCTTGTGCAAAACACGTAATATACAATACAATATTTTTTTCTATTCGTCAAGTAGTTTTCCCATAATTTTGTCATTTTTTTAAGCAAAAAGTAATTGACATCTGCACACAATGTCGTTATAGTTAGTAAAGTATCTTCTATAATAAAAGATACAAAAACTACATAAACTTGCGGGCATGGCGGAATTGGCAGACGCGCTAGATTTAGGTTCTAGTGGGAGACCGTGCAGGTTCAAGTCCTGTTGCCCGTATTCAATGATGACAAAAGAGGGTTTCCTGAAGTATTTCAGGAAGCCCTCTTTGTGTATAAAAAACCAAAAATCATGCATGAATATGAATTTTATGGAATATGCCCAAATTTATTGACAAACTGGCGGTCAAAATGATAAAATACAACAAAGCTATGAGTTAAAAAATAGATTATATTTTGGGGTGCGATGAAGCGGGAAAAATCTCGCCCTTTTTTTATTTCAGGATAACACTTTGCCATAGTAAAATGGAAAAGTACATACCTGTCAGGAAATAAAAATCCTGTCGTACAAAAGTGAGAGGAAATGCTCATATAAAATATAATCTGGAAACAAGGAGTGAAACCAATGAAAGAATATATTGTCAAACGAGTGTTTCTTGCCGTCGTGACGATATTCGTAATCAGTGCGATTACGTTTTTTGCGATGAACCTGATACCGGGTGGACCGTTCAATACGGAAAAAGCATTAAGCCCGGCAGTTCAAAAAACTTTAGAAGAACGTTACAATCTGGACAAACCGGTATATGTTCAGTTCGGTATGTATCTGAAAAATCTGATGCATGGTGACTGGGGCGTGAGCTTAAAGAGCGGACGTGACATCTGGACAGATATGTGGTCCAAATTCCAGATATCAGCAAAATTAGGAGGAATGGCAGCGATTGTTGCGATTATCGTGGGAATTGTTCTAGGAAGTATCGCAGCGCTGAACCGAAATAAGTGGCCCGACCGTGTCATTATTTTCTTTACGACACTGGCAACGGCAATGCCGTCTTTCGTATTGGCAACCCTGCTGCTGTTAGTATTCTGTTTACAGTTGGAATGGGTTCCGGTCTGGTCATCGAGTGATCCGAATTATGTACTGCCTGTCATTGCTTTGAGCCTTTATCCAATGGCATATATCACAAGACTGACAAAAACAAGTATGTTAGACGCATTGAATCAGGATTATGTGCGTACAGCAAGAGCGAAGGGTGTAAGTACCAGAAGAGTTATTTTTAAACATGCACTTCGTAATGCATTGATCCCGGTCGTTACATATGTAGGACCAATGGTAGCCTATATTCTGGTAGGTTCCATGGTAGTAGAGAATATCTTTACCATCGGTGGTCTTGGAACAGCGTTTGTAACAAGTATTACAAACCGTGACTATACGATGATCATGGCAACGACAATTTTCTTAGCGGTTCTCATGGTAATTGCAAACCTGCTTACGGATATTGCTTATAAGATTATCGACCCGCGTATCACATTTGAATAAGAGAGGATAGAGATTTATGCAGAACGAAAATGGAAGTCCGAAAAAGAGTCTGTTGTCCGCTCAGGTCGATTTATCAAAATTTGACAGTTCCTATTTCAGAGCGGCTACGGAAGAGGAAAAAAAGCAACAGGATGTTATGAGTGAATCCACAACATTCTTTAAAGATGGTATCAGACGTTTAAAAAAGAACCCGTTGGCAATGGGAAGTCTGGTAGTGCTGATCTTAATATTGTTAATTATTATCATAGCACCACACATTGTGCCTTACAGCTATGATCAGATTATAACGGTAAACGGTGTCCGTGATAAGAGTGCGAAGAATCTTGGTATGATGGAATACTCCCCAAGAGAACTCCAGTATATGGAAGAAACCGGTGAAAAATTATTCCCGCATATCTTTGGTACAGACAGTCTGTGCCGTGATTACTTTATCCGTGTTATTTACGGAACAAGAGTCAGCCTTGCAGTAGGTCTGGTAGCATCGATCATGGTATTGATCATCGGACTGCTATATGGTGCGATCGCAGGATACTGTGGTGGAAAAGTCGATATGGTAATGATGCGTATCGTCGATGTCATCTATTCCCTGCCGGATATGTTGATGATCATCTTACTTTCCGTTGTATTGAACGTAACGCTGGCACCGGCAATTGAAGGTACGGCACTTTCAAAACTGGGAACGAATATGATCTCCATATTTATCGTATTCGGACTGCTCTACTGGGTAGGTATGGCACGTCTTGTCAGAGGACAGGTGCTTTCCATAAAAAGCAGTGAGTATGTATTAGCAGCAAGATGTATCGGAACAAAAGGAAGTAAAATCTTAAGCAGACATATCATTCCGAACTGTCTGTCTGTTATCATTATTACAACGGCACTTCAGATCCCATCTGCAATCTTTACAGAGAGTTATCTGAGTTTCTTAGGACTGGGTGTTGCAGCTCCGCTGACATCGTTAGGAAGTCTTGCAAATACAGCCAGAGCAGGAATGCAGTCCTATCCGTCCAAACTGGTTATCCCGGCAGTGACAATCTGTCTGATCGTACTGGCATTTAACCTTTTAGGTGATGGATTAAGAGATGCGTTTGATTCAAAATTAAAGTAAGGAGATGCAGAGATGAGCGAAGAAGTAAAGAATACAGATTATGTGCTGGAAGTCGAAAATCTCCATACATGTTTCCATACAGAGTCAGGAGATGTCAATGCCGTAAACGGATTGTCCATGACCTTAGAAGCAGGAAAGACGTTAGGAATCGTTGGAGAGTCCGGTTCAGGAAAATCCGTAACCGCATATTCTATCATGCAGATTTTAGCAGAGACAGGAGAGATTACGGAAGGTTCCGTGAAATATAAGGGTGAGGATATTACAAAGTGGAGTGAAAGAGAACTGCATAATTTCCGCGGTTCTAAGTGTTCTATTATTTTCCAGGACCCGATGACCAGTCTGAACCCTGTATTTACTGTAGGAAATCAGTTGTGTGAGGCAATTCTGCTTCATACGGATAAAAATAAAAAAGAAGCAAAAGAAAGGGCGATCGAAATGCTCACACTCGTAGGAGTGAATGAGCCGGAAAGCCGTATGAAACAATATCCGCATGAGTTATCCGGTGGTATGCGTCAGCGTGTGATGATCGCAATGGCATTAGCCTGTGAGCCGGATATTCTGATCGCAGATGAACCGACCACAGCACTTGACGTAACCATTCAGGCACAGATATTAGAACTGATGCAGGATTTACAGAAAAAACTTGGAATGGCGATCATCATGGTAACACATGACCTCGGTGTCATCGCAAGTATGTGTGATGAGATCATCGTTATGTATGGTGGTCGTGTCTGTGAACGTGGAACGGCAGATGATATTTTCTATCGTCCATGTCATGAGTACACCAAGGGACTGTTACGTTCCATTCCGAGAAAAGACAACATGAATGAACGATTGGTTCCGATTGGCGGTACGCCGATCAACCTTTTAAATATGCCGAAAGGCTGTGCATTCTGCCCGCGTTGTGAGGCAGCAATGAAGATCTGTTTAGATGAAGTACCACAGGAGATTCGCATGAGTGACACACATTTGGCGAGCTGCTGGATGAATGTAAAGAAAATGTATGAAGCACAGGAGGAAAATAAGAATGAGTGAGGAAAAGAATCTGCTGGAAGTCAGCCACTTAAAACAGTATTTTCCGGTGCGTAAAGGATTTCACACCATTCCGTTAAAGGCAGTGGATGATATTTCATTTGCCATCAAGCCGGGAGAGACTCTTGGATTAGTCGGTGAGTCAGGATGTGGAAAAACCACAGTAGGACGTACACTGCTCCGTCTGTATCAGCCGACAGCAGGACGTATCGTTTTTGATGGAGATGTTCTGTTCGACAGCGGAGAGCAGTACGATGAAGAAGGAAAGATCATTGTTGATGCAAATGGAAATCCGGTAAAAAAGAAGAGCATTGATGTAGATATGCTTCCATACCGAAAGAAAATGCAGATGGTATTTCAGGACCCATATTCTTCCCTGAATCCGCGAATGACCGTAGAGGACATTATCGGAGAACCGCTGGATGTACATAAACTGTATAGCAGCCGTGCAGAGCGAAGAGACAGAATTTTGGAATTGATGGGATATGTAGGATTGAATGCAGAACATGCAACACGTTATGCACATGAGTTTTCCGGTGGACAGAGGCAGCGTATCGGAATCGCAAGAGCATTAGCAGTAAGACCGAAATTTATCGTCTGTGATGAGCCGGTATCTGCATTGGATGTATCCATTCAGGCACAGGTTGTCAACATGTTTGAAGATTTACAGAAAAAATTTGGCATGGCATACCTGTTTATTGCACATGACTTGTTGATTGTTCAGCATATTTCTGATAGAATTGCAGTAATGTATCTTGGAAAAATGATGGAGATCGCTCCTTCCGATGAGCTGAATAACCATCCGATCCATCCGTATACACTGAGCCTGCTTTCCGCAGTTCCGATTCCGGATCCGGAAACTGCAAGAAAAAGCCATCGTATCGTATTAGAGGGTGACGTTCCAAGTCCGTTGAATATGCCAAGCGGATGTCCGTTCCGTACCAGATGTGCGTATGCAACAGAGCAGTGTGCAAAGGAGATGCCACCGTTAACAGACCGAGGCGGAGAGCATTTTGTAGCATGCTGGAATAAATAATCTGAGCAGGGTTTCTATCTCCACAGTGGAGTGAAACATAAAAAGAAAACAGGAGGGAAAAATTAGAAATGAAGAAAAGACTTATTTCTACCTTATTGGTGGCAGCCATGGCAGTCAGCCTCGTAGCATGTGGCGGCGGCGACAAAAAGGATGCAGCCAAGAAATCTGATTCAGAGTCTAAAAAGAGCACAAACACAGATGTGTTAAACATCAACTTAGCTTCTGAACCAGCGTACCTTGACCCGGCATTAAACAGTTCTGTAGATGGCGGATGTTTAGCAGTGAACTCTTTCGTAGGTCTTTATACCTATGACAAAGACGGAAAATTAGTACCGGCATTATCTGACGGTGAGCCGGAGATTTCCGAAGACAAGACAACTTATACATTTAAGCTGATCGAGTCTAAATGGAGTGACGGAAGCGAGCTGACAGCAAAAGATTTCGCATATAGCTGGAATCGTGCAGCAGCAGAAGCAACAGCATCAGATTATTCTTATCTGTTCGATGTAATTGACAAAAATGATGATGGTACATTAAAGGTTACAGCTGATGACGATTATACATTAACCGTACAGCTTGCAAGTCCATGTGCATACTTCTTGGATTTATGTGCATTCCCTACATTCATGCCGGTACCACAGGCATCTGTAGAGGCTGCTGACAAAGATGGTTCTAATCCTGGAGCTTGGGCTCAGGAAGCAGGATTTGTCTGCAACGGTGCATACACCTTAGACAAATGGAGCCACAACGAGAGCATGGTATATGTTAAAAATGATAACTACTACGATGCAAAGAATGTAACCATGAAAGAGCTTCACTTCATGTTAAGTGATGATATGACAGCAGTATATGCTGCATACAACAGCGGTGACTTAGATTTCATCGATGAAGTTCCTACTGATGAGATCGCAAAAGCAAAAGAGAGCGATGAGTTCCATGTAATCGATACTCTTGGAACATACTATGTAGCATTCAACGTAAACAGCGAAATGTTCAAAGACAAGACTCCGGAGCAGGCAGCTAAGATGCGTGAAGCAATGAGCCTTATGATCGATCGTAAATACATCGTTGAGACTGTAGCTCAGACAGATCAGAAACTGGCTAACTCTTTCATCCCGGCACTTGTAGCTGACGGAAACGGCGGAAAATTCAAGAAAGACGGATATTTCGATGCAGAGAAGACAGGCGCAGACAACGCAAAAGAAGCAATCAAGCTTTTAGAGGACTGCGGATATACATTTAAAGACAATGGAGACGGATCTTACAAGATTTCTCCTGCACTTACAGTAAACTACATCCTGAATACAATGGACAGCCATCAGAAGATCGCTGAGGCAATCCAGCAGGATTTAGCAGTAATCGGTATCGACATGAAGATTTCTTCTGAGGACTGGAACGTATTCTTAGAGGATCGTAAACAGGGTAAATATGACGTTGCCCGTGAAGGTTGGTTATTAGACTATGATGATCCGATCAACATGCTTGAGATCTTTACAACAGATTCCGGAAACAATGACCCACAGTTTGGTAAAGATGTAAAATCCTGGGCTCCACAGAACTGGGATAAATATGATGAGCTGATCAAACAGATCCGTGTAGAGACAGATTCTGATAAACGTATTGATCTGATGCATCAGGCAGAGGATATGTTAATGGATACATGGGCAGTTGTACCACTTTATGAATACAACGATATGTACATGGAAAAATCTAACGTATCCGGCGATTATGCAAACCTCTTTGGTATGAAGTACTTCATGTACACAACAAAGAAATAATAGTAGTCGTGTGACGATAAGGAAAAGGACTTTGGGAGAATTCCCGAAGTCCTTTTTGTATGGGATAGGGTGTTGGAAGAGTAGCTGAATCATTGTGGGGAATTGCCCAAATGAATATTTCAGGTTGCCTTGTGCAGGACATTCCGATGAACCTCTGAATGCAGAAATCGTGTTCGCCAGTGGGCTTCACGATTTCTTGAGTTTCATCTCCATTGCACAAAAGGAAATCTTCCATATTCATTTGGGCAATTCATTTACAGTGTGAATGGGGATTAAAATTAGTCAAATATAAAACGGATATAAACATTGGTTATGGGTACCATACCAGGGAGTTATGGACTGTGAAAAAATGCGGAAAATTGCACGAATTTCCTTGAATTTTCGTGAAAAAGTGTATTGACAGAATCGTTTAGATGGCATAAGATTTTTGTTAAGAAATGTCAAGAGAACAAGGAGGAATTTATTATGAAAAAGGCAGTAAGTATCTTTTTGGTACTCGCTATGGCAGTTGGATGTTTTGTCGGATGCGGTTCTAAAGAAGCGAAGAAAGATGCAGACAAATTCTATATCGGAGGTATCGGACCTACTACCGGTGATGCAGCAATTTACGGAACAGCAGTTATGAACGGAGCACAGATCGCTGTTGATGAGATCAATGAAGCAGGCGGCATCAATGGAAAGAAGATTGAGTTCAACTTCCAGGATGACCAGAGTGATGCAGAGAAATCCGTTAATGCATACAATACCTTAAAAGACTGGGGTATGCAGGTACTTATGGGAACCGTTACAACAACACCATGTGTTGCAGTAGCAGATAAGACAGCACAGGATAACATGTTTGAGGTTACACCTTCCGCATCTTCTACAGATGTTATTGCCGGTGATAATGTATTCCAGGTATGCTTTACAGACCCGAACCAGGGAACAAAATCTGCACAGTATATCGGTGAGAACAAACTGGCAAAGAAAGTTGCAGTCATCTACAACAGTTCTGATGTATATTCATCAGGTATTGAAGCAAAATTCATTGAAGAAGCAAAGAATCAGGGACTTGAGGTAGTAGCAGAAGAAGCATTTACAGCAGATTCTAAGACAGACTTCTCCACACAGTTAAAGAAAGCTCAGGACGGAGGAGCAGAATTAGTATTCCTTCCGATCTACTACACAGAAGCATCTATCATTTTAACGCAGGCAGATCAGATGGGTTATCAGCCGAAATTCTTCGGATGTGATGGTTTAGACGGACTGTTAGCAGTTAAGAACTTTGATACAAAACTTGCTGAAGGCGTAATGCTCTTAACACCATTCGCAGCAGATGCAACAGATGATTTAACAAAGAAATTCGTAAAAGAATACAAAGACAAATATGACGAAGTACCAAACCAGTTCGCAGCAGACGCTTACGATGCAATCTATGCGATCAAAGCAGCTATGGAAGAAGCAAAAGTAACACCTGATATGAGCGTAACCGATATGGGAGATGCATTAAAGAGTGCAATGACAAAAGTTACCATCGATGGTTTAACAGGTGATGAGATGTCATGGTCTGAGAGCGGTGAAGTAAACAAAGATCCAAAAGCAGTTGTAATTGAGAACGGTGAATATGTAGGAATGTAAATTCCGGATTTCAAAAAAGACCAATGGTGGGGGATGCCGTAAGGCACCCCCTTTGTTGTTTTTATGAAAAGACTGTGCTATAATAAGACGTTACCACATAAAAGTAATGATACAAGATAGAACCGTCTGCTTTGTATCATTACTTTTATCAAAGAGTTTGTTATGGAAAACGCAAGAAAAAAATAAGAAAGCAAGAGGTGTCCATATGAGTTTTGTATCGTATTTGATTAACGGCATCAGTTTGGGCAGTATTTATGCAATTATCGCACTTGGTTATACGATGGTGTATGGAATTGCAAAAATGTTGAACTTTGCCCATGGTGATGTCATCATGATTGGATGTTATGTAGTATTTACCATGATGAGTGGTATGGGAATGCCGGCATTGCCGAGCGTGATCGCAGCGACAGCAATCTGTACGGTATTAGGTGTAGTGATTGAGAAGATCGCATATAAACCGTTGCGAAAAGCAACACCGTTAGCGGTTCTGATCACAGCAATCGGTGTCAGCTATCTGCTTCAGAATATCGCATTGCTGATATTCGGTGCAGATACAAAATCCTTTACTTCTGTAGTATCACTTCCGGCACTGAAATTAGCCGGTGGAAGTCTGGTAATTTCAGGAGTAACAGTTGTAGCAGTTGCAGCCTGCATCATTATTATGATCGCATTGATGCTTTTTATCAAAAAATCCAAAGCAGGTCAGGCAATGTTAGCCGTATCAGAGGATAAAGATGCAGCACAGTTGATGGGAGTAAATGTCAATGGAACAATTTCTTTAACATTTGCGATCGGTTCCGGTTTAGCAGCCATTGCAGGTGTACTGCTCTGCTCCGCATACCCGACCCTGACTCCGTACACCGGAGCAATGCCTGGTATCAAAGCATTTACCGCAGCAGTATTTGGAGGAATCGGTTCCATCCCGGGAGCATTTATCGGAGGAATCCTGTTAGGTGTCATTGAAATCCTTGGAAGAGCCTATGTATCTTCCCAGCTTTCCGATGCGATCGTGTTTGCAGTATTGATTATTGTTCTGCTTGTAAAACCTACCGGTATTTTAGGTAAGACAGTAAATGAGAAAGTGTAGGTGGGCAGAATGAAAAGTAAAATGAATTTTAAGACAATGAAGAAATCTTCAAAAGATGCATTTATTACATATGCAATGGTAGTAATTGTCTATCTGATCATTCAGGCAATGGTTATGAGCGGTTCCATGTCCAGTCTGATGCAGGGAATGTTAGTACCGCTTTGTACCTATTCTATCGTAGCGATCGGATTGAATCTCTGTGTCGGCTACTTAGGAGAATTGAGTCTGGGTCATGCAGGATTTATGTGTGTCGGAGCATTTTCCAGTGCATTTTTCACAAAATGTATGGAGGATTCATCCATGAACCCGACCGTTCGTTTTATCATTGCATTATTGATCGGAATCGTGTTTGCGGCATTTTTCGGATTCCTGATCGGAATTCCGGTGTTGCGTCTGCGTGGTGACTATTTAGCAATCGTAACACTGGCGTTTGGTGAAATTATTAAAAACGTTATGAACGTACTTTATGTAGGACGTGATTCAAAAGGATTTCATTTTTCCATTAAGGATGCAACAGCATTAAACATGGATACAGACGGTGAACTGATCGTTAATGGTGCAAAAGGAATTACCGGAACACCACACCAGTCCACATTTACCATCGGTGTGATCTTGATCATTCTCTCTTTGATCGTTGTATACAATCTGGTAAATTCCAGAAGCGGACGTGCGATCATGGCAATCCGTGATAACCGTATTGCAGCAGAATCCGTTGGAATCAATGTAACCAAATTTAAACTGATGAGCTTTACGATTTCAGCAGCCATTGCAGGAGCCGGCGGTGTGCTCTATGCACATAACCTGTCAACACTGACAGCACTTCCGGCAAACTTCGGATACAATATGTCCATTATGATCCTGGTATTTGTAGTACTTGGAGGAATCGGAAATATCAGAGGTTCTATCATTGCAGCAGTGATCTTAACCTTATTACCGGAGTTATTGAGAGGACTGAGCGATTACCGTATGTTGATCTACTCTGTTCTGTTGATCGCAATGATGCTTTTTAACTGGGCACCGGGAGCAAGAGTGTTCAGAGAACGCATGAAGAGCAAATTAAAAAAGACAAAGGAGGAAGCATAAGATGGCATTATTAGAAGTAAAAAGTCTTGGAATCTCCTTTGGAGGACTTCGGGCAGTAGATGATTTTAATCTGAAAATAGAAAAAGGTCAGTTGTATGGTCTGATCGGACCAAACGGTGCCGGCAAGACCACGGTATTCAATATGCTGACCGGTGTATACAAACCAACCGATGGAAGTATTTTCCTAGATGGAGAAAATATCACAGGTAAAAAGACGATCGATATCAACAAACATGGAATCGCAAGAACATTCCAGAATATCCGTCTGTTCCATCAGCAGAGTGTAATTGATAATGTGAAGATCGGACTTCACAATGAGCATACTTATTCCACACTCAGCGGAATCCTGCGTTTGCCGTCCTATCGTAAGACGGAAAAAATAATGAATGAGAAGGCAATGGAGCTGTTAGAGGTATTTGATCTTCAGGACGAAGCAGATATCCTTGCATCTAATCTGCCTTATGGAAAACAGAGAAAATTAGAGATTGCAAGAGCATTAGCAACAGACCCGAAATTATTATTGTTAGATGAGCCGGCAGCCGGAATGAACCCGAATGAAACAAAAGAACTGATGGAGACCATCCGTTTTGTAAGAGATAAATTCGACATGACGGTGCTTTTGATCGAGCATGACATGAAGCTGGTTTCCGGTATCTGTGAGGAACTGACGGTGCTCAACTTCGGACAGGTGCTTGCACAGGGAAAAACCAGTGATGTACTGAATAACCCGGAAGTTATCAAGGCATATCTGGGAGAATAGGAGGAAATTTGAAATGTCAATGCTTGAAGTAAAAGATTTAGAAGTATATTATGGAGTGATTCAGGCGATCAAGGGAATTTCCTTCCATGTAGAAGAGGGGGAAGTCATTGCACTGATCGGAGCAAACGGAGCCGGAAAGACCACAACATTGCAGACCATTACGGGAATGCTGAATGCACAGGCAGGAAGCATCCGGTTTGAAGGAACGGAGCTTACAAAGATCCCGGGACATAAGATCGTATCTATGGGAATGGCACACGTTCCGGAAGGAAGACGTGTATTTGCACAGTTGTCCGTATTAGAGAACTTAAAGCTCGGAGCTTATACCAGAAAAGATAAGACCGAGATCGAAGAGAGCTTAAAGCGGGTATACAAGAGCTTCCCTCGTTTAGAGGAAAGAAAGAACCAGTTAGCAGGAACTCTTTCCGGTGGTGAGCAGCAGATGCTTGCCATGGGACGTGCGTTAATGAGTAAACCGAGAATTGTGTTGATGGATGAACCCTCCATGGGATTGTCACCGATTTTTGTAGAAGAGATTTTTAACATCATCAAAGAGATTTCAGCAGAAGGTACGACTGTCTTACTGGTAGAGCAGAATGCCAAAAAAGCACTTTCCATTGCAGACCGTGCATATGTACTTGAGACAGGAAAGATCGTACTTGAGGGAGATGCAAAAGATCTTTTGAATGATGAATCCATTAAAAAAGCATATTTAGGAGAGTAGGTGTTTGTATGAGCAATACGGTAATTACAATTGCAAGAAGTTACGGAAGTGGCGGAAGAACGTTAGGAAAACTTCTCGCAAAAGAGTTGGGGATCAACTACTATGACAGAGAGCTGATCCGTATGGCATCTGATGAGAGCGGAATCAATGAAGCTTTATTTGGCGAGGTGGATGAAAAATTAAAAAAATCCCCGCTTTTCAGAATCGTAAAAAGGACATATCGGGGGGAGATCATTCCACCGGAAAGCGGCGAGTTCGTATCCGATGACAACCTGTTTAACTATCAGGCAAAGGTGATCAGACAGCTTGCTGAGGCAGAGTCCTGTGTTATCATAGGAAGATGTGCAGATTATGTGCTGAAAGAATTTGACCATGTCATCAGCCTGTTCTTCTATGCACCACGCGAGGATTGCATCAGACGTGTGCAGGAGATTTCAAGTGAACCGGAAAAAGAGATCATCAAAAAAATCGAAAAGACCGACAAATACCGTGCAGAGTATTACAGATACTATACGGGCAAAGAGTGGAACGATGCCAGAAATTATGATTTCTGCCTAAACACCACCTCCATGAGCTATGAAAAGCTGGTGGAAGTAGTAAAATCTTATATTGATATCTGCAGGAAATAAAGATGGAAGCATTTGAAATCGAACGAAAGTTTTTAGTCAAAAAGCTGCCGGAGGATTTAGAAAAATATGAATGCCGGCAGTTAGAACAGGGTTATCTGTGTACAGAGCCGGTCGTGCGTATCCGACGTTCCGACGATACCTACACACTGACCTATAAAGGAAAAGGTCTGTTAGTACGGGAGGAATACAATCTGCCACTGACCAAAGAGGCATATGAACATCTAAAGCCAAAGGCAGACGGTATTCTTATCACAAAAAAACGCTATAAGATACCCTATCAGAGCTATATGATCGAACTGGATATTTTTGAAGGAGAATTAGCATCTTTGCAGCTTGCAGAAGTGGAGTTCCCGACAAAAGAAGAGGCGGAAGCATTTGAGGCACCGGAGTGGTTCGGTGAGGACGTAACGTTTTCCGGTCAATACCAGAACAGTTCTTTGAGCCGGAGACATATCGCAAAAGAATAAAAAAAGATTCCCATGTCAGGAAATGTGACGTGGGAATCTTTTTGATTCATATTGGATTCTGGTGCGGATGCAGCGTTTTAGTTCCTGAAAACGCTGACTGATCGGACCGTCTTCAATGACAAGGTCCGATACAACCGCCATCGTATCAATCATGTGGTCATCTACAATGTCTTCCATTTCATTTAAAATAGTATAACGTTCTTCGTCAGAATCTGCATCTAAGAAAGCTATCAGTTTTGGAGAAATGCCATCCGGAAGCTCTTCTGTAGTTTCTTCAAAGGAAGGTTCACAAGAGGTGGTTTCCAAAGGCTTTGGAACGTTCCGGTCATCCTCCGCATCTACCCGCTCAAAACGCATCGGCTGTGTACTGTCCGGATATTTTACAAAATCTGTCTCGCTCAGAAACATCGAAAGTGGTCTGACGTAGACCTTAAAATCATCATAAAGTGCCTGATAGACTACCATATCCTCGCCTGTTTCCGTGTTCAGCGCGAGTGTGACAATCTGGTAAAGTCCGCCTTTAAAATGCCGGTATCTCCAACCGGGTTGTGGTAATTGTTTTTCCATAAATCATGCCTGCTTTTCTAATAATTAATATCTGTTTAGAAGTTCCATGCCCTCTGCTACAAAATCCCGCTCAAACGTAAGATGCGGTTCATAGCCTTTGACCATCAGATCATCTAAAGTACGCATCAGGTCTTCAGAGGTTTCATCAGAAGTTGTGGAGTCAGGAAGTACGGAGTTCATGGCCGGATTCCCGGAAGAGTCAGCGACCGGAACTGTAACGGTCTTCGTAACCTTAGTATCCATATTCTGCGGGACATCTTTTGAAAATTCTGTCGGATTTGAAAGTTTGTCTTTTGAAAAATCTTCAGAGACATTTCGTTTTGCTCTCGTAAAGACATTTTCCTTTGATTCCTGCGGTTTAGAATGTTTTCTGGATACAGGGGAAGATTTCGGGTAACTTTCGGTTGGATGTATTTTTGGATAAATATAGCCTTTCGTATTTTTGGCATTTTTTGCTTTTTCCTGTTTATTCTGGCGAGCTGATCTTAAAAGAATCAAAGCTACGATAACCAGCCATATGATAAACGTACCCATAAATCACCTTTCCATTTCTCTGAATTATCTGTCTGATGCTACGACTCTATTATAATGAATTTGCATCAAAGAAACAACTGTAAAATCAAAGAAGCATAACTGGACAAACAAAAGGGGACAGTCTATAATGAAGAAAATAAAAAAGTCAGTACAGGAGGAAAGAGCATGGCAAAAGTAGGAATCTTTTTTGCGGACGGTTGTGAAGAAATTGAAGGACTTGCTGTTGTGGATATTTGCCGGAGAGCAGGATTAGAAATAGAGACCATTTCCATTATGGGAAGAGATATTGTGGCTGGTTCCCATCGGATCAAATTCCAGACAGATGCGGTATTTGAAGATGTGGATTTTGATACATTAGATGGAGTGATCCTGCCGGGCGGAATGCCGGGAACATTGCAGTTAGGGGATCACGAAAGAGTGAACGGGATCATCCGGGAATTTGCAGAGCAGAAAAAACTGGTGGCTGCAATCTGTGCCGCACCGAGTGTCTTAGGAGCAGCAGGGATCTTAGAGGGAAAGACTGCTGTCTGCCATCCGGGATTTGAAAGCGAATTGAAAGGTGCCAACGTCATTTATGAAAATGTGGCAGTGGATGAAAATATCATTACCAGCCGCGGCATGGGAACGGCATTTGACTTCGGACTTGCCATTGTCAGCTACTTCATGGATGACGAAGTTGTTGCAGATGTCAGAACACATATGATCTATTAATTGAATTTGTAAAAACTTACCAACATATTTTTATTGTAAACAACCATACTAGTATCAAGACAAGCGGCAACGCAGTCTTAGAATAGATTACAGTAAAAATTATGGAGGTGAAACCTATGAGCTCAAATACAAGTTCAGGTTCTAACACAAGCAGCATGGCAGTGCCAGAAGCAAAAGAAGCAATGAAACGTTTTAAAGAGGAAGTTGCATCCGAAATCGGAGTACCGTTAAAAGAGGGTTACAACGGAGATTTAACCAGCAGACAGGCTGGTTCTATCGGAGGCGAGATGGTCAAGAAAATGATCATGAAGCAGGAAGAGCAGATGTCCGGAAGATAGAGGAGTGATGAGAAGTCCGAAATGTGGAAACCCATATTTCGGACTTCTTTGTTTGAAAGAAAATAATTTTGTTCTGTGTTTATAAAAGAAAAACGCATGATGAAGCGTGGATTTATCAAAAATAGATATTTTATTGACAAGAATATACAAAAAAAAGCTAAATTATCTTGGAAAAATCACAAATATGTATTATAATAAAGGCAATATATATAAGAGAAAGTGTACGCATAAAGGAGGAATTAGTATGTTTGGAAATAAAAATGCCGGTTCAAAAGCGCATACGGGTTCTGGAAATACAGGGGAAGCGTTAGAAAAGTACCAAAAGATCTATGGTGAAATGGGACATATGATGGAGACAATTGGTTTTGATACCCAGCAGCTCTCCTGGCTTGCAAAGAAGAACAAAGAAGCCTTTGCAACACTCGTAACGAAAAACCATAAGATTGCAGAATTTTCAAATGAGAATCTGACGAAAGTAGAAGAAGTAGAGAACGGCATCCGTCAGGTTAGCAGTAGCAGTGAAGAGATCAACAGCAGTATTACCAAGGTTGAGGCAGAGGCTGACAAGACACTGGATCAGGTAAATGGCGGACGTAATACCGTCATGGAGACTTATGAGATCTTAAAAGAATTAGATAATACTTTTAAGGTAACACAGGAGACCAATGAAAATCTGTTAGAATCCTCTAAGAGCATCCAGAAGATTGTAGAGTACATAAAAAATATTTCAGAGCAGACCAACCTGTTATCCTTAAATGCAAGCATTGAAGCAGCCCGCGCAGGTGAGCATGGAAAAGGATTTGCCATTGTAGCAGGTGAGGTAGGAAAACTTGCAAATGAGACAGACAGCTTTATCGGAGAGATCGAGCAGATCGTCAAGAAATTAGAAGAAAATGTCAGCAGTGCACATCAGTCCATCGAACATTCCGGAGATTCCATCAATCGTCTGAATGATATGATGAGCAAGACCGTAGAGGTTTTAAACCAGACACAGGGCTCTGTTGATAATATGAAAGAGAGCATGGCACAGCTTACCAATGTTTCTAACAGAAACGTAAGTGTGTCCGCAGATATGGAAAATGCACTGAATGATTTAGTGGATCACATTTCATCCAGTGATAATGAGACAAGAGAATCCATTGAGATGATCGAGAGCCATCAGGCAAAGAATGATTCCTTATTAGAAGGCTGTGATAACTTGAACAACAAGTGCGAGAAACTGCAGTATCTGATGTGTGAGATCAAGGATAAAGATGAGATCACGATCGGAATCAATCCGTTTACTTCACCGGAAGACATTAAGCAGATGTATGCTCCGATCTTAGAGAGGATCTTTAAATCCATTGGCAAGAAAGCAAAAGTTATGATTGTTAAGGACTACGATTCCCTCGGTGTTCATATCAAAGACGGTATTTTAGATGGTGGATGGTTCTCACCAATGGCATATACAACTGCATGTGAGATTGCAGACATTACACCGGTAGCAACACCAAAAGTAAACGGTAAAGATTATTACAACGGATATATTATTACAAGAGCAGATTCCGGAATCAATTCCATCAGCGATCTGGAAGGAAAGCATTTCGGCTATGTAGATAAAGGAAGTGCATCAGGATATCTTTATGCAAGATACAGCATCCAGCAGGATGGTCATGATCCGGAGAACTTCCTCGGCGAAGTTACATTTGCAGGAAGCCATGATCAGGTTATCGCAGGTGTATTGAGCGGAGAGTACGATGCAGGTGCAACTTACAACGAGGCTTATGAGAAAGCAGAGAAAAATGGTGCCGATATGTCTAAGATTAGAATTATTTCTAAGACCGGTAACATTCAGAAGGATGCAATTGCATTCTCGAACAAGATAGATCCTGAACTGATGAAGACGATCAAAGATGCATTTGTGAACTTCCACGACTTCAACGGTCTGACCACTCCGGTAACCGGATTCGTAGAAGGTAAGGATTCTAACTATGATTTGATTCGTGATGTGCAGAAAAGTAAATAAAGTTTGAAAAAAAACTGGTATTTTTCCTGACACTGTGCTATAATTTCTAAATGACTGCTAAAAGGACAGCTTTCTGTCCTTTTTCGCAGTCTTAAGCATGGAAGTACATCGTATTTATATATAAGGAGGAAATTGTAATCATGAGTGTACAGGTAGAGAATCTCGAAAAGAGCATGGCAAAACTTACCATCGAAGTTTCTGCCGAGAAATTAGAGGAAGCTTTACAGGAAGCATACAACAGACAGAAAAACAGAATCAGTCTTCCTGGATTCCGTAAAGGTAAAGTGCCAAGAAACATGGTAGAGAAAATGTATGGACCGGAAATCTTTTATGAAGATGCAGCAAATCTTTTAATCCAGAAAGAATACGGAGCAGCAGTAAAAGAGAGCGGTGAAGATGTTGTTTCCCAGCCGGAGATTGACATCGTTCAGTTAGAAAAAGGAAAACCATTCATTTTTACAGCAGAAGTTGCCGTAAAACCGGAAGTAACACTTGGCAAGTACATGGGCGTAACAGTTACTAAGATTGATACGACTGTTACAGACGAAGAAGTAGATGCAGAAGTAGAAAGACAGAGAGAAAACAATGCCCGCAGCATTACCATCGAAGACAGACCGGTTGCTGATGGAGATACAACAGTCATCGACTTTGAAGGATTCGTAGATGGAGAGGCATTTGAAGGCGGTAAGGGAGAGAATTATCCGTTAGTGATCGGTTCCCATTCTTTCATTGATACATTTGAAGATCAGCTGATCGGCAAGAACTCAGGTGAGGAAGTAGAAGTAAACGTTACTTTCCCGGAAGAGTATCAGGCAGAAGATTTAGCCGGAAAACCTGCAGTATTTAAAGTAAAGATCAACGAGATCAAAGGAAAAGAACTTCCTGAATTAGATGATGACTTTGCGCAGGATATTTCAGAGTTTGATACTCTTGCAGAATACAAAGAGGATGTTAAGAAAAAACTTCAGGAGCAGAAAGAAGCTGCTGCAAAACGTGATAAAGAGGATGAGGCAATCCGTAAGATCATTGATAAATCTAAAATGGAGCTGCCTGAACCAATGATCGAGATGCAGGTTCAGAACATCATCAACGATTTTGCAACCAGAATTTCCCAGCAGGGACTTAGCATGGAGCAGTACATGCAGTTCTCAGGAGCAACGATTGACAGCTTAAAAGAGCAGGTACGTCCGGATGCAATTGAGCGTATCCAGAGTTCTCTTGTATTAGAGGAGATTGCAAAAGCAGAAAACATCGAAGTATCTGATGAAGAATTAGATAAAGAGTTCGAGAGACTGGCAACAGCTTACAGAACAGATGTAGAGAGCTTAAAAGAATATGCCGCTGAGAGTGAGATTCAGGCAATTAAAGATGACCTTGCACTTCAGAAAGCAGCAGATCTCATTATGGAAAACGTAAAAGAGAGAGCAAAACCAAAGAAGAAAGCAAAAGAAGAAGACAAGGATACAGATAAAGAAGAAAAATAGTAAGCGTTGAATTGCAGACTGGTTCTATCACAGGACCGGTCTGTAGTAGATTTTAAGCACTATTTTATAAAGTTTTTATAAATTGGAGGTTATATCATGAGTTATATTCCTTATGTCATTGAACAGAACAGCCGTGGAGAACGTTCTTACGACATCTATTCAAGATTATTAAAAGACAGAATTATATTTCTCGGAGAAGAAGTAAACGAAGTGACTGCAAGCAGTATTGTGGCACAGATGTTATTCTTAGAGTCAGAAGATCCGGGGAAGGATATTAATTTCTATATTAATTCACCGGGAGGCATTGTACCCTGTGGATTTGCAATTTATGATACAATGCAGTATATTAAGTGTGATGTTTCTACCATTTGTATCGGTATGGCTGCGAGTATGGGAGCATTCCTGTTAGCCGGTGGTACAAAGGGCAAGAGAATGGCATTGCCGAATGCTGAGATCATGATCCATCAGCCGTCCGGCGGAGCAAAAGGACAGGCAACGGAAATCCAGATCGCAGCAGAGAACATTTTAAAGACAAAGAAAAAATTAAATGAAATTATCGCTGCGAACACAGGAAAACCGATCGAGCAGGTGGCACAGGATACCGAGCGTGATTATTACATGAGTGCCGAAGAAGCAAAAGAATACGGTATCATTGACAGTATCATTACAAACAGATAATTGTGAGTAAAAAGTGAGGGCAGCTCAAAATGAAGATTTGACAATTTTGGGATGTCCTCGTTGTAGATTGAAGGGAGAGTATATGGCAGGACGTAATATAGAAGACAAGATCAGATGTTCTTTTTGCGGAAAGTCACAGGAACAGGTCCGTAAGATGATTGCGGGACCAAATGGTGCATTTATCTGCGATGAATGTGTAGAGGTATGCACAGAAATTATCGAGGAAGAATTTGAAGAAGAGGAAAATGTGCAGCCGGAAGGCATGGCAGAGGAGATTCATCTCTATAAGCCGGAAGAGCTGAAAGCATTTTTAGATGAATATGTTATCGGACAGGACGAAGCAAAAAAAGTGCTGTCTGTGGCAGTTTACAATCATTATAAGAGAATTACCGCTCCATTGGATTTAGATGTGGAACTTCAGAAAAGTAATATCCTGATGTTAGGACCGACCGGTTCCGGTAAGACACTGTTAGCACAGACGTTAGCACGTATTTTAAATGTACCGTTTGCAATTGCAGATGCAACCACACTGACAGAAGCCGGATATGTAGGTGAGGATGTGGAAAATATCCTGCTTAAGATCATTCAGGCAGCAGACTATGATGTGGAACGTGCACAGTACGGTATCATCTATATTGACGAAATTGATAAGATTACGAAAAAATCTGAAAACGTATCTATTACAAGAGATGTTTCCGGTGAGGGTGTACAGCAGGCACTTTTAAAGATTTTAGAAGGAACAACGGCAAGTGTACCACCACAGGGTGGAAGAAAGCATCCGCATCAGGAGCTGATCCAGATCGACACCACAAATATCCTGTTCATCTGCGGAGGTGCGTTTGACGGATTAGAAAAAATTGTGGATGCCAGAACAGAGCAGGGTTCGATGGGATTCAATGCAGAAATTGCAGATAAGAACCACCAGAAGATCAGCGAGGCATTCCAGAAAGCAATACCGGAAGATTTCATTAAGTTTGGCTTGATACCGGAGTTTATCGGACGTGTGCCGGTTACCGTATCCTTGAATGAATTAGATGAAGAGGCAATGATCCGCATTTTGAAAGAGCCAAAGAATGCACTGGTAAAACAGTATCAGAAACTCTTTGAATTAGACGGAGTGCGTCTGAACTTTGAAGAAGAAGCATTAGAGGCAATTGCGAAAAAAGCGATCGAGAGAAAGACCGGAGCCAGAGGACTTCGTGCAATCGTCGAAGGCATTCTGCTTGATCTGATGTATCGTGTGCCATCCGATGAATCGGTAATCGCATGTACGATCACAAAAGATTCCGTAGAGGAAGAAAAGGAACCAATGATTGAAAAAAATATCGCATAAACAGGGGTTGATATTTGATGACTAGTATTATAAAACAATTACCAACTGTTGCGTTAAGAGGGCTAACCATACTGCCAGGCATGGTAGCCCATTTTGACGTTAGCAGGGAAAAATCAATAAAGGCAGTAGAAGAGGCAATGATGGATGAGCAGGAGATTTTTCTTCTGACTCAGAAAAATCCGGAAGAGGAAGAGCCAACAGCAGAAAATCTGTACAGCATCGGATTAGTGGCAGAGATCAAACAGGTCATTAAAATGCCGAATGATCTTGTGCGTGTATTAGTCGAGGGCATCGAGCGTGCAGAGCTGAATTGTTTTACGGAGACGGAAGAATATCTTTTAGCGGAAGTGATCCGTTTTACAGAGGATGGCTTAGAGGATATCCCTGAAAATGCCAGAGAGGCAATGATCCGCTGCTTAGAAGAAAAATATGAACAGTTTTGCACTTACAATTCCAAGAATGGCAAAGAGGCGGCAAAACCGATCCAGGAGATCCATGAATTAGACCGTCTGATCGATACGATCGCAAACAGCATTCCAATCGGCTATGAGGAGAAACAGAGGATATTAGAAGCAGTTACCATTACCGAGCGTTATGAAGTTCTGATGGCAATTCTCTTACGGGAAATTGACATTGCAACGATCCGTAATGACCTTGCGATGAAGATTAAGAGTAAGGTAGAGAAGAATCAGAGAGAATATATTTTAAGGGAACAGTTAAAAGTCATCCGTGAGGAATTAGGGGAAGACAATACCCAGAGCGATGCAGAACAATACGAAGAGTCCTTAAAGAAGTTAAAGGCACCGAAAGAAGTAAAGGAACGGATCCAAAAAGAGATTGACCGTTTTAAGAATATTTCTTCGAGTTCTTCGGAGAGTGCGGTAACACGCGGCTATATCGAGACATTGTTAGAACTGCCGTGGAATAAGGCATCAAAAGACAATAAGGATTTAAAGAATGCAGAGCGTATTCTTGATGAGGACCACTATGGCTTAGAGAAGGTCAAGGAGCGAATGTTAGAATTTTTAGCAGTCCGTAACCTGACGAGCAAGGGAGACAGCCCGATCATCTGTTTAGTAGGACCTCCGGGAACAGGAAAAACCAGTATTGCACGTTCAGTAGCCAAGGCTTTGGATAAAAAATATGTCCGTATCTGCTTAGGCGGTGTCCGTGATGAAGCAGAGATCCGTGGACATAGAAAGACTTATGTCGGAGCAATGCCGGGACGTTTAGTGAACGGATTGCGCAGTGCAGGCGTGAAGAATCCGCTGATCTTATTAGATGAGATCGACAAGATCAGCAGTGACTACAAAGGAGATACGGCTTCCGCACTGTTAGAGGTGCTGGACTCCGAACAGAATAACAAGTTCCGTGACCACTATGTAGAGATTCCTATTGATCTATCGGAGGTGCTTTTCATAGCAACGGCAAATTCCGTACAGGATATCCCAAGACCGCTGCTAGACCGTATGGAGCTGATCGAAGTCAGCAGTTATACGGAAAATGAAAAAGAGCATATTGCCAAAGAGCATCTGATCCAGAAACAGATGAAGAAAAACGGTCTCAAAGACGGGGAGCTTACGATCAGCAGTTCCGCACTGCGCCGCATGATCTCCGGATATACCAGCGAAGCCGGAGTGCGTAATTTAGAGCGTAAGATCGGAGAAATCTGCCGGAAGGCAGCCAGAGAGATCTATCAGGGAGATAAGACAAAGATCAAGATCACCGAGAGTAATTTAGAAAAATATCTTGGAAAAGAAAAATACAGCTTTGACAAGGCGAATGAACAGGATGAGATTGGTATTGTGCGTGGACTGGCATGGACAAGCGTCGGTGGAGATACCCTGCAGATAGAGGTCAATGTTATGCCGGGCAAGGGCGATATTAAATTGACCGGGCAGCTTGGCGATGTGATGAAGGAGTCCGCTCAGATCGGACTTAGTTATATCCGTGCCATCAGTAAAAAATGGGGCATTGACAAAGAATTTTTTAAAGAAAACGATATACACATCCATGTTCCGGAAGGCGCTGTGCCAAAAGACGGACCTTCTGCCGGAATCACGATGGCAACGGCAATGCTTTCAGCGGCGACTGGTAAGAAAGTACGGGCTGACATTGCAATGACAGGAGAGATCACACTGCGTGGAAGAGTGCTTCCGATCGGAGGTTTAAAAGAAAAACTCTTAGCAGCGAAAAATGCGGGAATTAAAACCGTATGTGTTCCGAAGAAAAACGAAAAAGATGTAGAAGAGGTTTCAGCAGAGATTACCAAAGGACTTGAAATCGTCTATGTGGAAAGCATGGATGAGGTTTTAGAGCAGGCTTTTACAGCATAGAAACATCAGGATACGGAAAGCAGGAGAAATCATGATTATCAAAGAGGTAAATTTAGAGACTGTCTGCGGTTACACAAGTAAACTGCCGGACAACCAAAAACCGGAAATTGCGTTTGCAGGAAAATCAAATGTCGGAAAATCATCTCTGATCAATGCGTTGATGAACAGAAAGTCGTTAGCAAGGACATCTGCACAGCCGGGAAAGACACAGACCATTAATTTTTATAATATCAATGACGTGATGTATTTAGTAGACCTTCCGGGATATGGCTATGCGAAGGTGGCAGAATCAGAGAAAAAAAAGTGGGGACAGATGATCGAGAATTATCTGCATAACTCAAAGCAGCTTCGGGCAGTATTTTTATTGATTGATATCCGTCATGCGCCTTCTGCGAATGATAAGATGATGTATGACTGGATCGTCTATCAGGGATACGAGCCGATCATCATTGCAACGAAGATGGATAAGCTCAAAAGAAGCCAGATCTCGAAACATGTAAAGTTAGTCAGAGAAGGACTTGGATTGAAAAAAGAGAGTATCGTCATTCCGTTTTCTGCAACCAGCAAGCAGGGAAGAGAAGAAATCTGGAATCTGATGGATTCCATTTTAGAGAGTGAAGTTTCGGAGAATGAAGATGAATAGAAAAAAGTATGGATTTGTATTCTGCCTGCTGGTCGTGATCGCAATGATCTCCCTTGGTACGGTTTCGATTTATGTTAACCATGAGGAGAAAAAAGAGGCGACAGAACAGCTTCGGGTGGTCACCTCTTTTTATCCGATGTATGTTGCTGCGATGAATGTCACAGACAGCTGTGAATCAGTCACTTTGGAAAATCTGAGTGAACCACAGACCGGATGTTTACACGATTATCAGCTGACACCGGAAGATATGGTGCTGCTTTCAAAAGCAGATGTATTTATCATCAATGGTGGAGGTATTGAAAACTTTTTATCGGAGGTTGCTTCGCGTTATCCAAACCTGACGATCATCGAGGCAGGAGAAGGTATCGAAATGTCCGGTGAAAATGCACATCTGTGGATGGATACAGAGAAATATCAAAAGCAGGTGCAAAACATTGCCAAAGGTCTGTCAGAAGTGGATGAGACAAATAAAAAAATCTATCAGAAAAATGCAGATGCCTATTGTGAACAGATAGCTGATCTGACAGAAGAATATCGTGATACCTGTAATGGCAACGGTCAGAAAGTAGTTCTTTTCCATGAGGGATTAGAATATGCGGCAAATGAGTGGAATATGAATGATGTCTATACACTGAATCTTGACGAGGAACGTCAGGTCAGTGCTGGCGAAGTTGCCGATGTGTTGTCAGCGATTCAAAAAGACGGTGCAAAGATGATTTTAGCGGAACGGACTTACGGCGAAGAATTAGCAGAAAGTGTAAAAAAAGAGACCAATGTTCCGGTAGTCTATTTAGACACCTGTGTACGGGGAAAATATGAAAAGGATGCCTATTTAAAAGCGATGCGCAGCAATTTAGAGGCGTTAAAGGAGGCATTGCAGTGATGAAAAAAATTATCGAACCCTGTGGGCTGCACTGTATCAAGATGAACCACTTAGGTGTAACGATTGGAAATCAGACTATTTTAGAAGATGTCAATATGCACATTCACTGTGGGACGCTGAATGCAGTGATCGGACGCAACGGTGCCGGTAAGACCACCCTGATCCGGGCCATTTTAAATGATATTCCGCATGAGGGAAGCATTGATTTTCGTGATACGGAAAACGGTCATATGCGGCGCATGAAGATCGGTTATGTGCCACAGTCTTTAAATATTGAAAAAAGGACACCACTCAGTGTCTATGATCTGATGGCATCTTATCAGGGAAAGGCACCGGTATTTTTATATAAGAAAAAGCGGCTCTATGAAGAAATTCAGGAAGCCCTGCGTATTTTTGAGGTAGAAGATCTGATCGACAGACAGGTGTGCAATCTTTCCGGCGGTCAGCTTCAAAGGGTGCTGTTGTCAATGGCAATTATGGATGAGCCGAATCTTTTATTATTAGACGAACCGGTGTCCGGTATTGACCAGAACGGTATGGAATTATTCTATCGGACCATGGATTATTTAAAGAAAAATTTTGATCTGGCAATTATCCTGATCTCCCATGATCTGGACTATGTGGCAAAATATGCAGACAAAGTCCTGTTGTTAGATAAAAAGATCCTAAAGCAGGGAACACCGAAAGAAGTCTATGCGAGCGAGGAGTTCGGACGTATCTTTGGAATGGAGGGAAGAGCGTGATGCAGGCTGTTTTTACCGAATGGTTAGAATACGGTTTTATGAAAAATGCACTGCTGGCAGTTCTGATCATTACTCCGTTATTTGGAATTCTTGGAACGATGATCGTGAATAAAAAAATGGCATTTTTCTCAGATTCATTAGGACATTCCGCATTGACCGGAATTGCGATCGGAGCTGTGCTTGGAATGAAAGATACGACACTTTCCATGATCCTTTTTGCAATCGTATTTGCGCTGCTTTTAAATAAGATCGCGGAAAAGAGTACCGCATCTACCGATACGCTGATCTCTGTTTTTTCTTCGGCAAGTATGGCACTTGGACTTGCTATTTTGTCAAAGGGAGGCAATTTCAGTAAATATTCAGCATTGCTGGTTGGAGATATTTTGAGCATTACCAGACGGGAAATTCTCTATTTAGTAGCTATTTTTGCAGTAACATTAGTCTTCTGGGTGCTGGCATTTAACAAACTGTGTGCCGAGAGTGTCAATGTGACGCTTGCAAAGAGCAAGGGGATTCCGGTAAAAGTCATAGAGAATCTGTTTTCCATATTGATTGCACTTATCGTTATGCTTTCCATCAAATGGATCGGGATTCTTTTGATCAATGCACTGTTGATCCTGCCGGCAGCATCCGGCCGGAATATTTCGCAGAATATGAGGGAATATCATTTCTTTTCTGTGGTATTTTCCATTTTTTCCGGAGTGCTGGGACTTCTGGTGTCGTACTATACAAATGTTGCGACAGGTCCGATGATCGTGTTGATCGCATCGGTGATTTACTTTTCTACTTATGCCTATGGACGGAGGTTTGCGTAGTGAATAAGGACCCATTTAAAGAATATGTGAAACAGTCAGAACCGGGGAAGCGTGATAAGGGCTATGCGTGGTATACTGCAATCGGACTTCAGGCAGTAGATGGGTTACAGCCATCCCAATATTTGCTGGATACGGCAATTGAAACATAGAGGGGAATACAAGGACAACAGCCGTTTTTTTAATAAAATATCTCAGGACACTGGGATTCGATGCAACGAACGAGATTTTTGCTGAAAATGCATGGTACTTTAGAAATGCACTTGTGCGGGCAAATTATAATAATCTAACTAAAGGTGTCCATGAGATGATGGAATGCTTAGAGTTGTTTTTGTGGAATCTGTTACTGGGTGAAAAAAATGAGCTTCGGAATCGAACGATGCATATCAATGGTAAGTTCTTCGTAGCGGAAGAAACGAATATTGGATTTGGAAAAGCGGACATTGGGACCGAAAAAGCAGAGATTGATAAATGGCGGGTAGATATGTTACCGGATATATCTGATAAGACCGTAGGGCATATCGAGATCTTATTTGAGAAATATGGAACAGAAGAGGTCTTTGGCAGAACCGGTGTAGAGAGCACGACCGGTTTGAGGTCAACGAGAGCATCAGAACTGTTAAAACTGTTGGTAGAAAGAGGACTTGTCGAAAATGTAAAGGGACAGGGGAAAGGAAAATATCGGTTTCGGGAATAAGGTGTGATATATAAAAAATGGGGCTGTCCACATAAAGTGTGACAGCTCCATTTTCTATGTCTATGTAAGAATCAAATTCTTAGAAGTCTGTTAAATCAGCAGCTCTTCTCTCTAAGAAAGCAGTCATTCCTTCTTTCTTGTCATGTGTAGAGCAGGTAATACCGAATAAGTTTGCTTCCATCTCAACTGCGTTCTGGATATCCATGTCATAACCATTGTTAATTGCAGCTTTTGCGATAGATACAGCATAGCTTCCTTTAGAGATGATCTTCTTAGCCATGTCTTTTGCAGTGCTCATTAATTCTTCCTTAGCTACTACTTTGTTTACAAGACCGATTCTGTAAGCTTCTTCAGCGTTGATGTTGTCACATGTGAAGATTAATTCTTTTGCTCTTCCCATTCCAACTAAACGAGCAAGTCTCTGTGTTCCACCGAATCCAGGGATGATTCCAAGACCTGTCTCAGGCTGTGCGAAAGATGCATTGTCAGAAGCGATGCGGATATCACATGCCATAGAAATCTCACATCCACCGCCAAGAGCGAATCCGTTTACAGCAGCGATAGTAACCTGACGCATGTTCATTAATTTGAAGAAAGGAACAGATGCTTTCATACCAAATGCTCTTGCCTCTGCAGCAGAGAAGTTAACCATTTCAGAGATGTCAGCTCCTGCAACAAAAGATTTGAACTCGTTGCCCTTCTTGTCAGGACCACCTGTTAAGATAACAACCTTAACATCATCTCTTGCTTCGATTTCTGTTAATGCTTCGTTTAATTCATCCAGTGTTTCGCTGTTTAAAGCATTTAATGCAGCCGGTCTAGAGATAGTAAGAACGGCAATTTCGTCTGCAACTTCAAGTTTTAAATTGTTCATGAAAAACCTCCTAAATAAAATGTCTTTGTGTACATTACTATGTAAGTTCATTCTATAACTTTGACAAAAAATTGTCAATCCTTTCCTGTACTTTTCTGCCCTTTCTAAATATGTTATACTGTATACATAAAAATCGTAGAAAAAATGGAATGAGGAAGCGAATGTTATCAGAAATCCAGTTAGAAAAAATAAATGAACCGTTACTGTCATGGTTTGAGACTCATAAAAGAGTTCTTCCATGGAGAGAAAATCCGACACCTTATCGCGTATGGGTGTCGGAAATTATGTTACAGCAGACCCGAGTAGAGGCCGTCAAGCCATATTTTGAACGTTTTACGAAAGAGCTGCCGAATGTCCGCCATCTTGCAGAATGTGACGAGGAACGTCTTTTAAAGCTGTGGGAAGGGCTGGGGTACTACAACCGCGTGCGGAATATGCAGATCGCAGCAAAAACAGTGATGGAAGAGTATCAGGGAAAACTTCCGGCAGATTATGAAAAATTGCTGACGTTAAAGGGAATCGGTCATTATACGGCAGGTGCAATTGCTTCGATTGCTTATGGGATACCTGTTCCGGCGGTGGATGGCAATGTACTGCGGGTCATCACAAGGATCACTGCCGATGATACAGATATTATGAAGCAGGCGTTCCGTACACAAATGGAGCAGCAGTTGAAAGAATCCATGCCAAAAGAAGCGGCAAGTGCTTACAATCAGGCATTGATGGAATTAGGAGCAACGGTCTGTGTCCCGAATGGGGAGCCGGACTGTGACAACTGCCCTGTACAAAATATCTGTATGGCTAAAAAAGAAGGGAGCCAGATGGCATATCCGGTGAAGTCCAAAGCAAAACAAAGACGGATTGAGAAAAAAACGGTTTTTGTAATCCGGGACGGCAGCCGTGTAATCCTGAATAAACGTCCGGAGAAGGGACTTTTAGCCGGACTCTATGAATTTCCAAATGTAGAGGGGCATCTGAGTGAAGAAGAGGCATTAGAATATGTAAAAGAAATGGGACTGCTTCCGATGCGGATACAGGAGTTAGAGGAGGCAAAACATATTTTTTCACATATTGAATGGCAGATGGCCGGTTATGTGATCAAGGTTGCACAGCTAGAGGAGGACGATTCGGGATTGCTGTTTTTAGAGGCAGAGGACTGCATTCAGAATTATCCGGTCCCATCTGCATTTGAACGATATAAGAAATATATACGAAAACTGTTTTAGAGATTATTTTCGTAATAAAAAATACAGGAATTCTCATAGAATAGAATGTCCTGTAAAAGTCTTATAAAAAGAGGGAGCCGATGTCTTTCGACATCGGCATACATATGAAAAAGAATGTATTATAATGGATTTAACCTCATTACGTTGTCTAGTATATATGGCAAATGTGAAAAGATTGTGATTACATTATGATAAATAAGTAAAAAAAAAATGAACAAAAAATGAACAAATTATGTAAACCGAAATCCTAAAATATTCTTAAGTTTCCAGAAAGAAGTTGGAATTAGAAGCATGAGTGTGTATAATAGACAAAAGAGAGAGGGGCACATCGCCCGGAGGAAAGTAATATGTATGACAGCATTATCGTTGGCAGTGGAATTGCAGGAAGTACGGCGGCAAGGAGACTGGCAGAAGAAGGAAAACGTAACGTTTTAGTAATAGAGAAACGCAGCCATATCGGCGGGAACTGTTATGACTGCATGGATGAACATGGTATCTGGATCCATCAGTATGGACCTCATATTTTTCACACGGAAATGAAAGAGGTTTATGAATTTTTCTCAAGGTTTACCATGTGGACATCTTTCCGGCATGAAGTGGTAGCACAGGTGGGCGAGCAGTTGATCCCGGTTCCATTTAATCTGAATACACTACATATGGTCTTTGAAAAAGATAAAGCAGAGGAACTGGAAAAGAAGCTGACAGATACTTACGGTTATGGAAGTAAGGTCCCGATCATGGAACTTAGAAAAAGTGAGGATGCAGGGATCCGCGAGATCGCAGATTATGTCTATCAGAATATTTTCCTATATTATACAATGAAGCAGTGGGGACAGAAGCCGGAAGAGATCAGTGAGGAAGTAACCGGACGTGTACCGGTACTGATCTCGCGAGATAACGGATATTTTACGGACCGCTATCAGGGAGTTCCCAAGCAGGGATTCCACCGGATGTTCCGAAACCTGTTAGACCATCCGAATATTACGATCGTGTTAGATACAGATGCAAAAGAGATTTTAAAATTTCAGGAAGATGAGATTTTATTGCATGGCGAGCCATTTCAGGGTGAGGTGATCTATACGGGAGCAGTGGACGAATTATTTGACTGCTGTGATGGAAGACTTCCGTATCGTTCCCTGGATTTTGCATTTGAACATTATGATAGGGACTCCTATCAGGGCAGAAGTGTGGTCAATTATACGGTCAGTGAAGATTTTACAAGGATTACCGAGTTCAAATATCTGACGAAACAAAAAGACACGGATGGAACCACGATCGTGAAAGAATATCCGTTTGCATATACAGGGAAAGATGGAGAAATTCCTTATTATGCAATTTTAAATGAAGAGAACCGGAAGCTGTATGAGAAGTACCGAAAGCGGACGGAGCATTATAAGAACTTTTATCTGTTAGGAAGACTGGCAGAATATCAGTACTATAATATAGATGCCATGACAAAGAAGGCATTGGATCTAACTGAAAAAATTATCAATCAATAGGAGCAGAACAGATGAAATTATTAACGGTAGCTATCCCATGTTACAATTCACAGGATTATATGGAAAAATGCATTGATTCGCTGTTAATCGGGGGCGAGGATGTGGAGATCATCATTGTCGATGACGGTTCAAAGGACATGACACCGGAGATTGCAGATTCCTATGCAAAAAAACATCCGGAAATCGTGCGTGCCATCCATCAGGAAAACGGAGGACATGGAGAGGCGGTCAATACCGGAATACGAAACGCACAGGGAATTTTCTTTAAAGTAGTAGACAGTGATGACTGGGTAGATGCAGAGGCATATCAGAAGATATTGGCAACACTGCGTGAATTAGTCGGCAACGGAAGCCAGTTGGATATGCTGATCAGTAATTTTGTCTATGAAAAAGAAGGTGCAAAGCATAAAAAAGTCATGAAATATACTTCGGCGATCCCGAAAGAAAAATTGTTTACCTGGAAGGATGTGCGGCATTTTTCAAAGGGACAGTATATTTTGATGCATTCGGTTATTTACCGGACACAGCTTTTGAGAGACTGTGGATTAGAATTGCCAAAGCATACGTTTTATGTGGATAATCTGTTTGTCTATGTACCACTTCCTTATGTAAAAAATATGTACTATCTGGATGTGGATTTTTACCGTTATTACATCGGCAGAGAGGATCAGTCCGTCAATGAGAGCGTGATGATCAAACGGATCGACCAGCAGATCAAGGTCAATAAAATCATGGTAGATTCCTATGATCTATGGAAATTGCAGGATCGAAAGCTCAGAAAATATATGTTTAATTACTTAGAGATCATTACCGTGGTATCTACGGTTATGCTGATCCGTTCCGGCACAGAAGAGAACCTTGAGAAAAAACGGGAGCTGTGGAATTATATCAAGCAAAAGGATCTGCGGTTATTCCATCATCTGAGAAATGGAATTATGGGTGGAACGATGAACCTTCCGGGTAAGGGAGGCAGAAAGATTTCGATTGCGGCATATAAGATTTCTCAAAAAGTAGTTGGATTTAATTAGTATTTGGATAATTATGAAAGGAACGAGTAGCAATAACTGTGGAAATTCGGTTTTTGACTGCTCGTTTTTGTTGCAGTATAGTAAATCCACGTTGCTACAAATGTGAGGTCACTTCATATTATCTATACATAAAATGAAATGTATTTTTGATTTTGAACTGACGGCAGAGGAAATGCACCAGATCGAAGAACTTGATACCGGAAAGAGTCTTTTCTTCTCACATCATAATCCGGAGATGGTGGAATGGTTTATGAGTTTTGTGTAAGGATGTGGCATAATTGGCATTTAAAGGGATAGTAATATAGTAGGTTAAGGGAAGAAACATAAAAGTGTGAGATGCTAATTCTTTGTAAAATCAAAAGAGAAATCCCTCTATGCAGTATTGCCGTTTTTGTGATAAGATATATAAAAACTAATGCCGCGTCAAACAGTACCTGTATGGAAGAATGTTTGGACAAAGGCATCAGATTAGGAGCATAGGATGATAACTGAAAGATCAATGAATATAATTGTTACAGCCGGAGGAACGAGCGAACCGATCGATAATGTCAGAAGGATCGCAAATACGGGAACCGGCAGACTAGGAAGTCTGGTCGCGGATGAATTAGCAGAGGCAGACTGGACAGGCCATATATTTTATGTCTGTGCAAAGGACTCGATCCGCCCGGTATCAAAGCGGGTAACCTGTGTGGAAATACAGAGCGTTGCGGATCTGCAGGAGGCTGTAACAGAGCTTACAAAAAAATATGTGATCCATGGAGTCGTGCACAGCATGGCAGTCAGCGATTACAAAGTCCGTTCGGTATCAACGATTGATAGTTTATCAGAGTATTTAGAGAACCGGAGCGCAGAGACAGGTGATCTGCAGAAAAAAATCGTACAGGGAATGGATGAGACCGATTTACGGGAAGGGGTAGGAAAACTGTCCTCACAAATGGGAGCACCGTTACTTTTGTTAGAGCCGACACCGAAAATCCTTCCAATGTTCCGGGAAATGGCACCACAGGCGGTAATTATCGGTTTTAAGCTGCTAAGTCAGGTTTCCGTGGAGGAGCTTTTCGATACAGCGCATCGTTTACTTGTAAAAAACCGCTGCGATTTTGTACTGGCGAATGATATGACAGAGATTGATGAAAACCATCATCGTGGTTATCTGATCGATCCGGAAAGAAACATACAGACCTTTGACACGAAGCAGGAGATCGCAAAGGGAATTGTTCAAACAATATACAGTGAGGTGGAACACAGATGAAGAAAAATATAATATTAGGTGTTACCGGAAGTATTGCAGCTTATAAGGCAGCCGATATTGCAAATACATTGACAAAAGAAGGACACAGCGTTCATGTGATCATGACAAAGGCAGGCATGGAATTTATCACACCGCTGACCATGCAGACCTTGACAAAAAACAAAGTTCACACAGACCAGTTTGCACCTTATGTGCCTTCGGAAGTAGAACATATTTCACTTGCACAGAAGGCAGATCTGTTTCTGGTGGCTCCGGCAAGTGCAGATTTTATCGCAAAAGCTGCTGCAGGGATAGCAGATGATATGTTGACGACGGTATTGTTAGCAACCCGGAACGTTCCGATTCTGGTTGCCCCTGCTATGAATACTGCGATGTACGAAAATCCGATCACACAGCGCAATATCAGAACACTGTCAGAGTTCGGGGTTAAGATGATCGAACCGCGTGAGGCATTACTTGCCTGCGGAGATTTAGGAAAGGGCGCATTAGCAGATACGGAGGATATTATCTCCGCGGTTCAAAAAGCATTATGCAAAGGAATTTGAAAAGCAGGCAGAGTAAAAGTCGGCAGAAAAATGGCAAAAGAAAAACAGAAGAAAACAGCTTCTGATAAAAGAGTCATATAAAAAATAATAAGTAGTGAAAAAGAAAGCCCCCATGGTAATCATACGAATCTGAAATCTGACGATTGGAGATCCGTACCATACCACGGGGGTTTTTGATTTAAAATGGCAGGAAAAAATTTAATCTTCCTGTAAATTATGTAGTTCGTTTAACAGATCATTTTTCAGATCATAGAGCTTCTTACTTAAATCTACATGGATCTCATGCGGATTGACAAAACGCTTGGTCTCATCCCAGATCGTGTCTTTTTCTTTGTTACAGATCTCCTGGATCTCCATAACGCTTGGAGATTCATAGATACATTTTCCATCTTTAAAGACCGGCACAAGAAGCTCGCGTAACGTATAGCTTCCACCGGCTAAACGTGTCTTTTTCCAAGGCTCGTTCGGGTCAAAAATGGTCATATCTTCCTCCGGGTCAAAGACTTCGCCGACTAAACAGATCAGGTCAGCACGGATCTTTCCGGTATTCTTGTCATAGATACGATAAATCGTCTTATTTCCGGGATTAGTAACTTTTTCCGTATTCTCGGATAACTTGATCTTAGGAATAAAAGTACCGTTCTCATCCCGGATAGCAGCTAATTTGTATACACCGCCAAAAGCAGGATTGTCTTTTGCCGTGATCAGGTTTGTTCCAACACCCCAGGAGGTGATCACAGCACCCTGAAGTTTCAGGCTCTCGATCAGGTATTCGTCTAAATCATTAGAAGCAGAGATGACTGCATCCGGGAAACCGGCTTCGTCTAACATTTTTCGTACTTTTTTAGAAAGATAAGCTAAGTCGCCGCTGTCCATACGGATTCCGTAGAAAGTAAGAGGAATACCGGCTTCACGCATTTCTTTAAAGACGCGGATGGCATTTGGCATACCGGATTTTAAAGTGTCATAAGTATCGACTAATAAGATGCAGGCAGACGGATATAATTCTGCATATTTCTTAAATGCCGTATATTCATCCGGAAAACTCATAATCCAGCTATGTGCGTGGGTACCTTTGACAGGAACATCAAAAAGCTGTCCGGCGAGGACATTAGAAGTTCCGGTACAACCACCGATCACGGCAGCTCTTGCACCATAAGTTCCGGCATCCGGTCCCTGTGCACGGCGAAGACCAAATTCCATAACGCCGTCACCTTTTGCTGCATAGCAGACTCTGGCTGATTTTGTAGCGATCAGACACTGGTGGTTTAAAATATTTAAAATAGCTGTTTCTACTAACTGTGCTTCCATGATCGGAGCAACCACCTTAATGATCGGCTCACGCGGGAAAATAACGGTTCCCTCCGGAATGGCATAAATGTCGCCGGAAAAATGGAAGTTGGCAAGGTACTCTAAGAAGTCATCATCAAAGATGTTCAGACTTTTCAAATAGGCAAGATCATTTTCATCGAAATGAAGGTCCTTGATATATTCAATGACCTGATCGAGTCCTGCGCAAATTGCATATCCGCCGTCACATGGATTGTTGCGGTAGAAAGCATCAAATACAACTACTTCGTGGTTCTGTGTCTTGAAATATCCCTGCATCATTGTCATCTCATACAAATCTGTCATCAGGGTCAGGTTTAATGTACTCATAATAATTTACATGAAAAAAACATGTACTCCTCTCTTTTTCTTGTGGTACAGACCGTAGTCTGTGCTGTGACAGCAAGCTGTCTTGTCAGTCTAATTAACAGAAATTATACCACATTCTGCTATTTTTACAAGGTTGCATTTGGTTTTTCGCAGGAATGGTTGAGGAAAACAGGGATAACATGATATAATTTTCAAAAGTTGTGAGCCGACATAGGAAACAGTCAGGAGAAAAAACAGGTCATGATACAGCACATATTTTTGGATTTAGACGATACGATATTTGATTTTAAGAAAGCGGAGCGGATTGCCTTGAGCAGAACCCTGCGTGAAGAGGGGATCAAGCCGACGGAACATATTCTAAATCGCTACAGTGAGATCAATCTTTCGCAGTGGAAACTATTAGAATTAGGAAAACTGACGCGTGAGGAAGTGTTAGTAAGGCGTTATGAGATATTGTTTCAGGAAGTGGGAATGTCCTGTGATGCAAAAAAAATTTCAGAAAAGTATGAGGATTTTTTAGGAGAAGGACATTATTTTATTCCGGGTGCAAAAGAACTGTTAGAGGATCTGTCAAAAAAATATCATTTGTATCTGGCATCGAACGGAGCCGTGAAAGTGCAGATGAGCAGGATCCAAAGTGCCGGAATTGAAAAATATTTAGAGAAGATATTTTTATCGGAACAGATTGGATACGAGAAACCAAGTCCGCAGTTTTTTGAAAAATGTTTCGCACAGATTCCGGATTTTAAAAAGGAAGAAGCACTGATCTTAGGTGACAGTCTGACTTCCGATATCCGGGGCGGAAAAAATGCCGGGATCCTGACCGTGTGGTTTCATCCATCTGGAAAAAAGGTCGAAGAGGAGATCGTGCCGGATTATGAGATTGGAAAGTTAGAAGAACTGAAAACGATTTTGTCCTTTTATTCCTGAAAAAATGCAAGGGAACGGTTGACAATCCTGGCCGTTAGGATTTATAATTCTAACGAATCAGATAAAGAATTAAAAAGACAATGACGAAGACAGTAGGATATTGGCAAAAGTGACAGCGAGCCGGAGCAGGTGAAAGCCGGTATGAGTAGCCATTATTACGAACATCACTTCTAAGTTGCAGCCTGAACCCGGCATTAAAAATATATAGAAGGTATATATTAGGAAGAGATTATTTTTAAGGCAGGCAGTAGGTGCTGACGGAGGTCTCCACGTTATGGAGAACATGTATGCAGGAGCAGGGCTTCTAAGTACAAGGTAACAGGTGGTAACGCAGAAAATATGCTCGCGTCCTTTTACAGGACACGGGTTTTTTTATTTTATAAGTGCGGATGCCAAAGCTATATTTTTATATAGGTATATGGTACAAATCCAATATTCCAAGTTTCCTTGTGCAGGACATTCCGATGAACCTCAAAAAACAGACATCGTGTTCGCCAGTGGACTTCACGATGTCTTGAGTTTCATCTCCATTGCACAAAAAGAAACTTTCCATATTGGATTTGTACCAATTACTACGATATCTGAAAATATAGCTTTGGCATCCGAAGCATAAAAAAAGAAACCACTTTATGTAGTGAATATAATAGGAGGAACACAGATGTACAACAAAGTATCAACTAACATGAACTTTGTCGAGCGTGAAAAAGAAATTGAAAAATTCTGGCGCGACAATGACATTTTTAAAAAAAGTATGGAGAACCGGAAAGAGGGAGAAACCTATACCTTCTATGACGGACCGCCGACTGCAAATGGAAAACCGCATATCGGTCATGTATTAACGCGTGTTATCAAAGATATGATCCCAAGATACCAGACGATGAAGGGCAAGATGGTTCCGCGAAAAGCCGGCTGGGATACTCATGGACTTCCGGTAGAGTTAGAGGTAGAAAAACTCTTAGGTCTGGATGGAAAAGAGCAGATCGAAGAATACGGATTAGACCCATTTATCAAGAAGTGTAAGGAAAGTGTCTGGAAATACAAGGGAATGTGGGAAGATTTTTCTGAAACCGTTGGTTTCTGGGCAGATATGGATAATCCGTATGTTACCTATGATGATAATTTTATTGAGTCCGAATGGTGGGCATTAAAACAGATCTGGGACAAAAAGCTGTTATACAAAGGCTTCAAAATCGTACCATACTGCCCACGATGCGGTACACCTCTGTCCTCCCATGAGGTTGCACAGGGATATAAAGACGTAAAAGAGCGTTCCGCAATTGCAAGATTTAAGGTAAAAGATGAGGATGCTTACATTCTGGCATGGACGACAACTCCTTGGACACTGCCTTCAAACGTGGCACTTTGTGTAAACCCGAATGAAACCTATGTAAAAGTAAAAGCAGGCGACGGATATACCTATTATATGGCAGAAGCACTGTTAGATTCCGTTCTTGGAAAACTTGCCGATGAGGAAAATGGTGTAAAAGCCTACGAAATCTTAGAGACCTATAAGGGCAGTGATTTAGAAAATAAAGAGTATGAGCCACTCTTTGATTTTGCAAAAGACATTATCGCAAAACAGCATAAGAAAGCATATTATGTAACCTGTGACACCTATGTAACGATGGGCGATGGTACCGGAGTTGTACACATTGCACCGGCATTTGGTGAAGATGATGCACAGGTAGGAAGAAAATATGACCTTCCGTTTGTACAGCTTGTCAATGGAAAAGGTGAAATGACCGAAGAGACACCATACGCAGGCGTATTCTGCAAAAAGGCAGATCCAATGGTGTTAAAGGATTTAGAGGAAAAAGGCCTGTTATTTGATGCACCAAAATTTGAGCACAGCTACCCACACTGCTGGAGATGTGATACACCGTTAATCTACTACGCAAGAGAGTCCTGGTTCATTAAAATGACCGCAGTAAAGGATGACTTGGTACGCAATAACAATACGGTTAACTGGATTCCGGAATCGATCGGAAAAGGACGTTTCGGTGACTGGCTGGAAAATATCCAGGACTGGGGAATTTCCCGTAACCGTTACTGGGGAACACCACTCAACGTATGGGAATGTGAATGTGGTCATCAGGAGTGTATCGGAAGCCGCGCAGAGTTAGCAGAAAAGAGTGGAAACCCGGATGCTGCACAGGTAGAGCTTCACAGACCATACATTGATGCCGTAACCATCAAATGCCCGGATTGTGGAAAAGAAATGCACCGTGTACCGGAAGTGATCGACTGCTGGTTTGATTCCGGAGCAATGCCATTTGCACAGCATCATTATCCATTTGAAAATAAAGAAGTGTTTGAGCAGCAGTTCCCTGCAAAATTCATTTCCGAGGCAGTAGACCAGACGCGTGGATGGTTCTATTCCTTAATGGCAGAGTCCACACTGTTATTTAACAAAGCACCTTATGAAAATGTTATCGTTTTAGGTCACGTTCAGGATGAGAACGGACAGAAGATGAGTAAGTCCAAAGGAAATGCCGTAGATCCGTTTGAAGCATTAGAGCAGTACGGAGCAGATGCAATCCGCTGGTACTTCTATATTAATTCCGCACCATGGCTGCCAAACCGTTTCCACGGAAAAGCAGTACAGGAAGGACAGAGAAAATTCATGTCCACACTGTGGAATACCTACGCATTCTATGTACTGTATGCAGAGATCGATCAGTTCGATGCAACGAAGTATACTTTAGACTATGAAAAATTACCGGTTATGGATAAATGGTTATTGTCCAAACTGAATACACTGGTTAAGACGGTCGATGAGAACCTTGGAAATTACAGAATCCCGGAGGCAGCAAGAGCATTGGATTCCTTTGTGGATGAGATGAGTAACTGGTATGTCAGAAGAAGCCGTGACCGTTTCTGGGCAAAAGGCATGGAGCAGGATAAAATCAATGCATATATGACCTTGTATACCGCATTGGTAACTGTTGCTAAGACAGCAGCACCGATGATCCCGTTCATGACAGAGGATATCTATCAGAACCTTGTCAGAAATCTGGACCCGACAGCACCGGAAAGTATTCATCTGTGTGACTTCCCGGTTGCAAATGAGCAGCACATTGATAAAGAATTAGAAGACAATATGGAAGCTGTTTTAAAAATTGTCGTAATTGGCCGTGCATGCAGAAACACAGCAAACATTAAGACAAAACAGCCGATCGGAAAGATGTATGTCAAAGCAGATTTTGCACTGTCAGAGTATTTTGTTGAGATCATCGAAGATGAGCTGAATGTAAAGAGCGTGGAATTTACAGAAGATGTCAGTGCATTTACAAGCTACACCTTCAAACCACAGCTTCGTACCGTAGGACCAAAATACGGTAAATATTTGAAACAGATCCAGCAGACTTTAGCATCCTTAGATGGCAATCAGGCAATGGCGAAACTCAAGGCAGAAGGGGCGCTCAAGCTTGACAATATCAGCGACGAGGTTGTATTATGTGAAGAGGATTTACTGATCAGTATGGCACAGAAAGAAGGCTATGTTTCTGACAGTGAAGGTGGGGTTACCGTGGTACTTGACACGAATCTGACACCGGAACTGATCGAAGAAGGAATGGTAAGAGAGATCATCAGTAAATTACAGACCATGAGAAAAGAAGCAGACTTTGAGGTAACAGACCGGATCCATGTAACCTACAGCGGTTCCGACAAGGTAGGCGAGATCTTTGAAAAGTATGGTGAAAATATCAAGACAGTAGTCCTTGCAGATACTGTCACAGAGGGAATGACAGACGGATATCAGAAGGAGTGGAAGATTAACGGAGAAACAGTTCTTCTTGGTGTTCAAAAGGCACAGTAAACAATTATAAAAGAGGAGTTTGCTTATGAATAATGAGACTTTTGACAAAGCGCAATTTATAAAAGATGTACAGGACAACGTGAAGAACCTGTACCGCAAAACCATCAAAGAGGCAACCCAGCAGGAGATTTTTCAGGCTGTATCCTTTACGGTAAAAGATGTCATCATTGATGAGTGGTTAGCAACACAGAGAAGTTTTGATAAACAGGACCCGAAAATGGTTTATTACATGTCCATGGAGTTCTTAATGGGTCGTGCTCTCGGCAACAACCTGATCAACTTAAAGGCATACAAACAGGTAAAAGAAGCACTCGAAGAGATGGGACTGAATCTGGATGTCATTGAGGATCAGGAGCCGGATCCGGCACTTGGAAACGGTGGACTGGGTCGTCTTGCAGCCTGCTTTATGGAATCCCTCGCAACACTGGGCTATGCAGCATATGGCTGTGGAATCCGTTACCGTTACGGAATGTTCAAACAGAAGATCAAAGATGGTTTTCAGGTTGAGGTACCGGACAACTGGTTAAAAGACGGTTATCCATTTGAATTGCGTAGACCAGAGCATGCCTGTGAAGTAAAATTTGGCGGATATGTCCGTGCAGAAGCAGGTGAGAACGGAAGAACCCGTTTTATTCAGGAAGGATATCAGTCAGTAAATGCCGTACCATACGATATGCCGATCATCGGATATGGTAATAACGTGGTAAATACTCTGATGATCTGGGATGCAGAGCCGATGAACTGCTTCGAGTTAGATTCCTTTGATAAAGGAGATTATCACAAAGCAGTAGAGCAGGAGAACCTTGCTAAGAACTTAGTAGAAGTTCTTTATCCGAACGATAACCATATCGCAGGAAAAGAGCTGCGTTTAAAACAGCAGTACTTCTTTGTATCTGCAAGCGTACAGCGTGCCGTAGCACGTTTTAAAAAGAATCATCCTGACATTCATCAGTTACCGGAAAAAGTAACGTTCCAGTTAAACGATACACATCCGACCGTAGCCGTAGCAGAGTTGATGCGTCTCCTGTTAGATGAAGAAGGTTTAGAGTGGGATGAGGCATGGGAGATCACAACCAAGACCTGTGCATACACAAACCATACGATCATGGCAGAAGCATTGGAAAAATGGCCGATTGAGATCTTCTCCAGATTACTGCCTAGAATCTATCAGATCGTAGAAGAGATTAACAGACGTTTCATCCTTGAGATAGAGAAAAAATATCCGGGCAATCAGGAAAAAGTCCGCAAGATGGCAATTGTCTATGACGGACAGGTAAAAATGGCACATCTTGCAATCGCAGCAGGATATTCCGTTAACGGTGTGGCAAGACTTCATACAGAAATCTTAAAGAACCAGGAATTAAAGGATTTTTACGAGATGTTCCCGCAGAAATTCAACAATAAGACCAATGGTATCACACAGCGCCGTTTCTTAATGCATGGAAACCCACTGTTAGCAGACTGGGTAAGCAATAAGATTGGCGAGGACTGGATTACGAACTTAAAACATTTAAAGAAATTAGAGATCTATGCGGATGACAAGAAAGCACAGCAGGAGTTCATGCAGATCAAGTACCAGAACAAGCTGCGTTTGGCAGAGTACATCCAGAAGCACAACGGAGTGGAAGTAGACCCACGTTCTATTTTCGATGTACAGGTTAAGAGACTGCATGAGTACAAGAGACAGTTATTAAATATCCTTCATGTGATGTATCTGTACAATCAGTTGAAAGAGCATCCGGAAATGGAATTCTACCCAAGAACCTTTATCTTCGGAGCAAAGGCAGCAGCAGGATATAAAAATGCAAAGCTAACGATTAAACTGATCAATAGCGTTGCAGATGTGATCAATAATGACCCGAGTATCAATGGAAAGATCAAAGTTGTATTCATTGAGGACTACAGGGTATCGATTGCAGAGTGGATCTTTGCGGCAGCAGATGTATCTGAGCAGATTTCTACAGCAAGTAAGGAAGCCTCAGGAACAGGTAACATGAAGTTTATGTTAAATGGTGCTTTAACACTTGGAACTATGGATGGAGCCAATGTAGAGATCGTAGAGGAAGTCGGAGAAGAGAATGCATTTATCTTCGGTATGAGTTCCGATGAAGTCATTGAGCATGAGCAGAAACGTGATTACAATCCGATGGATATTTTCAATCAGGATCAGGATATCCGCAAGGTATTAATGGAACTGATCAACGGATTCTATTCACCAAATGATCCGGAGTTATTCCGTGATCTGTATAACTCACTGCTGAATACACAGTGTACACAGTTTGCAGATACCTATTTCATCTTAGCAGATTTCCGTTCCTATGCAGAAGCGCAGAAACGTGTGATGGAAGCATATAAAGATGAAGAAGGCTGGGCAAAGAGTGCAATTTTAAATGTTGCAAATTCAGGAAAATTCTCATCAGACAGAACCATCCAGGAATATGTGGATGACATCTGGCACTTAGATAAAGTAACAGTAGATATGAGTGTCGTTGAGGATTAATCGGCATTAATAGAATATAGGGATCGTGTGAAAAACCGGAACAGAAGGCTGGGAGGGCTGGATGTTTCCGGTTTTTTGATCAGCAAATTACACAAAGCCGAGTCTATTTTGTTCCGTTGTACGAAAATAAGAAAATCTAAGTCTGCCTGAGTCAGGCTGTGATAGAGTGACGTGTACGTCTTAAACGCCCCGTCCATGGGGCATTAAGACTTTTGCTGCCGTCCATGGCAGCAAAACACTATATATGAACAGCCAGACTAAGATTTACTAATTTTCTCCCAAAGTCACAAAAGTAGTCCCGGCTTTGTGCAAGTTGCCAGCCACTAAATTGTGAGCCGTCTTTTGACACCCTAATCTTAATAGGTAAAAGACTGGGGAAAATATTATGAGAAAAATGGAAGAATTATGATACCAATATCGGTACAAGTACATCATTCGTTTGTGGATGGAATACATATTGGACGATTTGTGAATAAATTACAGGGGTATTTTGATAGAACAGATTAATGAATGCCACAGATTTGGACAATTGTAAGTATGACACGATCCGTATCGTACATGTGACAGGACGATTCTTACTATTTTCTGTAGAGTATGTTACCTTCTGATCAGCCATTAGGCAGTCAAATACCTGTGATATTTGACCCTCGCGGCAATAAAGCAAAAGGAAGGTTAGATAAGATGAACAGAAATGGAAAGAAATTATTGACTTTAGGAATGGTGTTGCTTGTAATGTTTGTAATCTGGACATTTCAGACATATTTAGTTGGTGCCGGAGCATCATCCTTGCGTGAAGCCATCAAATTATTCTGGACCTTCCGTGTTCCGTGGGGATGGACATACACTGCCGGAACAGTAGCTGATTGGGTGGCACAGTT
>JABLTO010167538.1_pt1 | contig 104493 bp, 94 predicted proteins | sample 7160091 | NCBI WGS metagenome assembly JABLTO01 (sample SAMN14651225, study PRJNA627086) | human gut metagenome | isolation source: feces | host: Homo sapiens | reverse complement strand
TGCTCACTCTCTGCCGGAACATAAGGCGAAAGAAATGGATCGGCTCGGGAAAATGTATAATCCGTCTTAATAAGCCGTCATAATTCATAAAAGGCTTGTAAAATTGAATACTATAAAGGATAAGTCGTATAACTATCAGTTTTGCGATTTTTTATTTTGTCCAAAAATCGCTGTAATTAAACATTTGACGGAGAAAGGAGTTTTCTGTGGAATATAGCGAGGTTTTATCGTATTTCAAAAATGATATTCGTAATAATCCCGACATTGAGATTATTCGGCTTAAACACGGTTATATGATTTTTTACTGGGATGATGTAGAACATTCATACTATCATAGCAGCGAACTTATACAAAGCCCCGAAAAGTTGTATGAGATATTAAATAAAGAATTTGAAAAATAGTTTAATTGCATTGAATTTTCAACGGAAGAAGGAATATTTATTATGGAAAATGAAAAACGATTACACGGGTGCTGCTTTACGGGACATCGCCCGGAAAAATTAAGCCTTTCCGAAAATGAGGTAAAACATCTTTTGGAAAAGGCTATTGACAATGCAATAGCGGACGGATATGTAACTTTTATAACGGGTATGGCAAAAGGTACGGATATATGGGCGGCTGAAATTGTGCTTGAAAAGAAAAAGCGGAATGACGCTCTGCGCCTCATCTGTGCCATACCGCATCCCGACTTTGAGAAACGGCGTGGATTCTTTGAAGAACGGCGGTATAACCGCATATTAAAAAATGCCGATTATGTAACCATAATCAGCGATCACTATTATAGAGCTTGCTATCAAAAACGCAATGAATGGATGGTTGACCGTTCAAGCCTTGTAATTGCCGTTTGGAACGGTCAGCCAAGTGGGACAAAGAACACAATAGATTATGCCGATCGCAAGGATGTTAAAGTTGTTAATGTTTTAGATACAACAATGCAATAAAAACGGCATTATTTACAGTTCCTTTTAAATTCGATTTACGAACAACCGTTAAATCTTCTTTTTATAGCCGCAATCGCAATACGAGCCGCCGGACGCAATGGTATATCGGCGCACAAAATTCGTGGCTCCGCCTGCCTCGCTCATCGTATAATCCAAGCGGCACATTGCAGGCGTCAAATCGAACAGTCCAAGCTCTTTCATCAGCACGCAAATTCCGCACTTTGTAAATCGCCCCTCATAGCCGCTGCCGTCCGAATATTCATAAAAATCCATATTCCACGAGTACGGGTTGCGGTCGGCAGCTTTTAATTCGGCAGTTTTTTTCATTTCTGCAATGTCTTTGGCGGTGAATTTTTTCTTTCCGCTTTGGCGGCAGAGCCACCTCATAAACCTTGTCATCATCGCTTTTGAATAGTATTCGGTAAGTTCGTCAACATTTGGTCTTTTGGGTATAGAGAGTACAAAAGCACCCAGCATTGCACAGCCGACAATGTTTGTTTTAAACTGATCTCTCTTTTCAAATTCGGATAGATTACGGATAATGCTTTTGTATCTGCTTTTTGCGTTTTTCGATATTTGTTTGGCTGTGATTTTATTATATCCTAATTCGGAGACAAGATTTTCTCTGAATGATTTTTCAAATAGCACCCACATTCCGAGCGGTATTCCTATATATTTCATTTTGCACCTCCGAAATCAAGACGCACAATCTGCATTTTCATAATATTATCGCCTACGCTTGCTAAAAACTTAAAAAATCTGCCGACAGGCGCATTTTTAAGGTCGCCGTAACCGAGCATATACCCTCTGCTTGAAATGCTCATATCTCTGATCCATAAGGAAAGCTCTTTCTTTGCGTCCGAAACGGAAAAGTAAGCGCCGACGTCTTTTATCTTTGATTCCTTAAGCCAGGTCTTTCCAATCATCTTTACAGCAGTTTTCCCGGCGGCGTCAAACACCATTCTGCCGCCGCCAAACACATTCGACATAGCCTGAACAAGCTTTTTAACCTGTTCGGTGCGAAAGTAGTAAAACACACCTGCCGCAAAAAGCACAATACCGTCCGATGCGTCGATTTTTTCAAGCCAACTTAAATCATTCAAGTCGGTAGCAATGTTTATTTCACGCTCGCCGGCAGGAAGTAGTTGGTTTCGCACAGCTATAACATCGGGAAAATCAAGGTTGTAGATTTTGCATTTTCCGTTATCGCAAAGGCGTCCTGTGTTATCAAGTCCACAGCCTAAGTTTACAACCGCCGCGTTCGGGTGCGTACTCAAATAATCCCGAACCTCCCACGCAAGGTCGTTTTGACGCATCGCAACCTCCAAAAATCCAAATCTTTGCATAAGGCTCTTTGATTTTTCCGCAACATCCGAAAAGTCATAATCAATTTTATCAATCAGTTCGGACGCTGTTTCATCATAATACAATGTGGGATACAGTTCGGAACACATTTTCCGTGCATAAAGCGGAATAATAAGCGTTTCCTGTACAGTGTTCTTTTCAATTTTATATTTCATAGTAACGCTCCTTTTTTTATCAACACCGCCACCGCACAAGGAATCCGTCCTTCACATAAAGTATAGCTTGCTTCTGCATATCCCGCAGCAGCAAAAAAATCTCTGTTTGTCTCCGGAGTGAATTTTCTCTTAAAGTCAGCTCCGGCTTTTTCGATTGCCTTTGAAGCACCATTGATCTTGCCGTTTTCAGTACGGTTCATATATGTCGGAATAATGATTTTTCCGCCCGGGCGGCATACCCGTTCAAGCTCGTGCAGAGCCTTGTACGGTTCGTCCAGCAAGTGAATCACATTTGCAGCAACTACTGCATCAAAACTATGATCGGGATAATCAAGGTGCATGATGTCTGCTTTTTCAAAATGTACGTTGGCATATTTACGGCACTTTTTCTTTGCTCGCTCCAACATTTTTTCGGAAAAATCCGTTGCAACAAGGCTTTTGCACCGCTGTGCTGTTTCTTTTGTGAGTAATCCGGTGCCGCAGGCACATTCCAAAACCTCATATTCGGGCAGAATCAGATTTTTCACCACAGAACAAAGTTCCTCATTTGTTTTTCGGTTGATAACATTTGCAAAAACGTCATATACACACGCAACATTATCCCAAAACATAGCTTACCTCCGTTATTTCAGTCTTCTTATTTCCCTGCTGCCTTTAAAAATCCGTTTTTTGCATTTTCCTCCGTATCATCAGACTCATCATAGGCATCGTACGGTGCCGACGGATCATGAACTTTCTTTTTAAACGGTGAACACAGCTTTTCCTTATGTGCAAATGCAAATTCAAAGTTGTCGGTAAAACCTGTATGTCCCGTAATAAACAGCGGCTTAACACACATTTTCTTCAGTTTTTGCTCAAGAATCCCGAGCGATCTCACCGCCAGCTTATTGCTTTCCGCAAGTGCTGAAATAAAGCTGTAACCGCCGTCTGCACCAAACCAAATCGTATCTCCGGTAAACAGATATTTATCATCAATCATATATACCATATGTCCCCATGTATGACCCGGAACAAGAAATGCGTGGATTTTAATATCGCCTATTTTAAAGGTTTCGCCGTCCTTTAACAGTTGCTTTTTGTTATTTATCGTCACCTGCGGCAACTTATATAGGCGGTGCATAACCCTTCGGCGAACCTCGCCCGCAAGATAACGATTTTCGATTTCTCCGATATAAAGTTTTGCCTTTTTGAACAATCCCAAGCTGTCTGCCTCAACCGCCCCAACGTGGTCGGTGTCCTGATGCGTTATAAGAATATGCCGTATTGATTTTGGGTCAATCCCAAGCCAGCCCATTTTCTCCGCAAGCCTGTCATAGTTGTAGCCTGCGTCAATCATAATTGTTGTTTCACCCTTGCGATAGAAAAATATATTTGCAACCCACTCTCTTACGCAAGCGACATTTTCATCAATCCACCCGGTGTTAAGCGGCTTAAATATCTCTTTTCCGCGGTAAATCCGGCTCATTGCCACACGCTGAAATTCCGTTGCTTTTTTTGACATAATATCCCTCACTTTTCCGTCGTAACGCACAACCAATTATTCTTTTTCCGAATCTGAATATTGCGAAACATTGCCTGTCCGAGATATGTTTTCAATTCTGTATCTTTATATATGGTCATTCCCTCAATGATTTTTGTCCATTTCTCATCTTTAGCCTCATCACCGCTAACCTCATTACATATTAGAAATGTTCCGCCGGGTTTCAGTACCCGATAGATCTCACAAAAGCATTTCGGCAAATCCTGCCAAAAATAGATGGTTTCAAAAGCCGTAACAGCATCGAAACAAGTCGCCGAATACGGCATATTCATCACATTACCTTTCATAACTGTGCAGCGTCCTTCTGCAACAGCCTCATTATTGACTTTTTTGGATTTTTCCACACTGACAATAGAATAGTCAATACCATTTACAATGCTATGCGGATATTTCTTAAGAAGCTTTTTGATGTTCGCTCCACCGCCGCAGCCACAGTCCAATATCTTGGCATTTGACGAAACTTTCAAAAATTGAAGTCCCCAATGTGCCACAGGTTTGTGCCCTATATTCATCATTGCGGTCATAACTTTCCCGCCGAATCCCACAGGTTTACGAGTGTTTTCAAAAAATGACATTATCTCACCGTCCAATTCTGTCCTTGAAGCTGTAAATCAGCCATTCTCTTAAATATTCCGTTTTTATTTAAAAGTTTCTCCGGTGTGCCTTGCTCGGCAACAACACCGTCCGATAATACAACTATTTTATCGGCTCCGGCAACTGTTCTCATTCTGTGCGCAATGACAAGAACCGTTTTATTCCTGATAAGTCTTGAAAGAGCCGTCTGTATAGCGGTTTCGTTTTCTACGTCAAGACTTGCCGTTGCCTCGTCCAAAAGTATAATCGGTGCGTCTTTCAAAAATGCTCTGGCGATTGAAATCCGCTGTCTTTCGCCGCCCGACAATTCGCAGCCGTTTTCGCCGATATTGGTATTCCATTTATCGGGGAGCTTTTCGGCAAATTCATCACAATTCGCAAGGTGTGCCGCCGCCAAAACCTCCTCATCGGTTGCGCCTTTTCTGCCGAGTCGGATATTTTCCATAATGGTGTTATTAAAAAGCGTTACATCTTGAAAAACGATAGAATAAAGCGTCATCAGCTTTTCGGGATCGATTTTTGAAATATCCATACCGCCGACAGTAATTTTGCCCTTTTGGTTATCCCAAAATCTGACCGCAAGCCGTGAAATGGTTGTCTTTCCGCCGCCGGACGGACCGACAAGCGCCGTAACCTCGCCCTGTTTTGCGGTGAACGACACATCACTAAGCACCGTTTCGCCGCTCTTATAGGCAAAGCCCACATGGTCGAATGTAATGTCGCACCCTTTGTTTGTGAGAGTGTCGCCGCCCTGCTGAATTTCGTGGTCTAAGATTTCGTTCATTCGTGCAACATTTGTCCGCATTGCAATCACCGCCGCAAGGTTTTGAAGTGATGCCTGCATAGGGTCATAAAGACGGGAGGCAACGAGCAAAAACATAAACAGCGTTAAAACATCTATTTTTCCGCTGACAAGCCGTGACGCACCGACAAGTGCAACGGTTGCGATGCCGAATTTTAACACCATTCCGGCAGAGGTTACGAAAACGGCAGTGGTTATTTCCGTTTTGAAAGCGCCTTTTTCAACGGAACGGATTTTACTTTTTAAACCTTTAAGATAACTGCTTTCCGCATTGTTTGCTTTGAGGTCACGCAATGTTTCTATGTATTCCTGTATTCCGTCAGCACAAGCCATTTTGACCGACATATTCCTTTGCTGTGCTCTGTCCTGAACCTTGTAACTCAGCACGATAATCAGCACCGACACGGGAATTACCCACAGTGCCGCAAGTGCCATTGCCTTGTCAAACGCAAACAAACCGAGTGCAATGACTATCGTGGAAATCACCGAGCCGAACAGCGCCGGTATGTAGTGCGAGCAGTCTTTTTCTAAAACTTCGCAGTCCGCCATAATCGTACTTGTGAGGTCGGCAAGGTCTTTTTTGCCGAAAAACGAAAGAGGTAGCTTTCTGAGCCTTTCGGCTAAGCTTAATCTACGTTTTCCGCTTTCCTCGTATGTCGTAAAAAATGTATTGTTATACTGAAACCAAGTTGTAATTAATATAAGCGCAAAGCATATAACGCAGCCGACTGTGTAAAAAACTGCTTTTCCGCCCATATCGCCGCCGAGTAAATCCTTGACCAAATAATATAAAAATCCTGTCGGCAGCATAAATGCCATATTCTGAAAGGCGCAGGCGATAATGCCTTTTATTAACCCTACCGCACCGTCTTTTGACGATGCCGTGGCTTTTTGTATAAGCTTAATCATTTCTCGATTCCTCCGTTTCGTTTGATACTTTCCAGCTAACGGATGATTGATAGTCATTTTGCATTTTATAGAACATACCTTTCTTTTCTATGAGTTCCGCTCTGTTTCCGTATTCCGCAATCTTTCCGTCCGAAATTACATAAATGCAATCCGCATTCCGAACGGTTGAAAGCCTGTGTGCAATCATAATAACCGTTTTACCCTCGGAAAGCTTTGCAAAAGCCGTCTGCACCTTTACCTCATTATCGGGATCCGCAAAGGCGGTCGCCTCGTCCAAAATTATAATCGGAGCGTTTTTCAGCACTGCACGGGCAATGGCAATTCTCTGCATTTCACCGCCGGAAAGATAAACTCCCCGACTTCCGATAACTGTATTGACGCCATCGGGGAATTTTTCGATAATATCCATACACTGCGCAGCCCTAAGCGCATTTAAAACTTCTTCATCCGTGGCATTGGATTTGCCCATTTTAACATTATCGAGAATGGACGCTTTGATGAGCTTGCTGTTTTGGAACACAAATGAAACCGTGTTCATAAGTTCGTCCTTGGGAATATCACGAACATCAACACCGCCTATTTTGATACTTCCCGAATTTACATCAAAAAATCTTGAAATAAGGCTTGCAAGCGTTGATTTTCCGCCGCCGGACGGACCGACAAAAGCAACTGTTTGTCCGCCCTTTATTTTCAGTGATATACCTGAAACAACTTCTTTTTTGCCGTCATAGCTGAAATGAACATTTTCCAGCTCAACAGACGCATCTTTCGGATTTTGCGGATTGTTTCCGACGCTCATAGGCTCGGCATTAAGCACACTGTCAATTCTTTCGATAGCGTCGCCGATAACCATACCCTCCTCGCTCATATACATAATTTTTGTGAGCGTGACCGATATAACAGGCGTTATGATTATGTAGAACAAGAGGTTTACGAAAAATTCGCTTGTAACAGTGCCGTTTGTAAACCAAAACGCACCGAGTATTAAAAACGCAAACACACCGTTTATTGCCGCAGTGTAGAGCATCATCGGCAGCCGCATATCCTTTGTGTAGGCAAGAACCCACTTCTTGTATTCGTCAATCGTAGCTTTGAATTTTTTGAAAGAAAATACCGACTGTCCGAATGTTTTCACAACAGGAATACCTCGCACATATTCAACCGCCTCATTAGACATTGCCGCAAGCGCATTGCCGTACTGCCTCATTTTTTCTTCCATTCGTTTTCCCGTCATTGCGGACATAACCGCAAACCCAACGGCAACAGGCACAAGGCTCAAAAGTCCGAGCCGCCAATCGAAAACCAAAAGCAGTGCAAGCAGTCCGACAGGTGTCGCCATTGCCGCATATTTATCCGGCAGCTGATGTGCAAGATAGGTTTCGGTCGCCGCAGTGGAGTCGTTTATGATTTTGCGCAGCTTTCCGCTGCCGAAGCTGTCGGTAAAGCCGATAGGCAGTTTTGCGATATGCTCGGTTATGTCAATACGCATATTTGCCGCAATGCGAAATGCCGCAAGGTGCGAGCAGAGCAGTGCGCCGATATAGATTAAATACGATATAATCGCATAAGCCATTGCCATTATGCCGTAATGCGTAAGATTTTGCGCACTGCCGAAATTCGGCGAGGCTTTCAATACCTCGTTGATAATTTTCCAAATGTACCAAAAGGGCACAAGTGCAGCCAGTGCGCTTACGGCAGATAAAATCCACGAAACATAAGTAAAATACTTGTGTCCGCCGGCATAAGATAAAAGCCGTGATAAATTTGATTGTTTTTTCAAAACAATTCCTCCTTGCATTGATTTGTTTTACGTTGCCTTATAGTTAGTTTAACCTAACATATATTCAAAAAATATAGGGATTAAAATCCCATAATTTTTTTCCAGCCGGCAGTATAGAACGCTTTGAGCTCCTCAAGATATTCTGCCGCATTCTCATGCGGAATATCGTGAATAATCACTTCAAAAAATGCCGAAAACAATCCGCTTGCCAATATATGTTCAAGCGTTTTGTCAACATTGTATTTCGGATAGCCGAGTTGTTCCATTGTTTTTGCAAACTTATGCGTGGCATCGACCTCAATTTCCGCCATATCGTGAATTATATTTTCATATTTTGTGCCGTCGGAGGAGCAGAGAATAAGCTTGAATTCATCTTTATTGGCATAGCAATAATCCATCATTTTTATCATTCCCTCGCCGGAAAGCTCGCCCATTTGCTTCGCCTGTTCCTGCGGCGAGAGCTTTGTAAAAGCGCTTTGCGTTTCGCAAAACATACCCATAAGCGTGTCGTATTGCTCGCCGACAAGTGCGTCAAACAATTCCTCTTTGCTCTTAAAATAGCCGTAAAATGCGCCTGTTGTCACACCTGCATTTTTTACAATTCTACGCAGTGATGCCGATCGAAAGCCTTTTTCGGAAAATTCGGCTTTTGCGGCCGAAAGAATATCATCAAGCGTATTATTTTCGTTTTTATTCATTTTCAACCCTCCGCAAAATAAAATATAACACTGTTACATTTATTATAACAGTGTTATATCGTTTTGTCAATAGTTTTATTAAATTTTAATTTTATTTTTCCGAATAATTTGAAAGTCTTGCCATAATCGAAGCAAGCTGCGCACGGGTTAAATTTCCGTTTGGCTCGATAAGTCCGCTGTCGTGTCCTTTTATCAGTCCCATTTCATAGCAGATTGCCATATCTTCTTTTGCGTAATCCGAAATTTGCTCATAATCGCTATGTTCTTTTATTTTCTCGCTGCCGGTCGGTAAGGGGATCTCTTTGTAATTCAGATACCGTACAATCATTGCCGAAATCTGTTCACGGGTAACTGCACTTTCGGGGGCAAATTCTGTTTCGGAAATACCTTTTACAACACCGTTTTCCGCACCCCATGAAACATAGTTTGCATAGTATTTTTCTGTCGTCACATCGGTAAATTCCGTATTGGAAGCCACAATTTCATCTTTTGAAAATCTTCCGAGTACGGTAACCGCCATTGCTCTTGTAACAGTTCCGTCGGGATCGAAAATCGTATCCGATATGCCTGTGAACAAGCCGTTCTTTACGCCGCTGTAAATATCGTTTTCCGCCCAATGACCGTTAATATCGGTAAATTTCCGATCCGAATAAGTTTGTGAAGTGTCCGGTAACGTGACGTCCGGTTTTCTTACGCTGCCGCCGCTTGAAGAACCACCGCTACTGCCGCCGGATGTTCCTTGTCGGGTTATCGAAACGGTAAACGGGTTTGATGAGGTGTCGCCGCTTGTCTTGTTGGTTTCGTCAACGGTGACAATTTTTGAATCAACCAAAGCAATCGTTCTCGTTCCGCTGCCGCTGTAGGTATAGTTTAATGTTGCTATTTTCTTTTTTTCGGCGCTGTATTTGTTGGTGTTTGAAAAAAATCCGAAATACAGGCATCCGTCTTTTATAGTCTGTACCTTTGACTCATTCTGCAATTCATCCGATAAAATAAGTGATGTAAATTCCACATCGCTTTGTGACGGTTTGATCCCAAATTCCGCCCCTGCATAGGCACTGTCAGTTTCCAAATAAATATCAAACGAAATTTCTCTGTCGTTTTTACCAAGTGTAATGCTTGCACTTGAGGGCGTGATTTGTGCCGCATAGGCAGCAACAGACGAAATACTCAAACAAACGATCACAGCAGCCGAAAACAGCTTTTTTGTTATTCTGTTCATAATATCCTCCTACTTAAATGACAGGGCTGTAGTAGAATACAGCCCTGTATCATGCGTCATTATTTTGTAAAGTTCAGCCAAATTGCCATATAATCCTCGATGTCGATTCTGCCGTCATCGTTGAAATCGCATTTTGATGCATCATTCCAGTTTGAACTGTTCTTATCTGCACGATAGTAAAGCTGTGCTTTGGTAATATCCAAAAGATCAACCGTTCCGTCTTGATTGACGTCATAGGAAAGTGCATCCGTAAAGGTTGCCTCGGATGGGTCGATTCCGTTCACTTTGCCGTATTTTACGGTTTTATCGGCGTCCCAACCCGATACCTTGACATCGGTGATTTTCAGCGTTGCATTTTCGGCGTTGACCGTGATTTTTGCAATATCTGCGGACTGAGCCGACGAAAACAGTTCGCCGTTTGCATTGAGATAACCCAAAATCACTTTGCCGCCCTCTGTGCCGCCGATGACGGTAAATCCGTTACTTCCGCTGACTGTTACATCATTGGTTGATGTTTCAAAAGTAATTTGAATATTTGCAATCCTTGACGATTCGGAAAGTGCAAGCGTGAAATACGATTTTCCTTTTTCGGAAACCGCTTTATCCGCTTTAAGCGATACTTTGGTTTCGATTTTTTCCTCTGCCGGTTTAGGTATTTCGGAATCCGTAACGGAAATTGTGCAAGCAGCATTTACGCCGTTCACTGCCGTTGCCGTAATTATTGCACTGCCTGCCGAAACGGCGGTTACAACGCCCTTGCTGTCAACGGTCGCAACCGTGTTGTCTGAGCTTTCCCAACGAATTGATTTATTCGTTGCTGTTTGCGGCAGTACTGTTGCCGATAATTGTAGTTTGTCGCCTTTTTTCATAGCAGCAGACGTTTTGTTCAGCGTTACTTTCGTTACTTCGTGATCTTCACCGCCGGATATTGAAGAATCAATTACTGCAAAATATCCCAAACTGCCTGTCTGTACGGTAAAGGTCTTGCTTACTTGCGATGATGAAATTTCCACCGCCTCACCGTTTTCATAACAATACAGCTTTGCATTTTTGGAGTAACCGTCCGGGAGTCCGATGCTTACAGTATAGGTATCGTTTTCGGTATCCGTGCTTACGGATACTTCATATACTTTCAAAATTCCGTTTTCCGATTTTGCCTGAAATGCGTCATATTCGTCGCCCGAATTTATCTCGTTCACAACAAGCTGCGAATTGATCGAAAACTTTCCCTCAACCCTGACTTTTTTGTCGAGATTGATTAGGTAAAAGCTTCCGAAATCAACACCGTCAAGATTGGATACACTATCAAGAATTTCGTATTGATAGCCCCAGTCGGCAACATTATTTACCGCCCAACGCTCTCCGTTCGAGCCTTTTTCCACATATACAACAAGGCTTTTCGGGCTGTCGGGGAACATATCATAGGCTCCGAGCGTATCATCATTCGGAAATCCCGTAACACTTGCCGGAATTACCACTCTTTGCAGATTGGTGCAGCCCTCAAACGCTGCCAGTGTAATGTTTACAAGACCGTCCGGAAGAATTAAATTTGTAAGCGATTTGCAATCGGCAAATGCGTACATTTCAATGTTGGTTGCCGCTTGCGGAAACTCAATTGACGAAAGGCTTGTGCAGCCTTTGAAAATGCTGTGCGGTATGCTTGTCAGATTTTTCGGCAGCTGAATATGCGTAAGCTTTGCGCAATCTTCAAAAGCCCCGGAACCCAGCGACTCCACCGTATCGGGTACTGTTACATCGGTTAATCCCGAATGCTCAAAAGCGTTGCCGCCGATGATTTTTACTGTTTCGGGAATCTCTATATCCGTCAGCTTCCCGGCATTTTTGAATGACCCTGCCCAAATGCGGTTGACTGTTCTTCCTCGAACGCTTTCGGGGATACGGTAAGATCCCTCTCTGCCGCTCGGATAAGCCGTCAATGTCAGATTCGGATCGTCATACTGCGGCTCACCCTCATTGACCCACGGTCCGAACATAACGCCGTTGTCGTCCGTGAAATAATATGGATTTTGCGGATGTACCGTTATTTTTTCCATACTATCGCAGCCTTTGAATACATTTGCCGTTACATAACTTGCCACAGCGGGAATTTCACATTCGGTAAGTTTCGGACAATTTGCAAATGCATCCAGTCGGATAATAAGATCCGCTCCGTCTGTGGGATCTTCAAATATGACCCGTTCCAGCTCGGTGCAGCCGTCAAATGCGTGGTAGCCGATTACCTGTACGCTGCCGGGAATCGTTACGCTTGTGATATTATCGTTATTCAAAAACGCCTCTCCCGCAATGATGGTGACGGTATCGGGAATTTTTATATCTCCGCCGTCTCCGAAATAACCGAGGAGCTGACCGTCTTTAATATTTGCGCCGATCAGTCCGTCATTGCCGGCGGATACGCTGACGGTAAATCCCATCAGCATAGCCACAATCACTACAAGAGAAGATAATCTGTTAAAAATTTTGTTCTTCATATATGCTCCTTTTTAGAAATCGCTTAAATGATTGAATATGTCTATGTAGTCCTGAATGTCAACCTTGTTGTCGCCGTTTACATCCATTGCTTTTGCTTTTGCCCAAGTTTCGTCCGACGACGCTGCCTGATAGTATCTTTGCGCCTCGGTAATATCAATAATGTCGACCGTACCGTCACTATTTACATCATAACTCGGAACAAATACACTTGCCGATGATGTGCCGATTGTAACCGTACCGTTCATTGCCGACTCATCTTCACCGACAACGCCTGCCGCTTTTGCATCGGTTATTTTTGCAGTGATATTTCCCTTTGCATCGGCTTTTAAAGGAACGGCAATTTCTGCAAGCTTTGTTTTTTCTGCTGAAGAAAATCCCGAAACATTTCCGGTAATTCCGACATATGCTTTTAAGATAAGTTTTCCGTTTTCTTCTGTCCAGTTTGATGTTCCGCTTGTGAATTTGTCGTTAGCAACCGTAACCGTACCTTCACTAACCTGTGCCGCACCGAATGACACCTTTAAAAGAACCGCATTCACATTTTCGGCATTATCAAAATAAATGCCGTAAACCGCTTTTCCGTCCTTTATCTCCGGATCTGCCGAAATAGAAAGGCTTGCGGAAACCGTCTTGACTTCGGGAGTTTGTCCCGCAACGGTGATGGTTGTATTTTCGGGTGTATAATATTTGGTATATGCGGATGTGGATTCAAAAATCTTTGCAACTTCTTCGTTTTTCACAATGACCTTGCTGCCGGGATTCATCTCGGTGCAAATTTCCGAGCCGATTGACGGAGCTGTTTCATGCTCAAGGACAATTTCCTCAATGGCTTTCATTCCGTTAAATGTGTAGCCACCCAAGCTTGTAATGCTTGCCGGAACGGTAACTTTTTTCAAAACAGGGTTGTTTCTGAAAAGGTGCATTGCAGTGGAAGTTACGGCTTTTCCGTTCACTTCTGTCGGAATGGTGTATTCCGTTTCCGTTTTTCCGCCGGGATATACAACCATTACCGCCTTATCACTGCTGACATTGTAAAGTACATTATCAACAGCAGCAAACTTTTGCGCACCGTCTTTCATTGTGATTGAGGTCAATGCGTCGCAGCCGTACAGAAAATTGTATCTTGTCGAGCTGAGTCTTGCCGGAAGCTCAATGGAGGTGAGTGCGGTACAATTTGCAAATGCACCTAAATTGATCGTAAGCGACGATGCCGTATCATCGTCAAAATTTACGGTATTAAGCGCTGTGCAGCCGGAAAATGCGCTTGATGAAATCATATCCACCGACCCGGGGATTTCAACGCTTTGCAGTCCCGTACAATCCTTGAACGCACTGAGTCCTATTTCTGTATATCCGTCCGGAATCGTGACGCCGGTAATACTTTCGTTTCCCTCAAATGCATTGCCGACTGAGGTTATCTGATATTCCGTTCCGTTGATTTCTGCGGTTATCGGCAAAGTGATTTCGCCGCCTTTGCCGTTATATGCCGAAATGCTTACCACATACGGCGAGGAGTAGCCGGATTTTGAGCGGTCAACCGTAAAATCTCCGACCGTTGTGGTGGCAGCATTGGCGCTGACCGCGCCGATTCCCATCAGCATCACTGCCGAACACATCGTTATCATTGTTTTTTTGAATAAATTTTTCATCGCATAATCTCCATTCTATTTATTTATCGTTGCTTTATCCGCAAGCGGACGCATTGATATCATACTATCCCATACCATAACTGATATAGACTCGGAATTAGTGAAATCAATTCCGCTGACATCAAGTTTATTTTTGCCTTGATGTAATGTAATATTTTCTTTGTGAGTGCTTACCAATTTGCCGTTTTCGTCATATGCCGCAAAAATCACATCGACATTTTGAGCTTTGGAAGAAAGAATATCAACCGCATCTTGACTGAAATCTAAAACGCTGCACTCATTTACCGCATATTTTATACTTGTTGCGGAAACTTTTACTTCTCCTTTTACCGCAGTACCGTCTGTTTCGGTAATTCCGGCACATATCACATTTGATATATCCGCAATAAACTCCCCGGTTGAGGAAACATCAATTGGAATGACGATTTTCGCAACCTTAATTCTTTCGTTTGACGAAAACCCCGTTTTATTTCCGGTTCTTCCGAGGTATCCTTTTACAGAAATCTTGTTGTCGGTATTCCAAGTTGTATGCAATATGTCAAAGCATTCATTTTTTTCAAGAATTGCTTTTCCCGCATTTTTACTGTCAAAATTCATCTCAAAGAAAAGCGTACTTAAACAGTTCGTGTTTTCTAAGTATAAATTATACTCTATCCCTGTTTCGGTGCGTTTTGGTTCAACAGCTAATGCGGTTTGCGGTTTTTTCTCTGTTTGTGCAAAGACAGCAATATTTGTTATTACAATCAACACAGATACGATTGCTCCGATTATTTTTTTGCGTAAGTTCACTTGATCACATCACTGCTTTAATTGATTATCGAGTTAGCTTTAACTAACTCAACTGTAAAAAATAGATATTTTATAACATCACTCCTTGTTTATGGTTAGCCTAAACTAACCACGGATTTTTTTAAAAGAGCCTATCTCTCGGCTCTTTTGTTCGGTCGTCACACCATAATTAACAAAATAAAGTGTATCACAACAAATTTAATTTGTCAATACTGAAAAAAATTTTTGTAGATACTTTACAAATCAAAACATTTGTGGTATATTATTTATAGTTAGTCGTCACTAACCGTAAATAACGCCAAATTATTTACGAAAGGGTTTTAAGAAAATAAAATGAATAATAAATTTTTCAAACGCACGATTTCAGCATTTATTTCGGCGTTTCTTATAATTTCAAATTCAGCTGTATTTGCCGAAACTAATGACATTTTTGTTTTGCCGTCAGATTGTATCAGCAAAAGTGATGAAAATAAAGACACTCGTATTATTATTGAACTTGAGGACTCGCCTTTGCTTTCTTACAGTGAAAAAATCAATACATATTCTAATGTTTCGGATTTTCTTTCATCAAAAGAAGCAAAAGAGATAGAGCAAAGGCTTGAACAGGATTGCAAGGCTGTCAAAAAAAGCCTTGTTCAAAGCGGTATGGAATTTACCGTTAAGCGTGAGTATTCTACAATTATGAACGGTTTGGCTGTTGAAGCAAGTATTGCGGACTTGGAAGCTATCAAACAAACTGACGGTGTAAAAGAAGCTTTTGTTGCAGAATTTTACTCTTTGCCTGAACCGATAAATACCTATTCAAGCGGCGGAGTATCCGCGATAGGCGGCGATATTGCCGGTGATTTGGGTTTTACGGGCAAAAACAGTGCCGTAGCAATTCTCGATACCGGACTTGACTTATCGCACCCGGCATTTTCATCGGTGAACAGTCCGAAATATTCCAAAGAGGATATTGAAAGCGTTATAAAAAACAATAAAATGACGATTGGAAAGTTGAATGTTTCAAAGGTCTATATCAACGATAAAATCCCATACGCATATGATTATGCCGATGTTGACACCAATGTTTCCGGTGGTGAATCGCACGGAACGCACGTTGCCGGAATTGTCGGTGCAAACAGCGGCGGTGTGGTCGAGGGTGTCGCACCGGACGCACAGCTGTTTATCATGAAGGTGTTCGGCGACTCGTCCGGCGGTGCATATGATGACGATATTCTGGCAGCGCTTGACGATTCGGTTAAATTCGGCGTTGATGTTATAAATATGAGCCTTGGCTCAACGGCAGGCTTTTCCGAAAGTGCATATAAATCTATGCGTGAAGTTTATAATCGTGTAAAAAATTCAGGAATAGCTTTATACTGTGCAGCCGGAAACGAATACAGCTCAACATATGAGAATGCAGCCGGAAACGATTTGCCGAAAGCGACAGAACCAGATAACGGTGTGGTCGCCTCACCATCAACCTATGAAGCCGCTCTTTCGGTTGCGAGTATGAACAATATCGAAACGACATCAATTTATCTGCTTGCAAACGGCAGAAAAATTCGTTATAATGACCCGGCAGAAAAAGAAAGCGACCGGCTTATATCTCTTTCCGGCACATTTGAATATGTCGATTGCGGCATCGGTGCTGCAACAGATTTTTCGGGCAAAAACCTCAAAGGAAAAATTGCTCTGATTCAGCGTGCCGGTGAGGAAAACGGGGAAGTTCTGACATTTGCTCAAAAGGAAAGCAATGCAAAAAATGTCGGTGCGATTGCCGCCATCATTTATGATAATGTTGACGGTGCGCTTATAAATATGTCCACCGATAACAAAATACCTTGCGTATTTATCAGCAAAGCCGACGGTGAATATCTTTGCGGACAGCCCGATAAAAAACTTTCAGTAAGCGAAGATTATGTTGACACATTCAAAGATAATTACAGCGGAAAAATGAGTGATTTTTCTTCTTGGGGTGTTACTTCCGACTTAAAATTGAAACCCGAAATCACTGCCCCCGGCGGAGATATTTACTCAACGCTTCCGAACGGACTTTACGGGAATATGAGCGGTACATCAATGGCATCGCCGCATATGTCGGGTGCGGCAGCGGTTATGCAGCAATACATTTCGGAAAATCGTGACGGAATAAATATGACAGCCGAGCAAAGAACGAGTCTTTTTAATGCGCTGATGATGAGTACGGCAGTTCCCGTTCAGGACGAAAACGGTATTCCGTATTCACCGAGAAAACAAGGTGCGGGTCTGGTTCAGCTGCAAAATGCGGTAAAAACCGATGTTTTTCTTTTAAATTCGGATAATACAAAACCGAAAGCAGAAATTGGATATAATGAAAGCGGAAATTTCAGCTTTGATTTCAAAGCAGTATCTATTGGCGATGATACGGTTCAATATGAGCCAACAATAACCGTTTTGACGGAAGATACGGTTTCGGAAAACGGTGTCGTTTATATGGCGCAAAAGGCAAGAAAGCTTTCGGACGATGAGGTTTCCGTAACAATTCCGAAAAAAATCACAGTTGATCCAAACGGAGAAACTCCGGTGAATGTCAAAATCGAATTAACGGAAAAGGGAAAGACAAATCTCAAGTCCCAATTTCCAAACGGAATTTATCTTGAGGGATTTGTGACGCTGACTCCGATACAAAATGACGAAGTATCACTTTCTTATCCGTTTATGGGCTTTTTCGGAGATTGGCAAGCACTTAACATATTTGACTCGGATATTTATGATGATGAACCTGCTTCAATCTGCGAAACACAAATCGGACAGTTCAGAAACAGTGATGGCGGCGGATATATTCTCGGTCATAATTACTATGTCGACGGAGCGACAGAATATAACGCAAATAAAATTGCGATAAAGGGCAGCGAAACCGGCAAAAATGTGACCGCTGCCGTTTCACTCCTCAGAAATGCCGATAAACTGACATTTTCGGTAGACGATTCCGAGGGGAATACCGTTTACAGCGAAAGCTCGACAAAGGTTTCAAAAAGCTATCATTCCGCCGAAGGCTATTACACACCAATGGCAGCAAAGGGCTGGGCGCCGTTTGATGTATGGAACACTCCTCTCGATGATGGAAATTATGTTTATAAAATAACGGCAACACTTGGACAACACGAAGAAACAAAAACTTTTCCGATTGTGATTGACAGTGTGCCGCCGGAGGTAATTTCAAGCCGTATTGAGGGGGCAAAGTGGATTGTAACCGTCCATGACAATCACTTTATTCAAGGAGTGTGTGCAACCGCAACGGGAAATGAGCCGATTACCAAATGGATAGAACCCGATGCCGTATCGTCAGATGCAACATCGGAAATCACTTTTGATTTATCTACCTCCGGATTTAAAGGACTGACACAGGCGAAAATTGCACTGATTGATTATGCCGGAAATACTTATATTTCTGATTATTATTCGCTTTCCGCAGCCGAGGTGATATATCCGCAATCGGTAACACTTGACAAGTCCGCACTTGTTTTAACCGAGGGCGAAAGTGCAATGCTGAACGCTGAGATTATGCCCCAAAATGCATCAAACAAAACTGTCACTTGGAGCATATCCGACACCGATGTTGCACAAATATCAGCAAGCGGAAAAGTTACGGCAAAAAAGACAGGAAATGCGGTGATTACAGCTCAAACAGTAAACGGAATAAAAGCAAGCTGTGATATTACCGTCAATGAAAAGCAAGCTGAAACACTTCCGATCGCAGCGGCGGTTAGCGTAAAGAAAAATACTCTTACAGGGAATATAATTCCTTTTAGATTTCAGCTTGGAAATATTAAAAAGGTGGCTACCGTATCATTTACATTTCAAAAAGATGATGCTTTGCAATTTGAAAGCCTAATCGGTAAGAACGGTTTTACTCCCCTTGGAATTAAGTGGAATAATGATAACACCGCAACAATAGCACTGTCCTATCTGCAAAACGGTGCGGGCGGAAGCTTAACCAAAAATGAGCTTTTCGATGCAGCTGAGGTTCAATTCAAAGAAATTCTTAACGATATTACTGTCGGAATAAGGCTTGTTGATGTTTCGGCAGCAGGATATGATAAAAACGGAAAAGCAGTTTACTTTACAACTAAGATTACCGCCGAAAGCGCAAATACAAATGTCACTAAAAAGTCAAGCTGTGATGTAAACGCCGACGGAGTAGTTGATCTTCTTGATATTACATATTGCCAAAAATTTTATCGAATGGGTGAAAAATCTATTGATTGGAACGATTTTAAACATTGCGATTTAGATGGTAACGGCTTGATTGACATAGAAGATTTAATTATTATATTGAAAGTAATGTAAACAATATATAACTTTTATACAATAGATATTGAAAAGCTTGTTTTTATTGCTATGAACTTTTTGAGCTAAAATATTGATAGATTTGATTATACTTTTATTTAATCCAAATCCATACATTCCATAATAATCAAAAATTTATTAGGGCTACACCATATAAATGTGTGTAGCTCTATTTTTATTTGTGTGGGTAGTATTATCCTGCGTGATTACTAAATTAAGCATTGGAGCAGTTAAAAAAACAGCAAAGCACTAGTATAATTATGTTAGGAGTGATACTATAAATATGGATTACGAAAAATTGGGTGATAACATTCGTAATTATAGAGAACAGCGAGGTTTTACCCAAGAAAAATTAGCCGAATTATCTAACATATCGGAGAAACATCTTTCAAAAATTGAAAGAGGAAAAATCAATATAAAAATTGATACATTGGTTAATATAGCTGATGCATTAGGAACTTCGGTTGATAAACTGTTATTGGATGCTTCATCATATGTCGAGCCGGATTACATTTCTCAAATTACATATCATTTATCAAAACTATCGAGAGAGGATCAGGAACGGCTATTATGGCATTTGGAACAAAATAATGTATTCGAGATCAAAAAGAAAGCCTTGCTAAAACTATAATCTGTGCTGACATATACGCAGGTGTTGATTATGAAAAAAAGATATAAAAAAGTAAATAACAAGCAAAAACCAATATTAAGACCGTAGAATTTACAGTAATTCTATGGTCTTTTTTGACTTTTTGCAACAATGAAATAAATTCAATATAACTAAATACATTTGGCGTGGCAATCTTGCACGCATATATGGTATCCGCTTTTATAAAGTGAGTTGCCGTGCGGTTAGGAGTGATATATAATGTGTCGTTGTCCAACACCAATTATATTTGTATATATTAGAAGAAATCGCTCTCATCAACACAAGGCAAGCAGCAGAAAGAATAATAATTCGGACTCAGATGGTGGAGCAAAAACACACTCATACCGTACAGCCAAATTTACCCGTATTTTTAGAACGGGCAAGTTTGGCTGTTTTTGTTTGAAATTTATTAGTAAACATAGCCGTGCTCCGCCTCTCTCTTTTGTGCAAATTCAACAAAATTTACACAAAAGGGCGAAATTATGAAATTATTTTTTGATTTAGGAAAAGAACTGTCCGCAATATCATTTAGAATAGTTAGCGAAAGGAGGTGCAGTCGGCTTGGATAGGCAATTAACTTCTTTTGAAAGAAGACTTGAAATTCTTTTTATCCTTATGCGAAACAATAAATGCTCTATGAAAGACTTGGCATTTCATTATTCTGTTTCAGACAGGACAATTCGCAGGGATATACTGTTTTTGAGCCGATATGCACCTATATGTACCAAAACAGGAATAGATGGAGGAGCGTTTTTAATGAGCGGGTACCGAAAAGAGCTTTATTTACCTTTGTCCATAGACGAGGAAAGTCTTTTGTTAAGGCTTATGCCTACCGTTTGTGAAAACGAGCAACATCTGATTGCGACAATAATTAACAAGTACGCGATGTCTAAACAGAGTACATAACCTTTCATTTTACAAAGAAAGCACGCAAAATAACGGCGGTGCAGTATAACGGCAAACGGATACATTCCGGTATGGACGAGCCAAGTGACGGATACGCCAAGACGATAGCTTTGCTTCTACTTCATCCTTCTTTCTTGATGAAAAGCTATAAGAGCGAGAAATATCAGCGTCATAATGCAAGCGGCAGCTTTGCGGGCGATGACTCTTTATCGGGACAATGATACTTCTGCCCAGCCACAGTCCGAGCGTTAAAAGCGTCGCAGGCAATGGGGGCAGCTCGGTCGGATGGCGGAGAGGTGAAATTCCTATGGAGTGTTTTTGCAAAGCACAATCTGTAATTGCTTCAAAACAAAAATTTTAAGTTGTACCCGTCTTTCGGGACGGGTACGGCTTGACTTTGATATTAGAAATTAACACATTTTATGAGTGCTTTAATTTGTGGTATTAAAGAAATGATTTTATGAAGGAGGCTACTATCGTGAAAGAAGTACCTATTTGGGAAAAAAGCAATCTTACGCTGGAAGAAACTGCCGCATATTCAGGTATAGGAATAAATAAACTTAGGTTGCTTACAGATAAAGAAGATTGTAATTTTGTTTTATGGATTGGAACAAAAAGACTTATAAAAAGGAAAAAGTTCGATGAGTATATCGAAAAAATATATTCAATTTAAGAATAATATTTACATTGATTGATTTTTTTTGCTTTATTGGTGTTTATCATATAAAATACTATTAAGCAATCGCTACCTTTCGATGTAATACTTTATATTGAAAGGAGCCGATTATTATGGCAACAGCAAAGAAAGCAAAAAATAACAGGAGGTTAGATAAAGGACGAATTACACTTCGCAAGGGCGAAACGCAACGAAAAGATGGAATCTATGATTACAGATGGACTTCTCCGGATGGCAAACGCCATTCCATATACGCAAGCACGCTTGAGGAATTGCGAGAAAAAGAAGAACAGATAGCAGTTGATAGCCACGATGGGATAAGAACAGAAACTCGTATGGTAACGGTAAATGAAATGTTTGATTTGTGGTGCGACTTGAAACGGGGCATAAAAGATAATACATTTCAAAATTATAAGTATATGTATAATATGTTTGTTCGTTCCGGATTTGGTAAACTTCGCATAACAACTGTTAAAAGAACAGATGTAAAGCGGTTTTACAATAAATTAGCTGATGGACAAATACTGAAAGTATCTACTATTGATACGATACATAATTTACTTCACCAAGTTTTTGATATGGCTGTAAATGATAACTATATACGACTCAACCCTACTGATAATATGCTGAAAGAATTAAAAAAAGCTCATAATTTTTCAGTTGAAAAACGCAAGGCTTTGACTATTCCGGAACAAGAGCTTTTTGTGAATTTTCTGAAAAGTAGCATCAAATACAACCATTGGTATCCAGTGTTTGCAGTTATGCTTGGAACCGGAATGAGAGTTGGAGAAGTGACAGGCTTGAGATGGTCGGATATTGATTTTGACGAAGGAGTTATAAGCGTCAATCATACGCTTGTTTTTTATAACCACGGTGATAATAAAGGTTGTTATTTCAGCGTAAACACTCCCAAAACCGCAGCAGGAAACAGAACAATACCGATACTCCCTCTTGTCAGAGAGGCTTTGCAAATGGAAAAAGCATATCAAGAGGAAGTTGGTGTTAAATGCAATGTCAGCATTGACGGATATACAGACTTTGTATTTGTTAATCGCTTTGGTGCAACTCAACATCAGGGAACCTTGAATAAGGCTATACGGCGAATGATTAGAGATTGCAATGACGAGATTTTATTAAAAAGCAGTGTCGCTGATCCTGTCCTACTCCCGCCGTTTAGCTGTCATTCGTTGAGGCACACATTTACTACACGAGCGGTTGAAGCAGGAATGAATGTTAAAGTGTTACAAGAAATATTGGGACATAAAGATATTTCCACCACACTGAATATATACACCGACATTACCAAGGATACAAAGAAAAGAGAACTTGTCGTACTCGAAAATTACCTTGAAAATATGACAATTTAACTGCTACGCCACACTACGCCAATTACTACGCCAAATTTCCTATCCTTTGTAAACGCTTATAAAGGGTTATAAAATCGGAAACCTTTGAAAACCGCTTGACAAAAGGGTTTTGTAGGGTTATAATGGATTATGTAATTGGAGGAAATGAAATCCCGACCATGAAGCCGCTGGATAAATAAAACCGCATCATTTGTACAACACATGGGCAATTCCGATCGGAATTGCCCTTTTTTATAATGAACGAAAATACAAATCGGAGGTTTCAATGAATGATGCAGTTCCTATCTGCAAAAACAACCAAATATATACTTAAAACTATTGAAAAAAAGAGGACACTATGTTATACTCAATCAAAAGATTGATTGAGATTGATAAGGGAGGTCAACGATGGCAGTATTTAACAAGGAGGCGCACGAGGCGCGGAAAAACGCGCTGATGGAAAAGTGCTTTGCATGCTATGCGGAAAACGGACTCAGCGGCGTCGGAATACGAACCCTGGGACAGTATTGCGGCACCAATCCCGCAAACCTTTATACCTATTTTAAAGATGTGGACGATTTGATTGTTCAGTCCACCGAATATTGTATGAGCAAAATTGAGGACGATTTTATGGCAAAGGCGCCGGCACGGGCGGCGGATCTTGACGCATTTATCGATGAGATCCCGTACTGGACGGCAAAGACCCACGGCAAGAAGTATCGGCTGATGTATCAGGTTTACACCCATCCAAAGTACCGCGAACACGGAAAAAAATTTTTTGAGGGCGTCAATCAGCGCTATACCGCATACGCAAACGCGCTGGCGGATAAGATCGGCATCCCTGCCGATACGCTGCGCGCAATGATTTTTGTCTTTATCCGCGCCTGCATCCATTACGCCTTATTTGAGGATGAATTTTATTTGCAGGAACAACTTAAACTGCTGAAAACGGTCATAGGAATGTATCAAGCACATTTGACAGGTCAAGGAGGGAATCAATAAAATGAAAACGAAACGATTTTTATCATGCATTTTGTCGCTGGTTATGCTTTTATCCATGTTACCGGCGACCCACATCACGGTTTCTGCCGCCTATGATTGGTTTGCAGGCGGCAGCGGCACGGAGGCGGATCCGTATCTGGTCTCCACCATGCAGCAGCTGCGAGCGGTGGCTGCCGTTGTGAACGGCGGCGATGACTTTAGCGGCAAGTATATCAAACTCCAAAACGACATCAGCGTTCAATTGGGCTCCTGGACGCCGATCGGAAACGGTAACCACCCATTTCGGGGCACCTTTGACGGTAACAAACGCAAGATTACCGACATCGGTCTCCGTGATACGAGTAACACGGCAACCCACTATGGCCTTTTTGGGAAATTAGAAGGCGGCACAATCAAAAACCTTGAAGTCAGCGGCACGATTACGGGGCACAGTGTGGTCGGCGGCATCGTCGGTGACAATAGCGGACGAATCGAAAACTGCATCAGCAATGTTACCGTTACGGGCAGCGGTTTTTATATTGGCGGCATTGCCGGATATACCCCCGGCGGCACCATTAAAAACTGCTACAACACCGGTTCGGTTACGGGCAATGACAGTGTCGGCGGTATTACCGGTAATCTTTTTGTGAACTATACGATTGAAAACTGCTATAACAGAGGTCAGATTACAGGGAATACCCATGTGGGCGGAATTGCCGGAAAAGGCAGCCACTACAATGTCAAATCGTGTTATTACCTGAACACCACGGCAAGCGGCGGTATCGACGGCACAAACAGCGGCAACGCATCGCCAAAAACTGAGGATGAATTTAAAAATGGATCGGTGACCTATCTTTTGCAGGGTGGACAGTCCGGGTACGTGTGGGGTCAGAGCCTGACTAGCTATTCGCATGATGCTTATCCCTTATTGGACACCAGCGTAGGCCGCAAGGTTCACAAAGTATCGTTTATGGTAAAGGATTCTTCGAGCGCGGGCGGATTTCGGGAACACGCGGCAGCGTACGGCAACAGAGCTAACGTCGTTTACGGTTTCCCGGCTCCTCCCCCCGACACAAGCGAATACACATTTTACGGCTGGGCCTATGAAAAGCCGCCGTACGATTCCTCGCCCTCTTTATTTACGAGCTACTCGAAATTTCCTGACTATAACGCCAAGGACATTACGGTATACGCAATCAGCAGAGAGAGCACGGAGGGAACCGACGCGGACGGAACCATTTCGCTCACGCAGCAGGAGCAGATCACGCCGATCGACTTAAACGATTTTGTGAAAAACAAATCAGGTGCGGCAAATGATTTTACATTTACGCTTTTATCTGCTCTTCCGAGCGGTCTTCAGTTTGAAAACGGAGTCATCTCCGGCACACCGCAAAGCGCAGGGAGAACGACAGTCACCTTTAAAGTGAAAAATGACGGTTTTGCGCTGATGTCATCGGCATACAATGATGAGACAGGCGAAATTACGCTTACGCTTGATGTAGGCCTTCAGGGCGACGGCACAGCGGAAAATCCGTATTTGATCCTGGATTTATCATCGCTGACTTATTTGCGTGACGGCACCATACCGTCCGCCGGGAGCAACGCCATCAACCAATACGCGGGCAAACATATCCGGCTTACGACAGATCTTGACCTCGGCGGCAGCGCAAGCAACCGGTGGACGCCGATCGGCTCGCTTGATCACCCCTTCATGGGTTCGTTTGACGGACAGGGGCATAAAATCACCGGGCTCTATATTGACTCGACCCAGCCGTGTCAGGGACTTTTCGGCTATCTTAGGGGAGAAGTTAAAATATCAAACCTCTGCGTTGAGGGAGAAATTGCAAACTGCGGCAGCAACAGCGGCGGTATTGCCGGCATGCTTATGTATGTTTCAAATGGATCGAATTATATAGGACCCTGCATCGAAAACTGCATCAACAACGTCAAAATAACCTCTGCAGCGGATTGCGTGGGCGGTATCGCAGGGTACAGTAACGAAGCCGATGTAAAAAGCTGCTTAAATCTCGGCAATATAAACGGAACGGGCTCATACACCGGTGCGATAATCGGCCGCAATGTCGACGGTGCGACAGTGCGCAACTGCTACTATCTGAAAACTACATGCAAAAAGGACATCGGCGGCGGCAATACCTATGGTACTGATACCAGGTCTGTCACGGCAGAGAGACTTGCAAGCGGCGAGATTGCATACGAGCTTCAAAGCGGCTTAAATACTCTCATTTGGGGGCAGAAGCTCTCCGGCGCCAATCAGGACGCCAACCCCATTCTGACCGGCGACAGTGCGAAAAAGGTTTATAAGATAACCCTTCAGGAAAACCCGGACGATTTACCTTTTTATATAGAATACGCGGCGGTCTACGGCAACATAAACGGCACCGTTTCGCTGCCTGCACACTCCTCGGATGCATTTTTAGGCTGGTCCGAGACCCGAAACGGTACAAAGGTAGACAGCAGTGCCTTTCCCGTTACAAGAGATCAGAATCTTTATACTCTTTGGAAGAAAAATGTAACCTTTGCGGTTCGTGATATCAATCACGTCTACAAGGCGGACACACCGCGCAGTATTACAGTAACCCCGTCAGAGAGTACGATACCGGCCGGTGATATTTCGGTGCAATATTATGCGGTGGACGAAAACGCCGCGCTCTTAGCGTCCACAACGCCGGTCGCACAGGCGGTCACGGTCGGCAAATATTTATATGTCATCGATCTTGTGGGAGAGAGCGCAAATGACTACACCATCAAAGACAAATATACCGTGACGCCCGGCTCTGACCGTACGATTCCCTCTGTCATCGCCTATGATAACATTGGTTTTATGTATATCAGCGCAGCACCGGAGCAGCAGCTGCCAATTTCCTTTGCGGAGGGCAATGTAAGCCTTAAAGTCGGAGAGACCTATACCAATGTGCTTTCCAACGGCAACACGGTTACCTATCAGTCCGGCAACGATGCCGTCGCATCGGTTGACGCTGCCACGGGTACGGTGACGGCACTGAAACCGGGAACGGCCACCATTACCGCTACCAGCACCAAGGAGGGAACCACGCCGGTTTATGCAAGCTATACGGTAACGGTTCGCAAGGAGCTTGCGGTATCGGATTTTGCAATCGGAACCATCGAAAAGTTCTATGACGGCACGGTAAACGCCAATGTGAGCGCAAGCGTCAAGCCGGAAAGCCTGGCAAACAGCGGCGATGTAGTAAATGTAAATGTTACGGCCGCCTATGACACGGCGGACAGCGGCGACAACAAGACGGTTTCCTACGAAATCGTCAGCATATCCGGCAAGGACGCCGACAAATATATTCTTGCCGATCTTCGGACAGGAACGGCAAACGGCAAGATTCACAAAGCGCCGGTTACCGTCATCTGCGCCGAAACCACAACGCGCACCTATGACGGAACGGCGCAGAGCGTTGATGTCTCGGCAATGGCAAACGGCAGGGTATTTGACAAGGCAAACTATACGGTCAAATATAACGGCGTCGATACCGCGACCGAGGTAAACAGCTACGCCATCACGGTTCAGCTGAGTGATGAGGCCGCAAAGAACTATACGGTAGAACCGTTCCATGCAATACTGAACATCATCTCCGCAAGCCAAGAGGTCTTTTCCATTGAGGACGTGCCCGATAACGTGTATTACGGTGACACCTTCACCGTTTCGACCTATGGAACGGCCGGGGCTGTGACCTATGAGATTACAAACGGCGGCGATATCGCAAGCATTGACCCGACAAGCGGTGCGGTGACCGTCACCGGCGTCGGCAGGGTAACCGTCCGCGCAAAGAGCGTGCTTCCCGGTCACAATGACCGCTACGCAGTCAAGACCTTTGCGGCGAAAAAGAGGGTTTTAACCCCCTCCGCTGCCGCCGCGGACAGAACCTACAACGGCGAAACCGGCGTTGCGGTCAGCATTACGCTTGACAACACCGTAAACCATGACGAAATCACAGCTACCGCAGCCGGGGCAATGATGAACGCCGATGCAGGCGACGACAAAATCGTCTATGTGTCAAACATCACGCTCGCCGGTGCTAAAAAGGATTGCTACACACTCTCGGCCTCCGCGCTGCAAACGACCATCTCGATCGCGCCGATTACGATCAGCGGCTTTACGATTGCGGCAGAGGATAAAAAATATGACGGCACGGTCAGCGCCCAGGCAAGCGTTACCGCCATCAGTGATGTGCTGCCGGCCGACATCGGCCAAGTACAAATCACAGGGTCGGCGGCGTTTGATACCGCCGACAGCGGCACGGATAAAACGGTGACGTTTACCGCAAGCGGACTGGCCGGCAGCAAGGCGGCAAACTATACGCTCTCTGCCGCGGCAGCGGCCGTAACGGCAGACCATGTGACGATTATGCCGCTCAGCGTTCATTTTGTGATCGGGCAGACCTCCTTCATCTATGACGGAACCGAAAAGAGAATCACGGCATCCGCAAGCGATGAAAACGGCAGGATCTTCCGTGACTTTACCGTCAGCTATACCGACGCATCCGGCAATGACGCAGTCCCGAACGAGGCAGGCACCTACACCGCCGCGATTGCGCTGGGCGATCCGACCAACTATACCACCGCCCAGGGCAGCGTTACGGTGACGGTTACCGCAGCGACCCAGGACAGCCTTGTCATTGCGGGGCTTCCCGGCACCGTTCGCTACGGCGACCGGTTTGAGCTGGAGGCAGTCGGCGGCGCGGCCGGCGGCACCTATGACTGGACGGTGAAAGACAACGCAGACGTCACTCTCTCCTTTGACGATGAAAACGACAAGGCAAAGACCCGGGTTACCGTCGGCACGGTTGTCGGACAAAAAGTGGAAATCGAGGTTGTAAAGAAAACGGAAAATTACAGCGATGTTTCCGCCAAGGCAGTCCTTATCCCTGCGGCAAAGGAAATCAGTTTCCAATTTGCAGACCTTGCACAGACCTATGACGGAAACGCCAAGGCAGTTACGGTTACGCCGAGCGACCAAAACGCCACGTATGATGTCACCTACAACGGCGATTCCAATCCTCCGGTGAACGCCGGAACATACACGGTCACAGTACGCGCAAACGGCAACTATACCGGGGAACAAAAGGCGACGCTTGTCATCGGCAAGGCAACGCCGCACGGCGATCTTTCAGATATTTCGTCCGGCTACACCTACGGTGACAGTGTAAACGCGACCGTTTCCGGCCTTACCGCCGGGGCGAATGCCACCATAACCTACGCCGGCACAGGGATTTATGTGCCGCAGCAGGAGGCGCCGAAGAACGCCGGCAGCTATACCGCGATCTTAACCGTTTCGGGCGAGAACTATGAAACGGTCACCAAAACGCAGAACTTTGTGATTGAAAAAGCGCCGCTGAAGGTATGGGCAAAAAATACCACCCGAACCTACGGAGAGGCAAACCCCGTATTTGAAATTGAATACGATGCTGCGGACTTTCGATACGGCGACACCAAGGCGGTGCTTCTTGCAGAACCGATCGCAAGCACAACCGCCACCGCGCTCAGCCCGGTCGGAAAGTACAACATCACGGTTTCGGGCGGCAGCGCCGAGAATTATCGGTTTGTATACCAAAATGACGAGGATGACAAGGGTGTATTGGAAATCACCGGCGCCATCGGCGGCAGACTGATCATCACGGGTGCGCCGAACACCGCCGGTGTCGGCCAGACCTTTATGCTGCACGCCTTTTACGGCAACACCAAAGTCAATGCGGCATGGACGTCCGACGACCCGGCCGTTGCGGAAATTTCCGCAGACGGAACGGTGACAACGCTGCAATCGGGCATTGTGACCTTTACGGCAACCGCAGACGAAAATTACAGCAGCGCGGCGGCGACCTTTACACTGAAGGTGGAAAAGGCCAATGTAAATCTGTACGCCGCAGACACCGTCAAGACCTATAACGGCGCGGCGCAGTCGATTACCCTGGTTTCCGGCAACGAGGGCTTTGTACCGATTCTCTCCGGCGCGGACAAAAATGTTGCCGTGACCTATACGCTGACGACCGACAGTTCTGTCACTGAGCCGAAAAATGCCGGGGTCTATACCGTAAGTTTTACCGTGACCGATCCGCGTTACTCCGGCGGCGGCAATGCAACGCTGTATATCAACAAGGCCGATATCGCGGTAAAGGCAAAGGATATTTCCAAGGAATACGGCGAAGAACCGCAGTATGCGCTTGAAATTGTCGGCGGTGACAGCGGCGCGGCAACGGCAGAGGAGCTGAAACAATATGCGCTCTTTGCAAGCGATGGCGCGGACAAAAAAGCAAAGGTGGACACCTATGACATTACCGTTACTCTTACGGAAAACGGCGACCTTAACAGAAACTTTACCGTCAGCGGCCAAAAGGGAATCCTGACGGTTACCAAAGCGCCCTTAACCGTCAAGGTCAAGGACGTCACCCGTGAATACGGCGCGGAGAATCCCGCGCTGGAGGCCGAATATATCGGATTTAAGAATGAAGAAACATCCGATGTTTTAACCGGCGAGCTGGTTCTTGGCTATGATAGCAGCATCCACGCGCAGACACCGATCGGGGAATACGCAAACACCACGACAGCAAGCGGTGTCGATGCCGAAAATTATACCGTTACCTTTGCGCAGGGCAAGGTTACCGTCACAAAGATCGGCGTTACGGCAAGCGCAGGCGCTGCAAGAACCGGCTACCTCACGATTCGCTTTGACAAGCCGGTCGCAGGACTTGATATCGCAAACTTTGCGGTGAAAAACGGCGATGAGGATGTGACGATCACTGCGGCCACGGCGTCGGCCGACAACAAAATCTATACGCTGAGCGGAAAGTTTTTAACCTCCGTGACCTACACCGTCACGCCGAATCTGACGGGAACAGAGGCAGAGAATACGCATGAGATTCTGAGCGGGCCGATCTCCATCAAGCCCTCGTCCGGCGGCAGCGGCGGATCCGGCGGTGGCGGCGGTGGCGGCAGTGTCACGGCAAAATCCTTTACCGTAAGCTTTGAAACAAACGGCGGCAGCAAAATCGAAAGCGTATCGGTGGAAAGAAACAAAACCGTGGCAGAGCCTTCCGCCCCGACCAAGGACGGATTCACCTTTGCAGGGTGGTATACTGACAAGGCACTAAAGACGGCCTACGACTTTTCCGAAAAAGTCACCAAAAATATGACCCTTTATGCAAAGTGGACGGCGGATCAGACCAATCCCGGTCAGCCGACCGATCCCAATCAACCGACCAATCCCGACGGGTCGGCGTGGGATAACCCGTTTACGGATGTTACAAAGGACGACTGGTTCTACGATGACGTTAAATACGTGAACGAAAACGGCCTTATGAACGGCACCAAAAGCACGATTTTTGCACCCAACACACCGATCACACGCGCTATGTTTGTTACGCTTTTGTGGAGGGCAGAAGGAAAACCGCAGACCAACTTTGCGATGACATTTGAGGATATCGACACGGACGGCTACTATGCCGAGGCGGTACGCTGGTCGGCAAGCGAGAAAATCGTCAAAGGCTATTCCGAAACCGAGTTTGCGCCGGACGACAAGATTACAAGAGAGCAGATTGCGACCATCATGTTCCGCTATGCGCAGTACAAGGGTACCGCACCGACCGGCGCCTGGGCGATCCGCATGGATTATGCCGACCTCTCCGAGATCTCCGACTGGGCACAGGAGGCGGTGATGTACGGCAAGCTGAGCGGTATGATGCAGGGCAAGGACAACAACATGTTTGCGCCGAAGGATCATACAACCAGAGCCGAGGCAGCGGCCATTCTGCATCGGTTTATGGTAAAATAGCAAACCGTTCAGCCGCAAAAAAGCATAGGGGCGACAAGCCCCTATGCTTTTTAAAAGGAAAATCATAACACCTGTGCGCACGGAGAGTCAAGCGGCGGCGTTTCGGTTTTGGTATACTGTAGCCTGATGTTAGCAATCCGAACTCGATTTTAAGAGGTGGATTTCCGCCCAAACGGTGTTAAAATACTCGGCAATCCTTTATGATTACCTCCGTTTTTGCCTTGTTTGAACGAAAATCCCCACTCTTAAAATTCTTTGACCGAAATCGGATGGAATTTTGAGAAGATTTTGGTGCGGAGAATGCAGGAGGGCTAGCGCCCGGCAAAGACGACAAGCTAAAATATTCCGAAATTACGCCGATTTAGGCGGGTTCGGATTGCTAACATCAGGCTAATCATATGACAGGGAGTGATAGCATGGATTGGATTCAGGGCATTCAAAGAGCCATCGATTATGTAGAGGCGCACATCACCGAAGAAATTGATTTTGAAGAAGCGGCAGCAAAGGCCTACTCCTCTTCGTTTCATTTTCAAAGAGTATTCGGGATTTTGTGCGGTCTGTCGCTCGGCGATTATATCCGTATGCGCCGCCTTTCCCTCGCCGGCGAGGAGCTTTCTAAGGGCAGCGCAAAAATCATTGATGTCGCACTGAAATACGGATACAACACGCCGGAGAGCTTTTCGCGTGCCTTTACCCGATTCCACGGCATTGCGCCGAATGAGGCAAAGCACAGCGGCAATGTTAAAATCTTTACCCCTCTGTCTGTGAAATTAACCTTAACAGGAGGTCGTAAAATGGATTACAGAATTGAAAAAAGAGATGCGTTTCAGGTTGTATGTAAAAGAAAGCGCGTGGGCAAGCCGCAGTCGGCATATGCAACGCAGGATATTACCGCTATGTGGCAGGAGTACGGCGCGGACGGAACCATGGCAAGGCTGATCGCCTGCCTGCCGGAAAACCCGGTGATGAAAGGAGTGCTCGGCATCTGCTTTACATCGGAGCTTAACGCAAAGCAGTTTCCGTATGGGATCGGTGTGGAATATGACGGGCGCGATGTGGATGACGATTTAGAGGTTATAACCATTCCGGCAAACACCTACGCCGTGTTTACCAGCAAAGGCAAAATGCCCGACGCTTTTGTCGAAACCTACCATCGCATCGTGACGGAGTTCTTTCCGCAGAGTGCGCAATACGAATATGCCGAAAACGTCGAATTTGAGGTTTATTCATCCGAGGACATTTCCGATCCGAATTATCACTGTGAAATCTGGATTGCCGTCCACGAAAAAAACAGTCCGCAAAAATAACACGCAAAAACCCGGCCCGGAGGCAATCCCTCCGAGCCGGGTTTTTACAGTATATTTTACCTCTTTCATTTGGCTAAGTCTGCAAACATTTCGTCTAAGCCGGTATATCCTTTGACAGACGAATCCCCCGCAATCCTTTCTGCCTCACGCATCGCTGCATACGTTTCTGCATTTGGCTGATTAAGCGAGATCTCAAAAGGGATCTTGCCTTCCCGAATTGCCTGCCGTACAAAAATATTAAATGCGGTTGAAATGTTCATACCAAGTTCGTTAAAGAGCGTATCGGCTTGTGCCTTTAGATTAGAATCCATACGAATACTGATATTGGTTGTTGATGAATGTGCCATAAAACCATCTCCTTTCGCACTTTTACATATATTATATGCTATTTGCACGAAAAAATCAATACATAATACAAGTATAATTATTATATTGCAAAATACGATAGCGATTAAATGACCGCGTCAAGCTCCTCACATTCCATGAAATAACGGGCAAACTACTTAATCTCCTGTTCCAAACTGCGAAATATCTCGGTATCAAAAAACTCCGCGATCGAAATATCCAGTCCGTCACAAAGTTTTTTCAGCGTGACAACACCGGGATTTTTACTTTTTCAGTAGAATATATTTTTAATTGTGGACGGCGGAATGCCGGATTCCGTCGCCAGACCGTTTATCGTTATGCCCTTTTGTCCACACAGAAAAAGCAAGCGATTCTTTACGTTTTCACAAGTATCCATCGTTCACTCCCGGTTATTTCTGTCAAAATAGTTGAGCAGTTCACAAACAATCGCGATTTCGTCATGACGAAGTCCGTCCAGCACAAGCGTACGCTTATTTTCAACCTCCAGCAGATAATCGGTTGACACCCTGAATAATTTTGCCAATGCCACAATATGTTTCAGCGCCGGCTGCGAGGTTTGATTTTCCCAAGCCAAAACGCTTGTTCTTACCACATTCAGCCTTTCTGCTAAGTCCGTCTGACTGTAATTGTATTCTTCTCTTAATTGCTTGATTCTCTCACCGATCATAGCACATCAACTCCTGCCGCTATTTTACAATGTGTTTGGTCTTTTTGATATCGCATCCGCGGCGTTGCAGCTTGGCACCGTACCTCCGTTTAACAATCGCTCAAATCATCGCCGTCGCCGCAAAGCCATTCCATGGAGACATTCAGCGCCTTCGATAACACTTTTAATTCTGCATCGCATACATGTCTTTGGTTCTTCTCAATTCTTGAAATGATAAGCGGCGTCATATCCTCATACCCCATCAAATTGATCCTCTGTGCCAGCTCGTCCTGCGTAACCGGCAGCTTTTGCAGCGCTCTGCCCAAGCGGGTTCTGCTGCCGCATATATTCCCCGATATTAAAAATAATTTCCGTGCCATATCTCACACCTCGGTTACAATGTTTAAAAACTGCTTTTTCACCTAAAATAATGCTGCCATAGCAAATATTTATTGCATACGGCGGCTATGATGTCCTATTTGACTGACGAAATTCTGCAATCACCCTGCGGACAGTATCAATCTGTGTCTCGCTGAGCGTTGAAACATCCAATGTCTTTCCCTTTTCTACTCCGAGTAAGTAGTCGGTCGTGACTTTAAAATAATCGGCAATCCGAATCAGCGTATCGTATGCAGGATAACCCATGCCGTTTTCATACTTACTGACAACAGCCTTTGACAACCCTAATCGAGCACCTAATTCTTTTTGCGTCATATGATGACTTTTGCGCAGTTGTCTTAATATTGTTCCAAAATCACAAACATTCATTGAATCACCGCATTCCATAATAACTGTCTATTTTGGCAAATGATTTAATTTTCTGCTCCGGATTTTGCCGGCTTATTTCGCCAAACCGCTAAGAATCTTTTCAACTGCGTCCAGTTGTTCATCATCCAGCTTTTTTTAAATACGCATTGATTTTGCTTAATTTTGCAGGATTTTTAGAATCTAGATCAAAAAATTCACTCGGTGTGACACCTAAATATTCACATATATAAAAAATTCCGGCAAGCGATGGTGTTCCTTGTCCCGTCTCTATGTGGTTAATATACCCTGGGTTTTGTCCAATGGACAAACTCATTTCCCGTGCAGAAACATTTTTCTTTGTACGGAGGGCAGCAAGCCGCAAAGCAAAGTCTTTTTCGTTCATGCACTTCTCCTCCTCCGTTATACAATAACGTCAAGTCCCTCAAAGAAATCATCGTACGAGCAGTGATAAATCTTTTTCAGTTCTACGATAACACTTGCGCGGATATTCAGTTCTCCCGACTCATATTTTGCGTAGGTGCTTCTTCCGATATCGCATCCGCGGCGCTGCAGCTTGGCGCAAAGTTTTTCCTGCGAGATACCATAGTCCAGCCGCAATCTTTTTAGATTATCACCCATATTTCGATCGCATCTTATTTTTTGTTCCATCGCATACACCTGCTTTTAAGAAAAGTGGCGGGCAAACTACTTAATCTCCTGTTCTAAGTCGCGGAATGTCTCGGTATCAAAAAATTCCGCAATCGAAATATCCAGCCCGTCACAAAGTTTTTTCAAGACAATGACGCCAATATCTTTTCTGCGCTCATCGAGCAAGCTATATACCGTTGACGGCGTAACACCGGAATTTGTCGCCAAGGTATTATATTTGATTCCTTTTTGGCTGCACAATTCTTTGATGCGCAATACGATTGCATCTTTAATACCCATAAAATCACATCCTCACAGGTATTATCTTAAATTTATTTATGTTAATGCGTATACGCGCTTGCGTATTTTTTTGAATTTTGTTATAATTATTATAAATTAGTTTCGAAAAATAAAACCAGGTTCTAATGATCAAAACAGATGCATAAAATAGATAGGGGGGTACTACAATGAAACACAACTATCGCGGTATGTTTCTGCTCTTATGGGTATGCATCACGCTTGGCCTATGCTCCTGTACGCCGGAAGTGGCACAGGAAGCCGAAGCCACGGCGGTGCAAGCCGAGGCGCAGATGGCAGAAGCCGAAACAGAAACGGAAACCCAAAAAAACACCGCCGGAGATTTCAATCCTCGTTTTGCGGTGCATTATATCGATGTCGGACAAGGCGATGCGGCGCTTGTACTCTGCGACGACAGGACCATGCTGATCGACGGCGGAAAGCCGCACGCCAGCAGTATTATTTATACCTATTTAAAAAACTTAAACATTGATTATCTCGATTATATTGTCGCATCACACGCGGACGACGACCACATCGGCGGACTGTCCGCGCCCCTTGCTAAAATGAAGGTTGGAAATGTGTTAGCGCCGGAAACGGAAGCCGATACACGCTCTTATGAAAGTCTGAAAAACAAATCCGCCGAACAGGGCTTGACAATCACTCACCCCAAGGCCGGGGAACACCTGGCTTTTGGCAGCAGCGATATTGCCTTTTACGGCCCGATCACAGAAGATGACAGCGACCGCAACAACGGCTCGATCGTGATGAAAATTACCTACGGCGAAACCTCTTTTCTCTTTACCGGCGATGCCGAACGCGAAGAGGAGCAGCAAATATTAAATGCCGGGTTTGACCTGTCCGCAACCGTATTAAAAGTGGGGCATCACGGCAGCAAAAATTCCACCACCTATCCGTTTTTGCGTGCGATTATGCCAAAATACGCAGTGATTTCGGTCGGCGAAAACAGCTACGGACACCCGACCGAGGACACGCTAAGCCGGCTGCGCGACGCCGGCGCCAAGGTATACCGCACCGATATGCAAGGGGATATCATCGCCGCAAGCGACGGCAAAACCGTCACAATAACCACCAAGAAAAACGGGGATATCGCAACCAATCCGACCGAGGGAGAAAAGGCGTCAACGGCAGAAAGCGCCGGGGCAAAGAATGCCGGGGCGGAAAGCGCCGGGAATGAAACGAAAGCATACAACTACATCGGAAACAAGAATACCAAAAAACTGCACGATCCAAACTGCAGTGCCGTTTTACAGATGAAAGAAGAAAGCAAGGTCTATTTAAACTGTACCCGCGATGCGGCCATCAAGGACGGGTACCGCCCCTGCGACCGGTGCAATCCGTAGGCGGAAAGCTGCGGCGCACTAAAATAGGCGATATACGCAAAAAAGACCACGGGAAGAATTTCTTCCCGCGGTCTTTTGATTTTGTTCCGTTACATTCAGCTTGGCTCAGCTCGCTCGGCTTAGCCCGGAAGCTGCTCGGACAGGGTCACTTCAACATTGACGGTCTGGCCGCTCTCGTACTTATATACTTCCAGCTTTAAGGTGTCGCCCGGCTTATGCTGATCCTTAATCTTATTCAGTTCCTCGCCGGTGGTTACCTTCTCGCCGTCCACTGCGGTGATAATATCGCCCTGCTGCAAGCCTGCCTGTTTTGCAGAATCGCTGCTGACTGCCATAACCTGTACGCCCTGCGGCCAGGAGTAAGACTGCGACATATACTGGTTGACGTCACGGGTCGAGATACCGATGATCGGACGTCCCTTTACATATCCGTATTCCAAGAGGTCGGAGATGACCGGGTTTGCCTCGGAAATCGGGATGGCAAAGCCCATGCCCTCAACGCCGGAGGTCGCAACCTTGACCGAGTTAATACCGATGACCTCACCGCGCGCATTGATCAGCGCACCGCCGGAGTTACCGGAGTTGATCGCAGCATCGGTCTGAATCAGGTTCATCGTCCGATTTTCAATCGTAACGCTGCGGTTTACCGCACTGACAATACCCTGGGTTACACTGCCGAAAAATTCCAGTCCCATCGGGTTACCGATGGCCACAACGCGCTCACCGACTTCTACTGCCGTAGAATCGCCCAGTTTTGCAACCGTCAGTTCTTCCTTCGGTTCGATCTTAATCACGGCAAGGTCGGTCTGTGCGTCCGTACCGACTACCTTTGCCTCATAATCCACGCCGGTGTTTAAGGTCACCGTGACGCTGCTTGCGCCCTCAACCACGTGGTTATTGGTAACAATATAGCCGTCCGCGCTGAGAATAATACCGCTGCCCTGTGCGCTCGACTGCGTTGCGCCGCCAAAGATACTCATCTGACCCTGGGCGACGCTGGTAATACCAACGACTGCCGGGCCGACCGTCTTTGCAATCTCGGTGGTTGCCATCTCGGTGCCGGAATTTGCCGCCTCACTCGCGGTATAGCTCTTATTATCATCGCCGCCGCGCAATGTGTCGACCAGCTCCTGCTTGGAGGCAACCTTGCTGTCACCGGCACCGTAGCTGCGCCCTAACATAAACGCGCCGCCGAACAGTGCCAGGTTCAATACGGTCAACGATACCATCGCTGCCACAAAACGCTTGCTTGTGTTCTTCTCCTTCTTCACATGCTCCGTATAAAGCGGCGGTTTGCTAACCACACCGGGTACGGAATTCTGCGGCTGTGCACCGCCGGACAAATCAATCTTTACCGTGTTATGCGTCTCCTCCGGGTAAGGACCGGCCTGTACTTCCTTTTGCGTATCAAGACCTGCATTCTGCCATGCCATCGGGTCTGTCTCCGGCTTTTTATCCTCGCCGTCTGCCATTGTGAAATCTAAATTTTTCCGTTCGTCGTCATGAAAGTCTTGCATATCAATTCCTCCTTCAACTCTCTTAACATGTCTTTATTATAGACCCCAGTTATGACAATTTTATGAATAATCTGTAAAAGAAGCTTTAAAGTTCCTCCGGCGGATTTTCGACGGGTTCCGGGTACGATTCTTCGCGTTTTTGCGGGGCTTTGCCGCGGTCAAGCGTAAAGGTAAACTCCGCAAATTTGCCCTCTTCACTGTTTACGGTGATGGTTTTTCCGTGGGCGCGGATGATGCTTTTTACCAGGTATAAGCCGATGCCCGTGCCGTCCTTATTCATGCTGCGCGACTGATCCACCTTATAGAGCCGCTCAAAAATCATCTGCTGCTGTTCTTTGGGGATGCCGCAGCCGGTGTTGCGCACCGAAACGGCAACCTCCTGCATGTGGGGCTTAACCGTAACCGAGATTTCGCCGTCCGGATTGGTAAACTTGACCGCGTTATCCAAAAGGTTGGTCAGCACCCGTTTGATACTGTCGGAATCGGCAAACACATAGCAGCTGTCCGTCTGGAAGTTTAAGACCACCTGAATCCGTTTTTCCTCCAGGCGCCGCTCCAGTCCGATGATGGTGAGGCGAATCGCCTCATTGATATCAAAGTGAGACTTCTTCATCACCATTTTATCCGACTGCATCCGGCTGATATCCAAAAAGGTATTCACCAGCCGGGAAAGCCGGGTCACCTCGTCATAGACAATCTTTAAATACTGTTTTTGCTTTTCCTTTGGGATGGTATCGTCCAGCATACCGTAGACAAAGCCGCTGATGGTCGTCATCGGCGTCCGCAGCTCATGCGAGACATCGGAGATAAACGCTTTTCGGATATCCTCCACCTTTTCCAGCTCAAACGCCATATTGTTAAAGGTCTGTCCAAGCTCTGCGATCTCGTCAATGTCCGACTCGGTCGCGATCTCGCCGACTCTGGCGTCTAAGTGTCCCTGGGCAAAGGCCTTGGCACTGTTACGGATATTATGAATCGGCATGGAAAAGCGCTTTGCCAGCATATAAGAGAGCAAAAACGAAATGACAATCACGACAATCGCAGACGAGAGCAAAATCCGAAACAGCTCATGGTTCATCTTTTGCTGCTCCGGGATGGGGATACTGATAAAGACCGCGCCGATGGCGTCTCCTCCGGCGCCCAGAACGGGAACCTGCAGGGTGAACATCGTTTCGTTAAAGATGCCGCCCATCGTCCCGATGACCGAGTTGCGCTGCCCGGCCAGCACGGCCTTGCAAAATTCATTGGGAATAAATGCCGGAACGCTGTTTACAAATCCGCTGTCCGCAGTATTGACCAGCACACTGCCGCGTTCGTCAACGACAATAATATGACTTTGCGTGGTGCGCGTAAACCCGTTTAGGACGCTTCGCAGGCTTTCCATGCTAATGTTATTTTGAATCAGCGCAACGATGGAATCGCCGTTCTTTTTTAACGTCTCCTCACTTTGACGGGAGATGTAGTTGGTAACCAGCACGGTCTGCATCGAACCCAAAATCACAATGCAGACCAGCACCGATATGACATTGATAAAAAATATCCTGGAAAAAATGGTCTTCCCGAACAATGAACGCATTCCGTAATCCTCCGTTTCGGCGCAGCGCTTATTCTACCTCAAACTTATATCCGACACCCCATACGGTCTTTAGATGCCAGTTTCGGTTCTCCGATTCGATCTTTTCACGGATGCGTTTGATATGCACGTCCACCGTCCGGGAATCGCCAAAAAATTCATAGCCCCAGATTTCATCCAGAAGCTGGTCACGCGTAAACACCTTATTGGTATTTTTCGCTAAAAAATAGAGCAGTTCAAACTCCTTGGGCGGCATCTCAATCTTTTTATCGCCAAGGTAGATCTCATACGTTGCCTGGTTGATCCTAAGGCCGTCAAAGCGCAGCTCTTCTTCCTTATCCTCTTCGCCGTTATACTGTGCCGCCGTCCGTCGAAGCACCGCCTTCATCCGGGCGATCAGCTCTTTGGGTTCAAACGGCTTAACAATATAGTCATCCGCACCCAGTTCTAACCCCAGCACCTTATCAAAGGTCTCGCCCTTGGCGGTCAGCATAATGATCGGCGTATTATCGATGGCGCGCATCTCGCGGCAGACCTGCCAGCCGTCCTTGATGGGAAGCATAATATCCAAAAGCACAATATCCGGCTTTGCCGACCTAAACTTTTCGACAGCCCTCTGCCCGTCATTGGCAATAACGGCGCGGTATCCCTCTTTCTCCACGTAAAGACGGATCAGTTCGCAGATATTGGCCTCATCATCGACAATTAAGACTGTTTTCTGATTATTTTGCATAAAATCTTCCTCCTTGTATTCCCGGCAGATTTATCTTATTTTTTTAGTATAACATAAAACTTAAAAAAAAGATATGAAAAATCTGTAAAATTTTTTAATTTTTGCGCCGCCGTGCATAAGCTGCGGCCAAACGGTATATACTTTTGAAACAAGCCTGTCAGAGAGGAGACGTTATATGCCGACCCAAAACACACCTTTTCCCATTCCCTATCCGCCCTTTGATCCGCACCGCTGCAGCCGTGCCGAAATCCGTGCGGCGCAGCACCTGAAAGAGGATTATGCACGTCTGTATACTGCACTGGAGCACGCGAAATCAGACTGGCAGGCAGCAGAAAGCGCCTTTAATCACCTGAGCGATCCAAAGGCAGTGGACGTATGTATTTATCAGATTCAAGGTGCGCAGAGCCAATACGAAAACCTGCTGCACCAGCTGCGTGCGGTGGAGCTGCGGTTTCATAATCTGTCTGCTTCAAGGCTGCAAAACGGCGACGCCGATGTTCAGGTAGAGCGCGAAAAGGCACCAAAGCAAATAGGGAATCATCAGATAAAAGGCCACTCGGTCCAGCCGATAAAATGACCGCATGGTAAGTAAAATCAGCACAATCAAAATGGCCAAAAGGACTGCCGAGGGGCCGTAAAGCCGCAGTCCGAAAAACAAGAGCGGCCAGATAAAATTTGCCGCCAGCTGCACAGCAAACAAACGCAGAGCAAGGCCGCGTTCCTTGCTTTTTTTGGTGCAAAGAATCCGATACAGCGCAATCCCCATCAGGGCGTAAAGAACCGTCCACACCACGCCGAAAACCCAGCCGGGCGGCGAAAGCGGCGGACGGGCCAGCGATTCATACAAGGGCTTTTGCTGCGTGAGCAGCCCGGCCAGCGCCCCGGTGCCGAGCGTCACAAACAGACTAAACAACAATTTTTTAAGATGTACCGTTTGAAACATCGCGTTTGCCTCCTTATAAAATAGTGCAAGCATTGTCTTAAGCAGTTTATGCAAACAATGCTTTTTCTATGTCAGCGCGCAAAAATCAACAAAAATCCCCAAAGAGGAATTGACAAATAAATCGATGCGTGCTAAACTGAGGGAAAATAAGGTTTTGTAAAACCAACCAGAAAGGAAGTTGTGCATATGAAATTATTGGATTGCTTAAAGAATGAGAAGTTTTTGTGCTTTATCGGCGGAGCTGCCGCAGCGACCTACGGCGTAAAGGCTTTAAAGAGCGAAAAGACCCGTAAGGCTTGCGTCACCGGTCTTGCAAAGTGCATGAAGTTCCAGAAAGAGGCACAGGTTGCCCTGCAGAATATGAAGGAAGAAGCTGAGGATATCTGCCACGACGCAAAGTGCGAGGCAGAAAACGCGTAAAATTCACATCATGTTTGCGAGGAAGTGATCCCTTTGAAGTATAAAATTGTTTATGATAAAGAAGGGAGAATCCGCGTCCGCTGTGGCGCGGATGTCTTTTCTCTCTTTCAGGAGCAGGGCATCAAGGATCTTTTATCTGCCGGAGACGGCGTCAGCGCGGTCAAGGTCTCGCATATTAACGGCAGCATTTTAGTCAGCTATCAAAGCGGTATGCGCGCGCAGGTTTTGCAGGCGATCGACCGCATCGACCCAAAATCCGTTGCCGCGGCGCCAATGACGCCGATGCAGCAGACCGACGCTGAATTTAAACGGGACTTTATCAAAATCATCGGAAGGCGCGCCGCCGCAAAGCTGCTGCTTCCCTCCTTTTTGGTGATGCCCTTTACCGTCATCAAGGCAATTCCTTTTATCAAGGAGGGGCTTTTGAGCCTGTCGCGCGGCAAAATTAACGTCTCTGTTTTGGACGCGGTATCGATTTCCGCCTCGATTTTGAGCGGTTCGCCGGGAACGGCTGCCTCGGTGATGACGCTTTTGAACATTTCGTCCCTGCTGGAGGGTTATACCCGAAAGAAAGCGCGCACCGCGCTTTCCAGCAGCCTGTCGCTCAACATTGACAAGGTATGGAAGGTAGAACATGACGTTGCGGTAAAAGTGCCGCTTGCAAGCATCACTCCGGGTGATATTGTCCGCGTGCAGCAGGGCAGCATGATTCCGATTGACGGCACCGTGCTGGCCGGCGAGGCCGGCGTCAACGAATCCGCCATGACGGGCGAGGCAATGCCCTGTCATAAGCAAAGCGGCGCCACCGTCTATGCCGGCACGGTGATTGAGGACGGTGCGCTTGATATCACGGTAACCAAGCTGCCGGACGAGAGCCGCATCAACAAGGTGGTTGAACTGATTGAAAACTCGGAGGCTTTAAAATCCGGCATCCAGACCAAGGCAGAATCTTTTGCCGACCGCCTGGTTCCCTTTAGCCTGCTTACCAGCGCGGTCACCTATGCCGTCACCGGGAATGTTGTCAAAGCGCTCTCGGTGCTGATGGTGGATTATTCCTGTGCGATCAAGTTATCCACGCCGATTTGTGTGATTTCTGCCATGCGTGAGGCAACCGCCTACGATATCATGGTAAAGGGCGGCAGATTTTTGGAGAACTACGCGCACGCCGACACCATGGTCTTTGACAAAACCGGCACACTGACCGTCTCCTGTCCGAATCTTGCCCGTGTGATTGCCTTTGGCGATTACACCGAGACGGAAATTCTGCGGACGGCCGCCTGCCTGGAAGAGCATTTTCCGCACAGTGTCGCAAAGGCGATTGTCCGCGCCGCCGAAGAAAAGGATTTAAAACACCGGGAGGAGCACGCCGAGGTGGAATATATCGTTGCCCACGGCATTGCGACAAAGCTGCACGGCCAAAAGGCGATCATCGGCAGTGCGCACTTTGTCTTTGATGATGAAAAAATCCCCGTAACGGACGCGCAAACAAAAGAGATCAAGGCTTTGGGCGAGCAATACTCGATGGTATATCTCGCCATTGGCGGTACGCTTTGCGGCGTTTTGTGCATTGAGGATCCGGTACGTGAAAATGCCGCGGCAGTCATTGCCAAGCTAAAACAAAAAGGAATCCGCAACATCATGATGATTACCGGCGACGGCGAATCCACTGCAAAATGCGTCTGCGAAAAGCTAGGGATTCCCAAGTACCACGCACGGGTACTGCCGGAGGATAAACTCGATATTGTGACGGCGCTGCAAAAGGACGGTCACCGGGTTGTTATGGTCGGTGACGGAATCAACGATTCTCCGGCACTGGCTGCCGCCGATGTTTCGGTTGCAATGAAGGACGCATCCGACATCGCACGGGAGGTTGCGGATATTGCGCTGCTCTCGGCGGATTTGGAACGTCTGGTTCTGCTGCGGGATTTAAGCGGCGCGCTGTTTGACCGCATCTATCAAAACTATCGGTTTATCACATGGTTTAACAGTGCCTTGATTTTGCTCGGCATTGCCGGCATGATTACTCCGGTTACCTCTGCACTGCTGCACAACGTCTCCACGCTTGGCATCTGTGCCGCCAGCATGCGGCAGCTTTTGCCCGGCGAAGAGCGATAGGCATACGGAGCCGCCGATACGCCCCTGTGTGCCCGGACTTGACAAAAAAGTCAAAACTTGCTATACTGGCAGGGAATTTGTAAATGACAGGGGACGGCAGGGTTATGGATAAAATCAAGCGTATTGTGGTAAAAGTGGGTACCTCCACGCTGACTTACGAAACCGGGAAAATCAACCTAAAACGGCTGGAACGGCTGGTTCGGGTTCTTTCGGATCTGATGAATATGGGAATCGAGGTGGTTTTGGTTTCCAGCGGTGCGATCGGGGTCGGCGCAGGGAAAATCGGCCTGACAAACAAGCCAACAGACACTCGTGAAAAGCAGGCGCTTGCCGCCATCGGTCAGGCAAGTCTGGTTTCGATCTATGAAAAGTTTTTTAAAGAATACGGCTATAACACCGGCCAGGTTCTTTTAACCAAATTTGTCCTGGACGACGCCGAACGCTATACCAGTGCGAAAAACGCATTTGAAACCATGATCGGCTACCGCACCATTCCGATTTTAAACGAAAATGACGTCATCTCCACCTATGAGATTGAGTTTGGCGACAACGACACCTTGTCCGCCTATGTGGCAAGACTGGTCGGCGCCGATCTTTTGGTGATTCTCTCCGACATTGACGGCTTTTATAACGGGAACCCGGAAAGCCCGGATTCCAAGCTGATCCCGGTCATCGAAACGATTGACGACAAGGTGCGCGCCTGTGCCGGCGGCGCCGGGTCACGGCGCGGAACCGGCGGTATGCAGACCAAGTTAAACGCTGCCGAGCTGGTCGCCAAGGACGGGATTGACATGGTGCTCTCAAACGGCAATGCGCCGGAGCTGCTCTATGATATCATCAAGGGAAAGGCGGTCGGCACCCGCTTTTTAGGAAAAAAAGGATTATAAAAAACGGCAGCCGCGCGGCTGCCGTTTTTCTGTCCTCAGGATTCCTTCCACTCTATTTCGCCCGGCGTATAGCCGATGCCGCTGATGATCTGGCGTATCTCCCAGTCGGTAAGTTTTTGTTTCATGCGAACCGTGACGCACTGTCCGTCAAGATCCGCCTCTGCCCACATGCCGTCCCGGCTGTGAAACGCGTTTTCCACACTCTTTTTACAATGGGCGCAATGCATCCCCGAAACCGCGATCTTTGCGCAGTACGGATAGTGGGAGACGTCCCGATCCGCCACCTTATACTCTACCGCATCGCCGCCGCTGCCGCAGCAGCCGCCGCTCAGCTTTTTCATATAGCTTTTGATCGCGATCACGGCAACCGCCACCAAAAGAATCCCCAGTACGACTGTTCCCATGGTTATCACCTCTTGGTTAGTTGTATCTAACTACAATGTCATCATACCACGAAACAACCGCTCTGTCAATCCCCGAAAAACAATTTTTCGCCCAAAAATGCCGAAATCTTGTTTTTTCCGTGAGGATTCGGATCGCAATCCGATATGCCCTGTCACGAAAATCACCGTGTTTTTTCTTCATTCTCACCATCCGCAAATAAGGAGACCGGCTGCTGACGGTCTACGTCGATCAGCCCCAGGGTCGTAATTTTTAAGTGCGGAATCACGGGCAGACTGACAAAGGCCATGGTCATAAAGGCCTCGACATCCGGCGCGGCGCCCAATTGCAAAACGCCCTCACGCAGCGCTTCGTTCTGCGCCGCAACTTCCTCGGCCGTCAGATCAGACATCAGCCCTGCCACCGGGAGCGGCATTTTTGCAATGACGGTCTCGTCCCTTACAACCACACAGCCGCCCTCGCGCCGCACCCAGTTTGCCGCAAACGCCATATCTTTTTCGTTTTCGCCGATGACGATGATGTTGTGGGAATCATGCGAAACCGAGGAAGCGATTGCACCGCTTTTCAGTCCGATACCCCGGATAAATCCAAGCCCTTTATGCCCGGTGTTTAGGTGCCGCTCAAGCACCGCAATTTTTAAAATATCGCGCTTACGGTCAATCCCGTTATGGTGCGCAAAGTCGATCTCCATCGTTTTGGCATGGGTAATCAGCTGCCCCTTTACCGTCTCAATCACCCGGCACGCTGCACTGCCCTTCGGTTCGATTTGAAAATCCTGTTCCAAAAAGACCGGCGTGTAGAACGAATTGCGCACCGCCTTTTGAAGATCGCGCCGCACCCTCGGCATTGTAAACGGCAGCATCCGATTTTGTTCCGCCGCCTTTTTGCCGCCGCAATACACCGTCCGAATCCGCATGGTATTTAAATCCTCCAGCACCAGGATATCCGCCCGATACCCCGGCGCAACCGCGCCGCGGCCGCGCAGTCCGAAATACTCCGCCGCCCACAGGGTTGCCATCCGAATTCCGGTAACCGGGTTCTTTCCGGCCGCGGCGGCCATCCGTATGATATTGTCGATATGGCCGTGACGGAGCAGGTCGGCCGGGTGCTTGTCGTCGGTCACCAAAAGGCAGCGATGCGCCCACTTTTCATCAAAAAGCGGAAGGAGCGCCTCCAGATTTCTTGCGGCCGTTCCCTGGCGGATCATAATCCGCTGCCCCTTGCGGATCCGCTCCTGTGCCTCAGAAAGCGTTGCACATTCGTGATCGTCCCCGATGCCGGCAGCCAGGTATGCGTCAAGCGGTTTTCCGTGCAGCATCGGCGCATGGCCGTTGATGACGCTGTCGGCCTCTTTGGCATAGCGGATTTTCTCCATCAACGCCTCGTCACGGTGTACCACGCCCATATAATCCATAACCTCGCCAAGTCCCAGAACTCTGGGGTGCGCATAAAATTCACGCAGCTCCGCCGCGCCAAGCCGTGCGCCCGACTCGTCAAACTTTGTTGCCGGCACGCAGGAGGGCAGTACAAAATACATCGTCAGCGGCAATCCCTCGCTGGCCTCTAACATATAGCGGATGCCAAGCTGACCGCAGACATTTGCGATCTCATGCGGATCAGCCACAACGGTGGTGGTGCCGTGCGGCACGCAAACCTTGGCAAACTCCGCCGGCAGCAGCATGGTGCTTTCAATATGGATATGTCCGTCAATCAGGCCGGGACAGAGCCAGCATCCGTGCGCGTCCTCGCACACATCCGCGTCCTGCTCAGTGTAATCGCCGATTCCGATGATCGTCTCGTCCTCCACCAGCACATTGGCCGTCTCAATCTCGCCGGTAAACACGTTGACGACGCTGCCGCCTTTTAACAACATTTTCATTTTATCTGCCCCTTTCGCCGACTTTTTTCTATTTTAGCATGTCGCCGGGATAACTGCAAGACTTTTTTTCTTTAGCCAATCCGCGCGGAAGGTTGACGAACTTTCCGCATTTGTGTATAATAACAGGGAAAGAATCCATGAAAGCATCGCATAAACATGCAAGGTCTATCACGCCTTGCCGAAAGAGAGGTATCTCTTATGCCCTTTTATAATTTTTTATCCTCCGTACTCAGTTATATATTCACCTTTATCATATATCTGTTTATCTTCGGGGTGATTCGCCTGATCTATCTGGATATCAGAAAGATGAACCGCTTTGAAAATGAGTCCGTCAACGTCAGCGGTGCGGCGACGGCCAGTCTTCGGCCGCTGCACAATAAAAACAAAACGGAGCTGAATCTGAAAAACCGCTACATGATTTACGATCATGCCGTCATCGGCCGGGACAAGAGCTGTGATATCGTCCTGCGCGAGAAATACATCTCTTTAAAGCATGTGGAAATCTGGTTTGAAAACGGAGAATGGTATTTAGAGGATTTGGGAAGCCGCAACGGAACCTGTGTCAACGGGCAGCGCATCGCCCGCCGTGTGATTCTGGATCCGGAGGACGAGATTTCGGTCGGCGGCATCCACTTTGTATTTGAGCTGTAACCGCAGCAGAAAGGACCGCTTTATGGGAAGATATAAAGGCGCCAACTATCGGTTTCCGGCCTATCTGCTGATGCTGATGCATTTGCTTGGCTTTGGACTTTTGTATATCGGCAACCAAAACAACCGCAACATCCTCTATGTGGGTGCCGGTCTGCTTTTGCTGTTTATTTTAATTTACACCGTCATTATTTTAGCCAAAATGGGGGACAAGTTTATTGTCCTGATGGCATGCATGCTGATTACCATCGGCGTTTTGCTGCTGTGCCGCATTAAAATTGATTACGGCATCCGCCAGATTATGTGGGTGGCTCTGGGCGGCGTCGGCTTTTTTGCCGCCTATGTGATCTACTATAATATCCGATTCTGGAACCGGCTCTGGCTCTTTTATCTGCTGGCCGGCATCGGTCTCTTTCTTGCCACGCTGCTGTTTGGCACCAACATCAACGGCTCAAAAAACTGGATCGTCATTCACGGCTTTTCGTTTCAGCCGTCCGAAATCACCAAGATTCTGTTTATCTTCTTTTTGTCCTGCTATTACGCAAAGTCCTGGACAAAGCCGTTTCTGCGCCTGTCCCCGAAATGGATTACCTGGTGCGGCACCTACCTCTTTATCGGATTTTTGGTCTTGCAGCGCGACTGGGGCAGCATTTTGGTCTTTTTCTTCATTTATATTTTTATGATCTATGTCTATGAAGAAAAGTTCGGTTTTCTCGCCTTTAACGTAGGCCTTGCCTCGGCAGTCGCCCTGCTCGGCTACAAATTTTTATATCACATCCAGGTACGGGTCAGCACCTGGCTCAACCCCTGGAACGATATCTCCAACAAGGGCTATCAGATTACGCAGTCCCTCTTTGCCATCGCATCGGGCGGATACTTCGGCCGCGGCCTCGGCAACGGCTCGCCGGGCTACATTCCGGAGGTACACTCGGACTTTATCTTTGCGGCCGTGTGTGAGGAAATGGGCGTTTTCGGCGGCGCGGCCATTATCATACTATTCTTTTTGATTGCCTACCGCTGCTTTAAAATCTCGATCACCGCCCAAGATCCGTTTGATAAGGCGGTATCTTTGGGGCTGACGCTGATGTTCTCTGTCCAGACCTTTATCATCGTCGGCGGCGTCATCAAGATGATACCGCTGACCGGGATTACGCTCCCCTTTGTCAGCTACGGCGGCACCTCGATCGTGGTCAACTTTATCTCACTCGGCATCATTCAGGCCATCTCAAAAAAGGCGGAAAAAGGACAAGGAGGCGGCAGCGATGAATCCAAATAAACGCATGATCCGCGTGCTGATCGCGGTATGTCTGATGTTTTTGTCTCTGGTGACCTATCTTTTATACTTTAACATGTTTGAGGCAAAGAAGGTCGCGGCAAACCCCTACAACAAACGCCAGTGGGAGGATGAAAAATTTGTCAAGCGCGGCAACATCTATGACAGTGACGGCCTTTTGCTGGCCGAAACAGAGGTAAACGGTGACGAACGCATCCGCCGCTATCCGAAGGGAAAGCTGTACAGCCATATTATCGGCTATTGTTCCCGCACCTACGGCAAGAGCCAGCTGGAGATGACCTATGACAAGCAGCTTTTGGGACAGGGCGACATCTCGATCAGCTTTCACGAGCTGCGCGCCGGTTATGATTTAAATCTTACCATTCAAAATTCGCTGCAGCAATACGCCTACGATCAGTTAAACGGGCGCAGCGGTGCGGTGGTTGCCATTGAGCCGCGCACCGGCAAAATTTTGGCGATGGTAAGCTATCCGGACTTTGACCCCAACGCCGAACGCCTAGAGGCCGACTGGAACACCATTGTCGAGCGCAAGGATTCTCCGCTTTTGGCCAGAGCAACCCAGGGACTCTATCCGCCGGGTTCGACCTATAAAATTGCAACGGCGGCCGCCGCATACGAGACCGGCCGGATTGCCGAAACCTTTCAGGACACAGGCAAGTTTGAACAGGACGGGCTGCATGTCGATAACTACGGCAAAACGGCCTACGGTGAAATCGATTTAAAGCGCGCCTTTTCGGTATCGAGCAACTTTGCCTTTTGTACCTTGGGCTATGAGATGGGCAGCGACAAGGTGCTGGAGATGGCAGAGCGGTTTGGAATCAACAAAAGCATCGACTTTGACCTTGCCTCCAGCAAGAGCCAAATCCAATATAAAAAGATGAAGAACGCGGACGCCGCCCTGGTTTCGATCGGGCAGGGTCAGCTGCTGATGACGCCGCTGCACGTTGCGATGATGGGCGCGACCGTTGCCAATGGCGGCACTATGATGAAGCCCTATGTGGTCGATTCGGTTACCACCTCCTCTGGGCTGACGCTCTCGCAGTCCAAGCCCTCGGTGCTCTATGAGGTGCTGAGCACGGAATGTGCCGACTATCTCGGCGAACTGATGCAGGACGTTGTTGAAAACGGAACCGGCAAAAGCAGCCGCATCTCCGGCATTACCGTTGCCGGAAAAACCGGCACTGCGGAAAACGAGACCGACAAGGATCACGCCTGGTTTGTCGGCTATGCCCCGGCGGAAAATCCGCAGATTGCGGTTGCCGTGTTGCTGGAATATGACGGCGGCGCCGGCGGCACCAACGCAGGGCCGATCGCCAAAAACATCATCCGCAAATATCTGAGTGCAAAATAAAACGCTGCTGCCAAGGTACACGGCGCATATTGGCCGGGCGCACATGCGCCCGTCTTGACAATTCCATGCGGCCGTGTTATGATGGCGCCGTAGGCATAAGGGAACAATCCGAACCCGCCTGAAAAGACGAAATTTCGGCTAAACGAATTTGCTGATAAAAACGGGGCGCAGCACACCGCTTTTGGTCTGCGGCCGCGTTTTATCAATCGGAGCAATAGCGATATGCGAAAAACCTCGCACCGCCGGCGAGTCGCCGGCGGCAATCAATAAACGTATGCGAATGCGCCCACAGCGCAGACGTGCCGCACGCTATATAGAAATAGGCACAGCGCAGCTGTGCATCGATATAGCTTAGCGCCGCGCCATACACCTTTGTATTGCTCCGCACAGGGAGGGACGCTTTTTATGATTATTTATCGGGAGCTTTCCTCCCTGGAACATGATTTAAATATCCCGGCGAAAACGCTTTATGCGGTCAGCAACCGGGTTTCCTCGCATTACCGGCCTGTTTTTATCCCCAAAAAAGACGGCACCGCGCGCCGCCTGTTTGTGCCGGATGCGATCTTAAAACAGATTCAAAAAAGAATTTTAGAGGTATTGCTTTTGCCGATGGAGATTTCGCCCCACGCCACGGCGTACCGTGACGGCGGAAGTCCGCGGCGCAATGCGCTGCCGCATCTTATGCCGCCCATGCTGCTCAAATTAGACATTCATGCCTTTTTTGATTCGATTTTTTATCAGCAGGTCAAGGCGGCGGCTTTTCCACCAACCATCTATGCTGAACCGCTGCGCATTCTTTTGACGCTGCTTTGTTATCATAAGGACGCGCTGCCGCAGGGCGCCCCTACTTCTCCTGCCATTTCTAACCTTGTCATGCGTGATTTTGACGATCAATTAGGACTCTGGTGCCGTACACGCGGCATCGTCTACACCCGTTACTGCGATGATCTCACCTTTTCCGGCCGCTTTGACAAGGACGAAGTGAAAACACATGTCCAGGACTTGCTCCGGCAGCACGGTTTCTTTTTAAATCCCAAAAAGACGGTGTTTGCCCTGCCGCACAACCGACAGTGCGTCACCGGGATTGTCGTGAACCAAAAGCCGCAGACGCCGCGCGATATTCGCCGCGCGCTGCTGCAGGAGGTATATTATTGTAAAAAATACGGCGTTACGGAGCATTGCCGCCGCCGCGGCATTTTGACGGACGAAGAAACCTGCCTCCGCCGTCTTTTGGGACAGGTAAGCTATGCCTTGTCCGTGCAGAAAGAGGATCAAAAAATGCGCGCCGCAAGGTCGGATCTTTTCGAGATGCTGCGCACAATAAAATCTTAGTTCTTCTGCCTAAAATGCCGGGTCAAATCATTTTCAGCGAGGTGATAACGTGATGCAAAACCCGTCCCTAACCTTCTTTTCTTTGATGCAAGGCAGAGAGAAAAACACCTCAGTCGGGCGTCACATGCACGATTGTTTTGAGATCGTCTGCTTTGACAAGGCAAACGGCGTACTTACCATACACGAAAACACCTATCCGCTGCAGGACGGCACGCTTTATCTCGTCTACCCGAACACGCCGCACAGCGAAGTCCATTTTTCCGGCGCCGCCGTGTCCTTTTTAGGATTCCGCTGCCCGGATTTTCCGCGTCATGCGATCAAAGAGGCCGCTTTTCCTATGCTGCGGCATGAGGAAATCGGCAGCATGATGAAGAAGCCACCGAGCAAAGACCGCATTATGACGCGCTGATTTCCCATCTTCTGGCCGAAATCATATTGCTTTTGGCACGCTATGCCGCAGGAAATGAGCAGCAGTCCAAAAACCTTGGCTACATTGCGTCCTATATCACGGAATATTTTAACCAGCCGCTCGATCTTTTGCAGCTTGCAAAGGATACCGGTTACAGTCCGGATTATTTTCGGCATCGGTTTACCAATGAATTTGGTATGTCGCCCAAGCAATTTCAAATGGAAATCCGATTGAAAAAAGCCGCTGAGCTGCTTTTAAACAGTAAAAAATCCTGTACGGAAATCGCCGCCCTTTGCGGATTTTCAACCGGCTCCCAATTTTCCGCCATGTTTTCAAAAAAGTATCAAATGCCGCCCAACCGATTCCGTCAATGCGGCGCATCTTCTATTTTGTAAGTTTTTTTATCAAATCCTCAAGCAATGCGTCACGCTGAATCTCGTTTACGTAACAAATCGTTTTCGCGTCTGCATCGCAGGCGTAGCGCATGTCATATTCCGGAATCCGGCACGGCATCAGAACGGAATCCATAAAACGCCCGTCTTGGTTTAAGAGCCAGCCGACCGCCGTCACGTCCCAAACGATGCGTGACCACGGTCTGCCCATAGAATGTGCCTCGGCCTGCATCACGTTGTCCACCAAAAAATCGCACAGCGCACCTTTCCCTTTCAGCCAAAACTGAAATTCCTGCTCCGCAATCCGAAAGGCGCTGACCACACCGGCACACGGGAGCTGCACCAGCGGCGCTTTGCTTGTAAAAAGTACCCTTGCCGCCGCAATATCCTGCATCATATTAAATTCCCGACACCCCAGCCGATGATGAATATCGTGGCCGCCCAGCCAGACAATCACGATATTTTCCGCAATCTCCGGCGCGGTGCTGAGGGCGGATGCAACATTGGTTACGGCACCGATGCACACGACATACAAGGGATTCTTTGGCGTATAGTTTTTTGCCCGTTCGATCAGATCATGCATGGCATCCGACTCCACCGGCGTATTCTCATCCGGCATATACTGCTCTGACCCCAAAAACACCCGATCCCGGTAATGCCCAAGCCCGGCCAAATCTAAAACCTTGATGATTTCGTCATAGCTTTTTCGCATTCCATCGCCCGGCGAGGTTGATTTTTCATTATAAAACGGTGCGGCATAAACGGCCTTTACGTTAATTTTTTCATCGGATTTGAGCATATAGGCAAGTGCAAACTGATCGTCAACCTCGTTATAGGTATCGGTATCCAGCACTGCGTCAATGCGTCCCTTCGGCACATTTAAGTTAGAAAACAATTGAAACAGTTCCATCTTAATTCCCCCTTATGATCGGTTTTCCGTCAGTATAGCACGTTTTTGGCAAAGATGCTATCATGTTTCGGTTCGGTTTTTGCATCAATCGGCTGCCGATTTTAGAGGGAATCCCGATACGCACCGGGCGATATACCGGTGTGCCGCTTAAAGAAAGCGGTAAAACCGGCTGCACTTTCAAAACCGGTCATTTGACTGATTTCCTTGATACTGTTTTTTCCTTTCCGCAAAAGCTTTTTGCTGCATGCGATGCGCTGCTCCGTAATATATGAAAAGACCGAACGCCCCGTCTTTTTCTGAAATACCCGTCCAAGCTGCTTAGTAGACAGGCAGCACTCTTTTGCAACATCGCCCGTTTTGATATTCCGATGCAGATTTTCACGGATAAAATTCTTTGCGACCCGCACTCTTGCATCGTTCTCCGTCTTTTCGGCACATGGCAGAACGATTTGCAGCCGCTTAAAAACCGCCGACAAAATCTCGTAAAGACGCCCCGTAATGATGACCTCACTGAGCGGATTGGCCGGATCGCTCACAGCTAAAATCGCGTCGGTCATCGCGTTGACGTCCTTCGGGTATTCCAATTTTTGAGGGTGTTCTTCCAAAAGAAGCCCCGGCTCTGCCGAAAAAGCCAGCGATGCCTTGCACACCGCATCGTCCGAATCGATATACCGATGGAGCGTACCCGGCGAAAGAAACAGCGCCTGATTTTTCTGCAGCCGCACGCTGCTTTCGCCGCATTGATACTCTGCCATGCCATCATAAACAAAATGTATTTCATAAAAAGTATGATGATGATTTTCATGGCAGGTGTTTTTTCGGATATTTTCCGCGGTAAGCAGCGTAAACCACAAGACATCAATCTCCTGCGGACGAAACGAAAACGGCAGTTTTTGCAAATATTCTGCCCTCGCGGGCGTATACTCTTTCAGAATCATCGTCTCATTCCATTTCCCGTTTTTTCCCATTGTAGCAAGCCGTCAAAACAATGTCAACTCGATTGTCTCAAATTGAAAATAAAATGTCTTTTTTCTTGATTGACAACAAGAACATATCTGCGCTACGATAACCGCGGAGGTGTATATCGTGTTAAAGGAAAAAATCATGAAAAGAGAAAAAACAATCGGAATGTATGTGCAGCTCTCCGATATCAGCATTGCAAAAATTGCCGGTCTTAGCGGCTATGATTTTATCTGGGTTGACAATGAACACAGTTATATGACAAGCGAAACCTTGCTCGGCCATATTATGGCGCTGCGCTCCGCTGAAGCCTCGGTGGTCGTACGGGTTCCGCAGGACGATCTGACCGCCTTAAAGCATGTTTTGGAGATGGGTGTGGACGGCGTTATTTTCCCGATGATAAGGACGGCAGAGGAGGCAAACCGCCTAATCGCCTCTACGCTCTATCCGCCGCTCGGCACACGCGGTTTCGGACCGATGCACGCAAACCGTTACGGTTTTTCGGACGCCATGGTTTACCGAAAAGAAAGCGATAAAAACCTGTGCCGATTCATCCAGATAGAACACAGAGATGCCATCGAAAATCTGGATCGGATCATCCAAAACCCTTATATTGACGGCTATATCTTTGGGCCGAACGACCTTGCCGGCTCCTATGGTATGCTCGGCGATGTCTTTTCGGATAAGATTACCGATATCATCCGTGAGGCGATTTGTTATTTGCACCAAAACGGAAAGTATGTCGGTATCGCGTCCGGCGGCTGTACGGAAGAAATACTCAGCCATTGGAGCAGCCTTGGCGCCGATCTGCTTGCCGTCGGCGCAGACTTTGATTTTTTGCGCCGCGGCATGGTGGAAAACCGCAAGACGCTTGAAAAGGTTCACAAGAACAATCAAAAAGGACTGTAAAAGCGTTTTTTACAGTCCCGGATTATAAAATCTCACAATGCGCCGAGCGGCTCGTTTTTTAACCTTAAAATTCGTATTCCATGCCGTCATAGGACACGAGAAAGCCCTCCCGCTCCGCGATTGTTACAAAATTGTCGTAGACAACATCCTTGGCATTGTGTGAAAAATGGTTCAGGATAAACACGGTGTTTTCGTCCGCAATTCCGTCATCGAGAAACGCTTGGCGAAGATCCGCCCCCATTGCGATATTAAGGTGTCCCACGTACGGTACCACCGCGTTATTTGCCTCGGTGCAGTCAAGCGATACCAGCTGCAGCGGTTTTTCTTTGGTGACCGCGCGCAGCGCAGCGATGCTCTCCTTACACAGATTACCGGTGTCGTGACAGTAAAGCAGCTTCTTTCCGCCCTTTTCCACCACAAACACAACCGGTGATGTTTCTTCTGCGTGGCTTGCCCTGAGCGGCGTAATCCGGTAGCCCTCCGCCTCAAACGGTACAAACGGCTCTATCATCACCGCTTTGACATCCTGATCGGAAATATCCGCATGCCGGATGACCTCAGTCAGCATTTGATAGCCGCTCTCTCCCACATAAAAGGTCAGCGGCTCCTCTGACGCCACATGCGCAAAGCCCTCCTTTCGCATTTCGATCTCAGCCGGATAGAGGTGGTCGGAGTGCGAATGCGTCACGATACAGGTTTTTATCTTGGACAGCGGCACTTGATGCTTTAAAAAGTGCATATAGGTATCGGCCGGAAAGTCGATCAAAATCTTATCGTCAATCAACGCCTGGCTTCTTGTTCTGATGTTTCTTCCGCCGCGTTCCCGTGATCTTTGGCAGTTTTCACAGTCACAAAAGATTGCCGGTACGCCCTCGGCCGCTGCTGTTCCCAAAAACTGAATTTTCATCATAATCCTCCTTATCGCGCATGATAAATTATCACATAAAAATAATATCATCAACTATATAAAAATTGAAAAATCGATAGTGGCTCACAAAGATCCAAACGCAGCGAATACTTCTACACCTGCAAATTTTTAAAAAAGCTGCGCCATAAAAACATCTGCACCGACAGGCACTCTCGCAAAAGATTGGTAATGAGCCAAAGGCGTTATGAGCGCGCTTGCAAGCGAATAGCCGACGCGAATGTGATCTTTTGCGAAAGAGGAGGAGCAGCGGCATGAGCGAACTCCGATTTTTGCATAAAAAATCGGAGCAAGCGATACATAGCTTGCTCCGACGTGGTACACCTTCAGGGATTCGAACCCTGGACACCCTGATTAAGAGTCAAGCCCCGTACTGTTTTAATGTATGTGTTTGTGTTTAAAAACAGCGAAATTTCGCCGTTTTCGGAACATTATCTTTGCCTTGATATTAACTGAGATGCTGCAATCTTAATTGCGTTGATGTCAAAATTGATGTCAAATCTCGTATAAGTTAAAATTTTTTTATAAGCACCTTCACCCTTCAACAAAATTCCCTACTCATTTTTTAGGGTTTTACGTACTTATTACAACAAAAGTTGGCCGTGGATAACTGTATTTATTTTTTCAAAACTACTTGATTTTATTTCGTTAGCTACCATAGGAAATAATACTTTGTACCTCTTTGGCATTTTTAAACTTACCGCCTGCAATCATTGCAAACATAGCGGCGCCAAACGCAGCTTCTTCAAGATGTGACGGAATCTTCATTTTTGCTCCGAGCCTTTCTTCAAAAATTCTGACAAGCGCTTTGTTTTTTCGTATTCCGTTGCCCGAACCGACAATTCCACTTTTGCATATTCCCATTTTTTCATACATATTCAAAAGCTCATCAGTCATTCCGCAAAGCACACCGTATGTAAGTGCTGACGGAGTAAAGTTCTCAGTTGTTATTCCCGATATACCACCTGTTATCTCCGAGTTCAGCCTTGTGCCTGCAAATCGTGTGTCAACCTTGAAAGAACTCGATTTTGCGTTTCTAAGCATATCGTTCATAATTCTGTATACTTCGTCATCGTCAACTCTTTTGATATATCCAAGCACTTCAGCATAAAAATTTTTAAGCATCGAATACGCCCTGCCGCCACAAAGTGCTGCGCCAACAATAAGATACTTATTCTCAAAGTACGGACGCGTTTCAACCTGCATATTGTCCGCGATTTTATCCGAAATTACCGAAATTTGACTTCCCGTTCCAATATTCACCAGAATATCTTCCTCGTTCGCAAGCGTTGAAAAAACGCTTGCCTGATTATCACCTATTGCAACGCTCACGGGTATTCCCTTGTACTCGCCCGCAATGCGATAATCTCCCGTAATCTCTGCTGTGCAGGCATAGTTAAATCTGTTGTTCTCCAAATCATAGCAACCGAAACTTGCCGCATCACTTGTGTGAATAATCGGCTTTTTAAGCCCGCAGAGCTGCATAACAAAATAATCGTGAATTGTGCTGTAGCTAACTGCACTTTCAGGCTTTATTCCGTTTTCTGTGTTGTAAAAATCCGTTACATTGCCGTATCCCGAAAAGCTGTTTAAATATTTTGCGTAGGTCACGTCTTTGTACGGCAGATTCCCGCGTCCGTCCTGCCATGTATAAAGCGGACTTACAGCGTCGCCATCCTTGTCAGTATACACAATTCCGTGCATCTGCCCAGTAACTCCAATAACACCCACCTCGCTGCTCGCGGCTATCAGACTTTCAAGAATATCCGTTGCAACGGTCATAATTTTATTGACCGACTGAATTTTTTCCCAATCTGCACAGCCTTCGATAAATGCGCTGCTGTTTTTTGTAACAGACTTTTCAACGCAGCCCGTTGTAGCATCAATTAAGACGCCGCATACGCTTGTTGTTCCTATGTCAATTCCTACTACTTTCATTTGTATTCCTCCTAACAGCCGATACGTGTTGAGTTAAGGTCAAGTCTTGTTATAATACGGAAGAAGCTTCTCCAGATGCGGCAACGCGCCATTTGCTTCGATTGCCGTTTGTATGTTATTTTTTAAACCCTTTAAACACCGCAAGCGGACTTTTTTAATTAAGCGTTGCCTCTCCGCCTGCAAACGCAAGACCTCCGCCGCAAAAAACATGGGTTTGCGGGGCAATCCCTCATTTTGTGTAAACCTCAAAATCAGCTCCAAAATGATAATATAATCTAAGTAGTTTTTTGTGGGCTGAGAGCCGGATTTCGACTTTCAGCCCTTAACTATAATTTAGCATGAAATTGCCGGCATGTCAAGGGCGCCCTCGCAAGAGGGCGTTTATTTCACCCTTGATTTGACGGCTATTTTATGCTACTGTGGTAATCTATCGGCAAAGAATATTTCAAGCTGCGAGTGAATTTGTCCCCAACCTTTGCGCTTGCTCGTCCATTTTTTTGTAATGTCTATCATCGCAAGATACAGCATTTTTAAGTGGTATTGCGGATTTGATGTATTCTGCACTGCTGGATTTCTGTTTTAGGATATACTGCTTCTATTGCGTTTGTAACCCCCGCCAAACCGTCAATGCAGGCTATCAGTATATCATTGGCACCATGGGCTTTTATGCTGTTTAACACCGACAACTAAAATTTTTCACTTCCAGACCTTTCATAATGTTGCGCAAATTTTCCTTACATTCTTATTCTAGCGCCCGTTCCTCCGGACTTAATTTGTACCTTGGCATAATTAAAACCTCCAAGATGATATAAAATAAAAATATCATCTTGGAGGTTTCGTAAAGTCTTTACACAAAATTTGGGATTGACTTTTTAAAACAACAGATCCGCAGCTGCTGTAAAACACATGATATTCCCGAGGCGCAACTTTTAAGCGAAATAGATAAGATGCCTATTATCAGGCGCGATGCCCTAACCGCCGGCACCAATATTCTCGGTATGCTTTCGGATTATCTTCTGCTTAACAAGATTATAAAGCCAAATTCGCCGCCGCTGCATGCTCAAATACACGATTATATAATCAAAAATATCAGCGCCGACCTCACGATCAAAACGCTCTGTTCCTACTTCAAAGTTTCAAAAAGTATGTTGTATAAGATTTCTATTGACAATTACGGCTGCGGCATATCTGAATATGTAAAAAAGCTGCGCATAGAAGGAGCCAAAAGACTACTCGGCACCAGTATGAATATTACACAAGTTTCTGAAGCAGTCGGTATTCCAGATGTTGGCTATTTTATAAAGATTTTTAAAAGAGAAACAGGGTATACCCCTCTGAAATATAAAAAAGCTATGAGCAATAAACAACAGCTTGAACCCTTTAATAAACTGTCCTTAGACTGAAGTGCTGTTGCATGGTTATAAATAACGATTATGCTAAAAAACGGCAAGCATTCGTCTCGAACACTTACCGTTTTTTAGAATTTATAATACTAATTTATTTTCACCAACATTAATTTTATAACTATTACCATTAATTTCCAGTGTATAGGTTTCGTTTGAAGTTACGCGGCACTTGCTGCCGTTAGCAACAATATCGGTTATGATATTTCCGAAGCGTAGATTTTTTATTCCGATTTCACCCTTGAAAATATCGGTTTTTGCCCATTTCACCGTTTTTTCAAAGGCGTTGATTGAATGAAAGCCCAACACAAATTCAATATAAATAGAAATCGGACCAAGCGCAGACCAACCACAAAAATCAGGACGCACGAAAGCACCTTCCACATCGGTTGCGGGCATCGGCTTTTCAGGATTGTAGCATTCCCATATCGTGTGCGGAGAAAACTCCGCATATGTTTGATACATATGGTTCAGCAATTTCAACGCCAAATCGTGAGCATCCTCGTAAAATTCGTATGCCGCAAGACCTTTCAGCGCCGCATATGCGGTCGGAAGCCACGCAGATCCGCGCCAATAACCGCCTTCCGGGTCATAATCGCCGTCGCTCCTTGAAAGTGATACAAAGGGAACCGCTCCCCCCATTGTTTTCGCATTTTTCAGTTCTTCAACTAAATGTTTTGCTCTATTTTGGGTCGCAGTTTTCGCTGTCAAAGCCCAATAGGAAGCCATAGTCTTAACCTTATAAAAACTATGGGTATTGCAATCAATGTCATAATAGAAATTATCTTCTTTATCCCAATACAATTCATTGATTATGGACTTTTTCTCTTCAAACTTTTCTTTCCATATATTCTCATTATCAGTGTCGCCCAATATGGCATAAAGCCTTGTAATCATATTCGCTGACAAAGCCTGTTGGCAGATCGCGTCAAGCCAATACATATCCGGATTGTTGGGACGATGCCCATCGGTGTGCGCGCCGATTCTTCCTCTCGGCGTGTTATCCATACCCGAAGCACCGCCTTCCCACTTATATCCATATTTTTCGGAAATAAGAAAGGTGGAACATCTCACATTCTTCAGCTGTAAGGGCCTTGCCAGATCTTCGATCCATTCATAGTGATTTTGAAGGAACTTTTCCTCATATAAAAGCTTTCGTATATGTTCTGTGTCACCGCTCATCAAAGCGTTTTCATATTCCGCCCATGCAAAAAGCGGCGGATTGTCCGCTATATGAAGCTGAATGTTAAAAGGCTCGCCGGGTATCGCGCCTGTCCAGTCTGGTTCGTTTTCGGGCGGGATGACCGCCGGCAGAGTTGCCCCGTTATACAAAACGGCATAAAAATTTCGAAAGCTTTCAATTCCGGGAAAGACTTCCCTTGCGTATTTGCAGAACAAAGACATAAAGCAAGTGTCCCATATCCATATCTGTGTGTCGCAGAACGCCTCATCCATATAAGGATTTTGAGGCATTCCCGGAATGCTTTTTATATGCTCAAAAGCGAGCTCCCACGCCTTATTGTGCAATTCAATATACTCTGGATGCTCCTCGCAAACGGGTATCGGAATATACTTTTCCCAATTCGCCGCTCCAAAGTTTTTCTTCATTTTTAACCACTCCTTCCTCTGTTTTACGGACAATCATACCATATATTTCGACAAAATGCAAATTACCGTAGTTTTCTGCACATGTAAAAAGGCATATACCGGGAATAATTTCTCTCTACATATGCCTTTCTATTCATTTCATTCACAAAGCCAAAATGAATTTACTCATGCTATTTAAATTTTATCATTCTCGTCCGTATCCCAAACGCAGGATTTTGAGTTAAATTTGCGCTGTGGAACATTTCCGATGCTTCTCTGGATCGAAATTTTTGAAAATGGTACATTCACAGCGAAGGAATATTGCCGTGAATTACTGCAAGCTCAGAACCTTATCAACTTCTTGCAGGATTGTAGGTGAGATGTCCATCGAGTGGACATCATTTTTGTTAAACCAATTCATACATTTCGCTTTATCATAATCGTCTGATACCATTAATTCCGACAATTCAAGAGCAGCGGTACGAGTAAAGCCCATTGACATCAAAGAAATCTGCGTCGCTTTTGATGCGCCAAATTCCAACCACAGACTGATTTCCGGGATTTGTTTTACTGCTTCTGCATTATCAGCAGACACAAGATAATATTTGAGTACATCCAAGTAGCACGTAGTATATTTTAAAAACCTAAACCGTGCAAATTCTTCAATTTCCCTCATAGTATCACGAATGATGGTTGCTAATTTTTTGCTCGGATTGTGTTTTTTATTCCATCTAATATTGTCGTTAATAATACGTGCCAATCCATATCCTCGCATCCATCCTGTAACCAGAATTGAACGTGACATATTCAGTTTATATGAGTCGCCAGTGATATACTTAGAAATTCTCCCTATAATGTGCATATATTTCTCTTGCGCATCATCATTTTCTGGATATGGTGGAATTAACTCCTCAACACTTTTGTTTGAATTTCTAAAGTACTCTGGCAGTTACCGAAAAAAAGATCTTCCATATATAAATGACAATAACTATCACATCATAGAGTTGGAAGGCCTGGGCATTGATATATTTAAACCGCAAAATGTACGCATAGAGAATCATGTGATGCGTGAAGATCAAAACAGAAAAGCAGAACGCATCTACGAGCTTTTATGCGATACATTATCAATCACAGGCTCAAGTCAGCAGGGTTTGCTATATACAGCAGTAAAAGATGAGTTAGCGGGTGCTAATCCCTCATTCACCGGAATATTTGATACAATAAGTTCTTTACCGCTTCCGGCGGCAAAAACACTGGCGTCTAAAATAAGAATTCTGAGTGAATTAAAATTCACTCACCCACTCATTGATTGGACATCTGTTCTTTCATCCGGACAAGCTATTGTATTTCAATTTTCAGATATCTATGAACCAAAACGAACTTTGCAGATTGAAATGCTCTTGACCGATCTTTGGCAACATGTTAAAAGCACCACAAATCATCGTAATTTTCTGCTGGTTCTGGACGAAGTCCAAAACATGCGTTTTCGCGGCAACTGTTTTCTGTCGCACCTGCGCGAATGTCGAAAATACGGGATGGGAGTAGTGATGGCAACACAGTTTCTTGGCAGTAAATTTGATAAAAATGATGCAAAAAATCTGTTAAATCAGGCTGCTACTAAAGTTTATTTTAAACCGGATCAAAGGAATTTGAAAAACTTTGCACAGTCAATCGACGAATGTAATGACACCAAATGGATTAAGATTTTGCAGTCTCTCCAGGTCGGCGAATGTGTTTATTCCGGCATGTCAGATCAAAGCAAATCCGCCCAGAACTTTATTTTGCGTATTCCTTTTGATGTCAACTAATAAATGGGAAAAATTTTATCAAACCGACCTCCTATTCGTTGGATTTTTGATCTAACTTTGGGAGGTCAGTTCGTCATCAAACAACCCATGCCGATGAAAAAGATGGTCGTAAAAATTCACTGCGCCATTCCCTTTTGCGCAACATTTTTATTTATGTAATATCATATTATTCTTTAGGCAACTTACATTCAAGCCACGCCGGATTTTTTAATAACTTTGCCTCAATTCGTTTCAGACTGCTATTTACTTCCGCAAGATTTATCCTGTCTTCACTACGCATTACATACTGCCCAAGCATCTTTTCATAGGCATCGCATACATTTTTATTCTGCGCCGCTTGCGCTTGCAATATGTGCAAGCTGTAATATTGTTTTTTGATTATAATACACATCTGCAAGTGCAAGCAACTTATCATATCTCAAATTTCTCTTTTCTATATGGTCTGCAATTAAAGTATATGGCTGTTGTTCGTCTATTGGCGCTTTATCCATCATTTCAAGCACATCAAGAGTTTGCAGATAATATTTATTTTCAGCTGTAACGGGTGTTTTCGGTGGCTTAATCATGATATCAAGCCTTTTATCCGTTCGCACGCACCCTTTTGCAGCATTGGTCACGATAACCCGCTTGTTCGGCATTTGCGTTGTAAGTCCCATTTGATGCATGACCGATAAACCCGTTTCATATCCGATGTCGGGTAATATATATTTGTCAGCAATCAACATTTCTTTTTTGATTCCGGCTTCGCCAAACGGCGTTATTACTGTTTTGTAATATATTCCTTTTTGATAAAAACGCAGTTCGGGAATAATATGGTTATCAATAATCCGTTTTATTGCCACACTTACCGCCGCTGCCGCTTCTTTTTCCGATAGTTTATAATCTTCTGCCGCTTTTTCAGCAATATGCTTTGTATATATAGGGACTCTGTTAGCTTGCCTTTTTATTATATCGCATACATATTCTATATAAGTCATACCTACACCTCCGTGCGATATATTTTATTCGTTTTATTTTTATTGTTTTCGTATATATTATATCATATGATTATATTTTGTCAATTATTTTGAACCAATATTCATTCTCTATATTTTGCAAAGATAGCTTTATATATTTCATAAGTCTGTATCAATGCAGTTCCGCAAACGATATCATAACGTGCCATTTATTATTTCATACTACAACATTATTATGATCAAAAAACTGATCCCCCTATAATCAAATCTATAAGATACTCTAACCTCTTGGTTTCCTGCACTGCACGAAAGTGCTTCCTGCGCTGCAGCGCAATGCCTTTTCAACCTATTCCTATTGGTTCATAAAAATTGCCACTATTTTAAATTTTATTATTTAAAAATGCAAAAAAGGCCCTGTTTTGTGTCATTCACAACCATTTTATTTTAAGAAGTGGCAAGAAACTTCTTAATGAAATATTGCAATTAACCTCTCGGAACTAATATTCATCTTTTCCAGCAATGCTTCTGTATAAAAGCAAAATGTATGAAACTTATCATAGTTTAATACACTTTTCTTTCCTGTATGTATATTACAGGTTGAAACCAAAAAATGAATGTGAACATTTCCGCAGTTTGAACCCGTATCCATATCACATGCATCCTTTGCTTCATGACATCCAAAGACCACCTGCCTATCATCAAAATAATCACATACACTGTATCCCAGCATCATTAAGTTTTTAACCGTAAGGTTAATTGCTTCGTGATCCGCAAACGATAACACGTAATGCTCTGCACGGCAGCCTTCCACGCAGAACATTTGCTGCGCTAGCTCTATGCTCCCGGCTATGTTATCCAGATATACTCCTTTACCGCCGTATATCATATGCTTCATTTTTTCCGGGTTAAGAATATACCGCACAAGATTATCGATAGCATCCGTGTTTTGATATCTTCCCATTACCTTTTTAAGTATTGCCATAGCTTTCCCGTCTCCTTATATGCTTTTTCAATATTTTCTTCTACATCCATATACCGCATAGCCTTGTTTAAACATGTCTGTAAATCCGCTACAACCTCCAGCATTTGCGGCGCATAATCCACATATACGGTTCTGCATGCAAGACAGCACCTTGCCCAATCTGAAAGCGTCAGCTTTTGTCTTTGAGCAGCATTTTTATATTCATTATACTCTTCCTCGGAAACTCTGATTTCCAGTCTCTTATTTTTTTGTTTTTTATCCATAAAATTCAACTCCTCGTACACACGCGAATATTACCATAGATGATACTGTTGTATCATTTAGCAAGCAGAGTATAATGTCCGTACACTATACCCTTAAATATTTGTTCGTACATTTTTATTTTAAATTTTAATTTTTTATCGATTTAAGAAATTCGGAAAACCGAAGGAAATCGGCATAGAAATCGTCTTGGATAAAAAAATATAAATAATAAAATTTTAAGCGGATATACAACGGCCCAATGCCGCCTTCCCCGCCAATCTTATCCGCGTTGATGTCAAAATTGATGTCAAACACAAAAAAGAGCAAGAATAGAAAGCACAAAAAACACTGTATCCATGATGAATACAGTGTTCTCGGGTGGTACACCTTCAGGGATTCGAACCCTGGACACCCTGATTAAGAGTCAGGTGCTCTAGCCAGCTGAGCTAAAGGTGCATTTTTATGGAATTTTCAGCATCTTACGGCGTGTCCACCCCGCAAACGCAAGGACTATTATACTACGCTTTTTTGTCTTTGTCAAGCCTTTTTTTAAACTTTTTCAAATTTCTTGCCTTTCGGCATAAAAACGCCAAAATCGGCCGCTTTTGACGGCCGATTTCGACTTTCATCCCATATCATACATAGTAAACATACGGATTCTTCCGCTCTTTGACGGGCGACTTTTCGCCAAAGCCCAATACGCAATGGCCGATTCCCTCATAATCACCTTCGATGCCCCACTTTTTCAGCAGTTCCTTGCCCTCAGGGCTTTCAAACTCCTCTTTGGCGCGGTGAATCCAGCAGGACTGCACGCCGACCGCCTCGGCCGCATTCATCAGGTTGCCCATGACAAGCGCACCGTCATATAAATAGGTCGGCATGGTTTTATCGGCCAAAACAATCACGACGGTTGCCGCGCCGTAAAACGGATCGCCGTCACGACCCATGATTGCCGCGTTCATCTTCGACAGCTTTGACACCGTCTCCCGATCCCGAACCGCAACCATGATCGGCGACTGCCGCCCCATGCCGGTCGGCGCGTACATGCCGGCCTCTAAAATCGTATCCAGCAGCTCCTCCGGCACCGGTCTGCCGTCAAAGTTCCGGCAGGATCTGCGCGTTTTAAAAATTGCAGTTTCGTTTTGCATTCCGATTCCTCCTGTCTCTCATCAAAAATTATATGCTAATGGCAAAAATCATGCAAACGCATACGTCATTGTTATTGTATCACCGTTTTTGAAAAAGTCAACCGGTTTCCGCCGTGGTGTGACATATGGATTTTCTTTTGTTCATATAATACAAAAATGTGTTGCATAAAAAATAAATTTATGTTATATTGAATCAATAAGGGACTTTTAAAACGATACGCCCAATGAATTTCCATACAAGGAGAGAGCATATATGAAATTATCAAAGGTACAAGAGCTGCTAAATGCCAAGGTTTATACCGGGCAGGAAATGATGGATACACTGGAGGTTACACAGGCCTGCGGCAGTGACCTCATGAGCGATGTCCTCGCCTTTGTTAAGGAACAGGGTCTGCTTTTAACCGGGCTTCAGAATCTTCAGGTGGTTCGCACCGCCGAAATGATGGATATGCAGGCCATCGTCTTTGTCCGCGGCAAGGAGCCGGATGCCGCCATGATTCAGACCGCCGCCGCCAAGGAAATCGTCCTGATGACTACCGATTATCCGATGTTCCCTGCCTGCGGCATCTTATACGCCGGCGGTCTGCGCGGCGGAAAGGCAGGGGATTTGCATGGATAATGCAATGCATCTTCATTACATCGTAGACGGCAGCGATTTTACCCGTGCCGGCGAAATCTCCAGCAAGGTAAAAAAACAGCTCAAGCAGCTCGGTCTTTCGCCGGAGACGATTCGCCGGGTTGCCATCGCCATGTATGAGGCCGAAATCAATATGGTGATCCACGCCAGCGGCGGCGTCATTGACGTTGCCATCACCCCGTCGGAAATTCAAATCCGCTTTCAGGACACCGGCCCCGGCATTGCGGATGTGGAAAAGGCAATGCAGGAGGGCTACTCCACCGCCAGCAATGAAGTGCGCGAGCTGGGCTTTGGCGCCGGGATGGGACTTCCGAATATTGCGAAAAACTCCGATCAAATGAAGATTGACACCAAGGTAGGGGTTGGAACAACCATTGACTTAATCATTCGGATTCGTTAGCAAAGAAAATAATCCGAAAGGGGAGAGAGAATATGGAACCGATCGCACAGCCATACTGGCATTCCGTGACCCTGGATCGGGACGCCTGCCGCGGCTGCACCAACTGCCTGAAACAATGTCCGACACAGGCCATCCGCATTCAGAGCGGCAAGGCAAAAATTTTAAAAGAACGCTGCATCGACTGCGGCGAGTGCATCCGCGTCTGTCCTTACCACGCCAAGCAGGCGGCAACCGACAGTTTATCGATGCTCTCCGATTACGATTTTCGCATTGCGCTGGTCGCGCCGGCCTTTTACGGGCAATTTTCCAAAACCGAGGATTGCGACCTCATTTTGACTGCGCTTTTGCAGCTGGGTTTTGATGACGTTTTTGAGGTAGCGCGCGGCGCACAGGAAATCAGCCTGGAAACGCGCCGTCTGCTTGCCGGCGGCGAACTGATGAAGCCGGCCATTTCCTCCGCCTGTCCGGCGGTCAGCCGTCTGATCGCTGTCCGTTTTCCAAATTTGATTCACCACATTGTGCCGCTCCGCTCCCCGATGGAGCTGTCCGCCGAGGCGGCGCGCCGGGAGGCCGTGCAAAAAACCGGGCTTTCGCCGCAGCGGATCGGGATCTTTTTTATCAGTCCCTGTGCCGCCAAGGCCACAGCGGTAAAAAGCGGCACCGAAACGAAAAAATCCCAGGTTGACGGCGTCATTGCCATGAAGGATGTCTACCTTCGTCTGGCGCAAAAGCTGAACCACATTGACCGTCCTCTTCCGCTCAGCAAGGCCGGCAGTCTCGGCACACGCTGGGCCAACAGCGGCGGCGAGGCCGAGGGCAGCAAGGCCGCACGGCGGATTTCGGTGGACGGAATCCACAACGTGATTCAGGTTTTGGAGGACATCGAGGATGACCGCCTCTCGGATATCGAATATGTCGAGGCGCTGGCCTGTCCCGGCGGCTGCGTCGGCGGCCCTTTGACTGCTGAAAACAGCTTTGTGGCGCGTTCCAGAATCGAGCGCGTCTGTCAGTCGCTGCCGCCGCGCCAAGGCACCATCGATGCTGCCATCGACCGCTACTGGGACGGCGCGCCGGTCTACCGGCCGGTGATGGCACTCAACCGGGATCTGGAAACGGCAATGCAGATGGCCGTCAAAATTGAAGAAATCACCGGGCGTTTTCCCGGTCTGGACTGCGGCTCCTGCGGATCACCCAGCTGCCGCGCCCTGGCAGAGGATATTGTACGCGGCTACGCCGGCGAGGATGACTGCATTTTTATCATGCGCGAAAAGCTGCGCAGTCTGCTCCGCCGGGACGATAAAAAAGATTCCTGAAAAAAACATAAGGAGGCATCGTTATGACAACGGCAGAATTGGCCGCAGCGCTGCGCGCCAAAACACGCGTAAAAGGCAGTGACCGCACGGTTTGCGGCTGCTATATCGGCGATTTGATGAGCCTTTGCATGGCGCATTTAGAAGAAGGTAACGTCTGGATCACCATTCAGACCAACCAAAACGTGATTGCCGTCGCCGCTTTAAAGGAGGCGGCCTGTGTGATTTTGGCGGACGGCAACCGGCTTGACGACCTTGCCGCCGCAAAGGCAGAGCAGGAGGGCATCACGGTTTTAGAGTCGGAACTGTCCGCCTATGCGCTTGCCCTGCGCCTGGGAGATCTGGGGATATGAAGGCGTATTACGATTTTCATATTCACTCGGCGCTCTCGCCCTGTGCCGATGAGGATATGACGCCCAACAACATTGTCAATATGGCGCGGCTGAAAGGGCTTTCGATGATTGCCGTCACCGATCACAACAGCTGCGGCAACCTCCGCGCCGTGATGCAGGTCGCAGCAGACGATCCTTTGGTGCTGCCGGGAATCGAAATCGAAACCGCTGAGGAGGTTCATATCCTTGGTTACTTTCCCTCAATCCGACAGGCCGAGGCGATGGAAAAAAGGATCAAAGAGCATCTGCCCTTTATCCCAAACCGCCCGGAAATCTTCGGACGGCAGCTTTATATGGATGCCGATGACACCGTCACCGGCGAAGAAGAGGGGCTTTTGGTTACGGCAACCACGCTTGGCGTCCCCGATGTATTTTCTATGGTACAGGATCTGGGCGGCGTCGCCGTTCCGGCGCACATCGACCGCAGCAGTTACAGTATTTTGTCAAACCTCGGCTTTTTGCCGCCGGAGCTTGCGATCCGCACGGTCGAAATCACGGCAAAAAACCGCGCCCGGCTGGAGGAACGGTACAAAAACCTCACCATTTTAACCAGCTCGGACGCGCATTATCTGGGCGACATCGCGGAGATGGAACGGTATATGGACATAAGCACTAAAACTATTCCGGAAATTTTGGAGAAACTGACAAATAAAAATGCATAATTTTTGTGGTTTTTTGTAGTTTTTCATGGTATAATAATGAGGTTCACCCAAAATTGTTAAAAATTAAACGAGAAAAAAATGCGGCACTTTGCCGAATAATCTTTAGGAGGTAACAAAGTATGAAACAGCAAACGCTTCCCTTTCAGGGAACGCCGGAACAGGAGGCGCAGTTAAAGGAAGTCATCGCGGCGCACAAGGATCAAAAGGGCGCAGCGATTCCCGTGCTTCACAAGGCGCAGGAAATCTACGGCTATCTTCCGCTTGAAGTACAGGAAATGATCGCGGAAGGCCTGAACGTTCCTTTGGCAGAGATCTACGGCATTGTCACTTTTTATGCCCAGTTTTCGTTAAACCCCAAGGGTCGTTTTCAGATCGGCGTCTGTCTTGGCACCGCTTGCTATGTAAAAGGCAGCGGCGACATTTTGAATAAGGTCAAAGAGATCTTAAACATCGAAGTCGGCGAATGCACGCCCGACGGAAAGTTCTCTCTGGACGCAACCCGCTGCATCGGCGCTTGCGGCCTGGCTCCGGTTATGACCATCAATGATGATGTTTACGGCCGTCTGACCGTGGACGAGGTTGCCGGAATTTTAAAGAAGTACGAATAGAAACCATGAAAGTCTGCCCGAAAAGCAGCATGAAGGAGAATTTCTGACATGAAGGAGCTGTCACTGCATATTCTGGATATTATCCAAAATTCCATTGCCGCAGGTGCCACCCTTATCACCCTGACAATCTTTGAGAGCGTCGGAGAGGATATTTTAACCTTCACGGTTACGGACAACGGCTGCGGCATGCCGGAGGAAATGGTACGCGCCGTCACCGATCCCTTTACGACCAGCCGGACAACCCGAAAGGTCGGGCTTGGGATTCCGCTTTTAAAGATGGCGGCAGAGCAGACCGGCGGAAAGATTCGATTATCCTCCGCGGTCGGCACAGGGACAACCGTCACGGCCGACTTTACCTACGGTCACATCGACCGTCAGCCGCTCGGCAATATGGCGGAAACGATGCTGGGGCTGATTACCTCGCATCCCGATTTGGATTTTGTCTATCAGCACCGCGTAGAGGACGCACAGTATACGCTGGACACCCGCGAAATGCGGAAATCTCTGGGCGGCGTTCCGCTCAGCGAGAGCGCTGTCACACTTTGGCTGTCTGATTTTTTAAAGGAAAATGAGGCGGCACTTTGGAATCATGAAATTTGAAAGGAGTCAAACGATGAAAAGCTTAGCAGATTTGGAAGCGATCAGAAAAAAGACCTTGGAACAGGTTACCATGCGCAAGGACGATCATGCGATCCGCGTGGTAGTCGGTATGGCAACCTGCGGGATTGCTGCCGGCGCACGGCCGGTAATGACCGCCTTTTTGGAAGAAGCGGCAAAGCGCGGTCTTGAGCATGTTGCGGTAACACAAACCGGTTGTATCGGCATGTGCCGCTTAGAACCGATTGTTGAGATCATGGTACCCGGCGAAGAAAAGGTTACATATGTGAAAATGACCCCCGAAAAGGCTGTACGCGTTGTCAATGAGCACATTGTAAACGGAAAGCCCGTTACGGAGTACACCATCGGCGCGGCAGAATAGCGGCCGCCTTCCGCAAAAGCGGAACAAACACAAAGAAAGGATGGAATAACATGGAGTTAGCCAGAGGACACGTCCTGATTTGCGGCGGTACCGGTTGTACCTCTTCAGGAAGTGAACAAATTATTAAAGAAATGGAAGCCCAGCTGAAAGCAAACGGGCTGGAAAAAGAAATTAAAGTCGTAAAGACCGGCTGCTTTGGTTTATGCGCACTCGGCCCGATTATGATTGTATACCCGGAGGGCGCTTTTTACAGCCGGGTACAGGTTGAGGACGTCAAGGAAATCGTGGAGGAGCATCTGCTGAAAGGACGTATCGTAAAGCGTCTTCTGTATGATGAAACCGTCCACGAGGGCAGCGACGAAATCAAGAGTCTGAACGAGGTTACCTTTTATAAAAAGCAGATGCGTATCGCACTGCGCAACTGCGGCGTCATCAACCCGGAGGTGATTGACGAGTACATTGCCTTTGACGGTTACAAGGCGCTTGCAAAGGTATTGACCGAGATGAAGCCGGAGGACGTCATCAACGAGATCAAGGCGTCCGGCCTGCGCGGCCGCGGCGGCGGCGGTTTCCCCACCGGCATGAAGTGGCAGTTCACCGCCAACGCACCCGGCGAGAAGAAGTTTGTTGCATGTAACGCCGATGAGGGCGATCCCGGTGCTTTTATGGACAGAAGTATCTTAGAAGGTGATCCCCACAGCGTTATTGAGGCAATGGCGATTGCCGCTTATGCAGTCGGTGCAGACCAGGGTTATATCTATATCCGTGCCGAATATCCGATTGCCGTAAAACGCTTGCAGATTGCCATCGACCAGGCAAGAGAATACGGTCTGCTCGGCGAAAATATCTTAGACACCGGCTTTACCTTTAACCTGGAGCTTCGTCTGGGTGCCGGCGCATTTGTCTGCGGTGAGGAAACCGCATTGCTGACCTCGATCGAAGGAAAGCGCGGTGAGCCGCGTCCCCGTCCTCCGTTCCCGGCGGTCAAGGGTCTTTGGATGAAACCGACCCTGCTCAATAACGTAGAAACCTATGCCAACGTCTGTCAGATTATCTTAAACGGTGCGGACTGGTTTAAGAGCATCGGTACCGAAAAGAGCAGCGGAACCAAGGTATTCGCGCTCGGCGGCAAGATCAACAACACCGGTCTTGTGGAGATCCCGATGGGTACAACCCTCCGCGAAATCATTGAAGAAATCGGCGGCGGCATCCCGAACGGCAAAAAATTTAAGGCTGCGCAAACCGGCGGCCCCTCCGGCGGCTGTATTCCGGCCAGCCTGATGGATACGCCGATCGACTACGACTCTCTGATGGCGATCGGTTCCATGATGGGTTCCGGCGGTCTGATCGTGATGGACGAGGACAACTGTATGGTGGACATCGCAAAATTCTTCCTGGAATTTACGGTTGATGAATCCTGCGGTAAATGTACGCCCTGCCGTGTCGGCACCAAGCGGCTTTATGAGATGCTGGATAAGATCACCAGAGGTCAGGCAACCATGGAGGACTTAGACCGTCTGGAAGAGCTGTGCCTCAGCATCAAGGAAGGCTCGCTCTGCGGACTGGGTCAGACGGCACCGAACCCCGTTTTATCGACGCTCCGCTATTTTAAAGACGAATACATCGCTCACGTCCGCGACAAACGCTGTCCGGCCGGCGTATGTAAGCATCTTTTGGCATATCGCATCATTCCCGAAAAGTGTAAGGGCTGCAGCGCTTGTTCCCGTGCCTGTCCGGTCGGCGCGATCTCCGGCGAGATCAAGAACCCGTTTGTCATCGCACAAAACAAATGTATTAAGTGCGGCGCTTGTATGTCTACTTGTAAGTTTGGCGCGATTGAGAAGAAATAAGAAAAGGGGACGATAAAGATGGAAAATGTAACACTGAAAATCAACGGCCAGGATATTACCGTCCCGGCAAATTATACCGTTTTACAGGCGGCACGCAAAGCAGGCATCAGTATTCCTACTTTGTGTTACTTAAAGGACGTGAGCCAAACCGGCTCCTGCCGCATGTGTGTGGTTGAGGTAAAAGGTGCAAGAAATCTGCAGGCTGCCTGCGTATACCCGGTAGCGGAGGGACTGGAGGTATTTACCAATACCCCGAAAGTACGCCGCTCCCGCAAGGTTACCTTAGAGCTGCTGCTCTCCAACCACGACCGCAAGTGCTTAACCTGTGCAAGAAACCAAAACTGCGAATTGCAGACGCTGTCCGAGGAGCTTGGCATCGACCAGATCTCCTATGAGGGCGAGCGGAACCAATATGAAATTGACGATCTGTCTCCCTCGATCGTGCGCGACAACAACAAGTGTGTGCTTTGCCGCCGCTGCGTCAGCGCATGTAAGACGATTCAGACCGTTGCCGTGATTGACGCGACCGAGCGCGGTTTTCACACCACCATTGCAACGCCGTTTAACCAGTCGCTGAGCGAGGTGCCCTGTGTCAACTGCGGCCAGTGTATTGTTGCCTGTCCGGTCGGCGCGCTGCGTGAAAAGGATAACACCGACGAGGTCTGGGAGGCTTTGGCCGATCCGGAAAAGGTGGTTATCGTACAGACCGCTCCGGCGGTTCGTGCCGCACTGGGCGAGGAATTTGGCATGCCGATCGGCACCCCGGTCACCGGAAAAATGGCAGCGGCGCTGAGAAGACTTGGCTTTGACCGCACCTTTGACACCGATACCGGCGCGGATTTAACCATTATTGAAGAGGGCAACGAGCTGCTCTCCCGCATCCAAAACGGCGGAAAGCTGCCGCTGATTACCTCTTGCAGCCCCGGCTGGATTAAGTTCTGTGAGCATAACTTCCCGGACTTTTTGGACAATCTGTCCAGCTGTAAGTCGCCGCATCAGATGTTTGGCGCAATCTTAAAGACCTACTATGCAGAAAAAGAGGGCATTGACCCCAAAAACATTGTCAATGTTTCGGTGATGCCCTGTGTCGCAAAGAAGTTTGAAAGCAGCCGTGAAGAGATGGAGGCAGCCGGTCTGCGCGATGTGGATATCGTAATCTCCACCCGTGAGCTTGCCAAGATGATTAAGGAGGCCGGTATTCAGTTTGCCGAGCTGCCGGAGGAAGCGTTTGACGCACCCTTTGAGGAGGCCAGCGGCGCCGGCGTAATCTTTGGCGCAACCGGCGGCGTTATGGAGGCCGCACTGCGCACGGTCGCTGAAAAGATTACCGGAAAAGAACTCCAGTCGATTGAATTTGCACAGGTGCGCGGCACTGACGGCATCAAGGAGGCAACGGTGCCGGTCGGCGATTTGAATGTCCGTATCGCGGTTGCGCACGGTCTCGGCAATGCGCGGAAACTTCTGGAGCGCATCCGCAGCGGCGAAGCCAGCTACGAATTTATCGAAATCATGGCATGCCCCGGCGGTTGTGTAACCGGCGGCGGTCAGCCCATCGTTTCGGCAAGAAAGCAAATGGATATCAACCTGAAGGCAGAACGTGCCAAGGCACTTTACAGTGAGGACGCCAACGCGCCGATCCGCAAGAGTCATGAGAACCCGGATATCATCAAGCTGTATGAGGAATTTCTCGGCGAGCCTGGCGGACACAAAGCACACGAGCTTTTGCACACCCACTATCACGCACGGCCGAAATTCTAATCTGCCGCAGCAAAACGAAACCAAAAGAACGGAGCAGACCATACGTGGTCTGCTCCGTTTTATGTTGTGGTGTTTTGAATTCTAATTACTTAATATACGTTCAAGGACAAGATCAATGAGCTGCAAATCCTCCTCCGAAAATTTTTTGAGTTTATCATCTATGCTGCGCATCAAATTTGGCGTTTTTATGTTTTCATCAAAGAACTCCAGAGGTGTAATGCCAAAGTAATCACAGATATTTAAAAAACCATTCATGGAAGGAAGCGCACGCCCCGATGAAATGCTTTGAATATAATTCTTATTTTGTCCAAGTTCAAGGCTCATTTGGTATTCTGACACATTCATGCGAAGTCGTAATTCGGTTATTCTGTCCCGAATAAAGACACTACCCTCAGAAATATCACTTTTCTTCATGTTGCCCACCTCTCCTCATATTATACTACATATAAAATGTTTTAATTCCTTATTATATATGTAATATTTATGCATATATTATTGACTTTCAATATTTATTATGGTAATATGTATAGTGATATAAATTTTATACGCATACAATGTGTAATTAGAAAAGGGGATTTTTATGAAAAAACAAAGAAATGTATTACTAATTTTATTTGTTCTTATGCTTCACTCTTTTGCTGTACACGCTACTGAAACGCGCATATACAGCAATGATGGCGATGGTACATTTTTACCTGTCGAAATTACCAATGTAAAACTTGATAGCATTGAAAACATACCTGGGGATATCGAGCAATTTATGAATGACGAAAACATTGACTCGGCGGTCAAGGCACAGGTTCAGCATTACATCGAGTCTGACGCATACACCAGTGTTCCAACATTTCTTAAGATTAGGGCATCCCAAAACACCGGTGGTATTATCATTCATGCACAGGCGCCATGTAAAATAACCTTTTTAGATAACGGAATTCACACGCTAAATTATCTTGAAAACGGCGAAGGCATATTTACAAATAATGGCAGCAGTGACTATTCATTAGGAGAGAGGGTTCCGCTAGACGTGGATTTTTATAGAACTCATCAACGAGACCCCAACAATCCCTATATGACCATTTACGGCGACACACTATATACCTTTGACGAGGCTACACAATACTGCCAAAATAAATTTAACCAAAGGTATCCCGATAACCCCTATGTGTATAAAAAACCCTCCCCTCATGACTTTGCAGGAGCAAAAGGAAACTCAGTAACTCTGGGCGAGGGAGAATATTATATGAATTCTGAGTCCACGGAGTCCTACGGGGCGTCCGGTTACGCATATTATTACAGATACTATATAAAGGTAGAAGACCCCAAAAACAACTTTTTAGTTGCAGACAACGTAGTAAAAAACGTATCGGACAGTACGCAAACCGTGACAGTTATTATTGCTGATTTCATGGATAAAATGTTGGTAGGCGTACGAACCGAGGTTGTGACATTAAAAAAAGGTGAATCAAGAGAATTCGAATACGGAAGTGGAACAAAGCATAGAATATTCATCTGGAATAGCTTAGAAGAAATGGAACCTCTTGTTTAATAAAACCAAACTTTTAACCTAAGTAAAATTTTTTAATATGTTATCGTCAAAAAACTTAACGGAGCAGACCGTGTATGGTCTGCTCCGTTTTATGTTGTGTTACGATATTTTAGCGGATCATCAAAAGATCATCTTCGCCCCAGGTCAGGCTGTCTCTGCTCCGCAGACTCTGCACCAAAGTTCCCTCCGCGCGGTAGGTGCCCGGACTGATGACCCTTGCGTAGTAATAGTAGAGTCTGCCGGTGTAGAAACGGCTGTTGTAGTCATAAAACCGCACCTTTTGACCGTCCGCCTCCGCATAGCGCAGGCAGCCGAGTCCAAACCGTCCCGTCTCGTTTTCGTCCATCTTTGCGGAATTCTCGACATAAGCCAGCCCGGCCGGCAGGTAATCGGTCACGGAATATGCGCCGTCTAACGCCAAATCGCTGTAATCAACCCAAAGGTTCACCCGTACCAGGTCGCCCTCACGCAGTTCCTTGGTCGCGTTTTCATCGCCAACCTTATAATAGCGGCGTTTTACCTGAATCCGCGAATCCATCGCCGTGTCGGCATCAATAGCCTTTGCTCTGGCAGTAAGCACCTCCACATCGCCGTTGACCTCTAAGATCTCCAGTTCGTCCATTTGACTGCCCGGCACCGTCAGCACAAAGCTGCCAAAGTCTTTCAGATCAACGGTTTTGGTATCGCCAAAGAGCCGATAGGTCACGCTGCCTGTCTCCGCCGTACTGTCTCTGAATACCTCTTTCAGATAAGAAACCTCTTCCAGGTTGATGAGCGCGTCCTCGGTCTCGTTTTCGATACTGTAACGGTACAGGCCGTCCCGCTCCGGCTTTTGCAATACGGCCGCCAGATAGGCCGTCTGCGCCGTCAGCGTTCGGATTTTATCCCGATTGTCCCCGACCGAAAGAACCGCATACGGCTCCGATGTCTCGATAGACGGCAGGAGATACCGATCGTAGATCGCGGACGCCGTCTCCGTCTCTCCGAGCGAGAGGCAGGCCAGCGCCAGGTAAATCGCGTCCTGTGCGCCCATCGCATCCATCTCCGAAAAGCGCTGCAAATCGTCCAGCACCGGCTCGCCCAGCTGCGCCAGGCCGTAGAGGGCGCAGATCTTACTGTCCTCATTTTCTCCCTCGTACCGATCATACAGATACCTGCGAAGCGTATCAAAATTCCATGCATCCTTGAAATAGGGCATGAGCCGCACGGTGAGATCCAAATCGCTCTGCGCGTAGGGTAACATTGCTGCGCCGCCGTCCTCTTTTTGATAAGCGGTCGGATCAAAGCGGACGGTTTCCTCATCGGCAAGATCCGGGAAATACGTGCGAATCAGTTCCTTTGCCGCGGTCGCTGCCGCATATTTTTCAATCCGGTCGCCATATACGCTGCAAAGATTCAGCAGCCGATACAAATACTGACCTCTGCCGCGGTCGGTAAAGATCACGTGGCTCAGCCCTGTGCTGTCCGCCGAAATCCGCATTCCGGCCGACGCGCTCTCACGGTTCACCGTCTGCCTTTGCCGATATCCGTCGATCACGCGGTACGGATGCTCAACGCTGTCCTGCCTGCCCTGTTCCGTCTGCGCCGCAATCACCAGGCAGTCCTCACCGGCAAAGTACATCTCCCACAAGGGAATCGTCACATGCTGATACGCCTTTGCGGTCGCCGTCTGCTTTTCCTCCGGGTTACTCTTGCGATAAACCGTAAAGGTCACCGTCTCATCACGGTTCAGTCCATCGCCGTATGCGCTGACCGAGAGGGACGGAATGTCACCCGTTAAGAACGTGCTGCCCAGCGCGTAATTGATAAACATTGGCTGGCTGACCGCGATCGCGTGCACCAGGTTACCGGCCATGTAGTCCTCGGTCACGCCGGACAAGGTCAGCCGCCAAGCGGTGATGTTATCCGGCAGTGTAAAGCTGTATACCGCCTCTCCGTTCTCGTTGGTCTTGATCTGATCAAACAGCGCTGTATCCCGAAAATCGCTGCGTGCCTCCGCCATGCTCTCGGCCGCCGTATCGCTTGCGCTGTCCGCCATGGCAAGCTCTTCCTTGGCGGACGCACTGCTGCTGTTGCCGCCGCCGGCGCGCATGCCCCGGTCGCCGTCCTCGGCAGCGTGGGTCGCAACACTTTGCAAAAGGCCGTGATCGACGTTTTGATATAAATCGCGCAGCGTATCCACCGCATGATCGCGCAGAGAAAGCTGTGCCTCATCCACCACGCTGAGGTTTAAATCGGCCTGTTTCGGATTTCCGTTTTGATCCTTCACCGTAATCGTCAGCTGACAGGTGTCACCGGGCAGATACTGTTCCTTATCCGTCTGTACCGAAATGTTCAGCGCCTCATCTTCCAGCGCGTACCGCAGATTTTGATACATGCGATAACCCGACTGATAATGTCTGCCGTCAAAATAGTATGCCATCACATAGAAGTTTGGCGCATCCTCCTTGCGGAAGGTGTCACGGTATTCGTTTTGTGTGATGCGATAATCTACGATTCCGTTTCGCGCCTTTACAAAGAGTGTTTGCCCTTTTTCTGCCGCGTCCTTGCCTTCTTTTAAGGTAAGCGCTACTTCCTCGCCGTCCCGATAGCTTTCTTTGGCGCCGTCCAGGTAACAACCCGCATCTTCCGCATCATAGAACGACCAACGGTCATACAAATACTGTTCTTCCGTGATGGTGCGGCCTGCCGCATCGGCGGCGGTCAGCACCACATAATAGCGCTCGCCGTCACGGTTTGGCAGATTCCACTGTTCTTTTGCCGTGCCGTTTTCATCGGTCGTCATGGCAAATGTCTTGATCTTTTCTTCTTTTGTCTCATAAATGTACCGCGGTACATTCTTCTTTTCAATAAAATCGTATTCGGTGCCGTCCTGAATCTTTTCTTCATAGGAACGGTACACCTCGGCCTTTACCTTGCGGCCTGCCGCCGGTGCTGCCAGATAGTCCCCGTAGTGCGCTGCACTGCCGTCCAAAAGGCGCTCCAGAGTCACATCGTTAAGAGATACCTGCACCGATGCGGTCTTTCCGTTCCGCGTACCCTCCGCCGCCATGGCGGTATCGCGCTGAAAGACCCGTACGCTGCACTCGTCTCCGATCTCGCCCAGCTCCGGCATGGTTGCACTCACCTTGACACGAATCGCGCTTTCCGGCCCGTGATACTCTGCGGCCGCCGCCGGTGCAGTAAAGGAGATGACCGCGTTGCCGTCCGCGTCGGTTACCGCTGTTCCGCTTGCGATCACGTCATAGCGGTAACCCTCCTCGTCCCACGAATCGCCTGACACCTGATAAGTAACCGCCAGATCCGGCAGCGGCGTTCCCTCATAAAAGGCCGCCTTGATCGCCGCATTTACGGTATCGCCGGCAAAGATCGCGGCTTTGTCCGCCGAGACACTGAGGCTGTATGCCGGTTTTTGATAATCTGCAACCTCAAAATAAACCTGACCTAAGGTGATATTATTTTCTTCCTTATAGTTCCCCTGATAAACCGTAATGCAATAACCGCCGGCCGAGAGTGCCGGCAGCGTCATCTTGCCGGAATACACACCGTTTTCTACGGCAAAGGTCTGCTTTTGCAATACGGAATGGGCGTCGCGCCAGTAGCCTTGGCTCAGCACCGCCGTCACACTGCCGACCGCACCGCGCTCCCGTTGTCTGGGCTTTGCAAAGCCCCACAGAGAAACCGCATCCGATTTTTGGTACAAAGACCGATCGGTCTGCAGTACCGTCCAGTAATCGTCCCGTCTCGCCTCGCTACCGTCAGCCGCATACGGATCCTGTGTGCCGATAAAGACGCAGCGACCCTCCGCCGATGTGACAAAAAGCTCAGTAATGCGCTCAGACGGCTCGGTGACTACAGCCAATCCGTTCTCGTCCGTCCGATAGACTGCGCCGGTTGCCGCGCTCTTAACTTCCGCATTGCCGACAGCCTTGCCCGTTTTGATACTGTTGACCCATACCAGCGTTTTGTCCGCATCGCTGATCACCTGCAGCGGCAGATCGCTGATTTGCAGCACCATATACTCGGTGTTTTGTCCACACTGCACCGCAAGAAGGTAAAAACCCTCCTCCAGGCGATCCGGCAGCGTAATGCTTGCGCTGCCATAGACCGACAGTTCCTCCGCCGTAAACTGCATCACACATTCCATCTGCTGCGCATCTTCGCCGATGTCCTTCGGGCGGCTCACCGACGCCCAAACCGGAAACGCCTGCATGGCGCGCACGTCCTGTATCGCCTTTTGATCCTCGGCATACCGATAGACACGAACCGCGGCGTCAACGGATTTTTTATTGCTGTCATACACCCAAAGGTCAACAGTGGGCGCGGCCGTGGCAGAAAACTCCTCATAATTAGAGGATAGCCACAGAGAGGTTCCCGTCTCCTCCTCTTCCTCGCTGCCCGGCTCTGCCTCGGTCTCAAAGGAGAACACGGTATCTTCCGCAATCCGGCCGCCGCTGATCGGGCTGACAAGACCGGCCGCCGCCACGACCGTGTATACCGTGCCGTAATCCAGGCCTTTCGGAACAAACACCGCCGTGTTGTTATGATATTCAAACGCGCCCTCAACCGCCGGGGTAATGGAGAAATAATCCTCCATGGCTGCATGTTCCTCACCGGCAAAAACATCCTCATTATATGTAATTTCAATGCCGGAATTGACCGGAACGCCGGTTGCCGCCTGCGCCGGGAATACCGCGCTGACCGCAAAACGTTTTTGCGTCTGGAACGCCCACGTGAGCGTCTCGTTTTCGTCCTGCCAGCAAAAACGGTACAGCGTATTACCGGAAAGCGCCTCGGACGGGGTCACATAAAACTCCGTCTCGCTGTGTTCTTCCACCAAAAGCGGCGGCTGACCCTCAATCGAAAGCGACGCCCCTACCGCCTCCGCCGTTTTCGCCTCCGGTGTTGTGAAGATCCAGGTTCCGTCCGGTTCGGCGCTGCTGACTGAACCCGAAACCGGGGTCAGTCCGTAGCCGGATTTTTCGCCCTCATACACGGCCGATGCCGGCAGGCAGCCGAGCAGCATCAGCAAACTCAGCAGCGCGGCGCACCATCTCTTTCCCATTTTCATCATACTCTCCTCCTTATTTCTGCCATCGTTTTAGGGCAGTTTTCCGTTTGCATCTACGTTTTAGACGGCGCAAACAGGAAAAAGGTTCCTGGTTTTTCAAATTTTTCGGTATTAAAAACCAGACAAAAAAGGCGGCGGCTGATGCCGCCACCACCTTCTTCCTACTTACCCAAATAGCTGAAGTGCATATGATCCACCGTACCGCTTACCCAGGCGTTGCCGCCCCAAAGCCAGCCGTACTTGGCAAAGGTCTGCACCACGATTCCGTCCTGCGGGAAGGAATACGGCGAATTTGCCGGGTCATAAAAGCTGCCGACTACGGTGCCGCTTGCGTATACGCAGTAGTTTTCGTTATAGTTCAGGTCAATCGCCGTTCCGTAGTTATGGTCGGAATACGTGCCGCTGGACATCGCGCTGCGCCATGCATATGCGTTGACGTCCTTGAGCGGTGCCTTGACCGGCGCATGATAAATCTCATTAAAGATGGCGATGACATCGTCTTTCAGCACACTGTTAATCCGGAAGGTCAGCGTAGACGGCACCATCTCATTATTGGCGCCAAGCTTCCAGACATCCACAGTGACCTCGCTCATATGCGCATCGGCCTCCGCCGCGCTGCTATACTTTGCGCCGTCGCCAAAGATGCGCGCCTCTTTTTCTGCCGCCTCGCCGGAGGCAATCGTCTCAGAATAGGTTTTCAGACGGTATTTTCCGTTCTCATCCTCGGCCTGGAGCGGCGTCCCGCTGGGTGCGGTGCCGCTGCTGCCGCCGGGTGCCGCCGCAAGTGCTGCGTCCGGATTATCGGCATTGGCAAGCGCCACGGTTGCGCCGCTTTCCATGGTAATGGTCTTTACCAGTGTTAAAATGCTGTTTCCCTTTGCGTCACGGGTCTGGCGCAGTGTGGTTTTGATGTTTCCGTTTAAGTCACGGCCGTAACGGATAAAGCAGCGGTATGCAATGATTGCCGCCTCTTCTCTGGTGACTTGGTCATTCGGGCGGAAGCTGCCGTCCTCATCCCCGGCCATCAAATTGTTATCCAGCATAAACGCCACGTGATTTCTTGCCCAGTCGGCAATATCCCGCGCGTCCGTCACCTCGGCAAAGACATTCTCCGACGGGAAATACGGCCCCAAAACGCCGGCGGAATCCAAAAGGCTTGTCATGATCTTACAAAGCTCTTGCCGCGTCAGCGTTCCCTGCGGAAAGAAATGTCCCTCGCCGTCGCCGCTGACAAGGCCTGCATAAAACGCCATGTTCGGGAACGGATCCTGCGTATCGGTAAACGGGTTTTTGGAATGGGTTGACACATTCTCCGCCGTGATGGTGGCGTACAAATTGACGGCCACATTGACAAAGTCGCCTCTGGAGATTGCGCCCTGATAGGATTTTGTCGCATATTCCTCCGAGATGATGCTGAGCCGCATCGCACCCGATACCGCATCGGCCGCCCAAAAGCTTGGGTCATAAGCAAAGACACGCAAAAACGGGCTGCCCAATAATATCATCACAGTCAGGATACCTGCCAGTGTTCGTTTCATGAAAAATCACCTCAAATTGATATTGATCATTACTCGCATTTTAGCAATATGCTATCATTCTACCACAGTTTTAAAAAAATTTCAACTTTTTAGACGTTTTTTTATGAAATAGTAAAAAAGACGGGGAAAAACCCCTAAACTTTGTGACAGAAACAATTGATAATTTTTCCTCTCCGTGCTACAATAGGAATATGTGGAAATTGTTTGAGAACGGAGCGTGCTTATGATCAAAAAACTTTTGCCTTATCTTCGGGATTACAAAAAAGAAAGCCTGCTCGGCCCTCTGTTTAAGCTTTTGGAGGCGTGCTTTGAATTGATTGTGCCGCTGATTATGGCGTCCATGATCGATGTGGGAATCCAGAATCACGACAAGGTATATATCGCAAAAATGGGTGTTGTGCTGGTGCTGCTCGGCATTTTGGGGCTTGTCAGTGCACTGACGGCGCAATACTTTGCCGCAAAGGCCGCCTACGGCTTCGGCACGGCGCTGCGCCGGGATATGTTTGCCCATTGCAACCACCTTTCTTTTACCGAACTGGATCAGCTCGGCACCGCCGGGCTGATTACCCGGATCACCGGGGACATCAACCAGGCACAGTCCGGCGTGAATATGCTGCTGCGCCTGTTTATGCGTTCTCCGTTTCTGGTGATCGGCGCATTGATTATGGCGTTTCGCATTAACACCAAAATCGCCTGGATCTTTGCCGCGGCCGTTCCGGTTTTAAGTCTGGTGATCTACGGCATTATGGCATTTAGTATGCCGATTTATAAAAAGGGACAAAAGCAGTTAGACCGGCTGTCTCTTATCACACGGGAAAATCTTTTGGGTGTTCGGGTCATCCGCGCCTTTTCGCGGCAGACGGACGAGGAGCGCGCGTTTACCGAATCCTCGGAGGGGATGCGGCATTTTCAGCTGCGTGCCGGCCGCATCTCCGCGCTGATGAACCCCTTAACCTATGTTCTGGTAAATGTTTGTATTATACTGATTTTGCAGCAGGGCGCAAAAATGACCAACATCGGCGACCTGACCCAGGGCGAGGTCATCGCGCTGGTGAACTATATGACGCAGATTCTTCTTGCGCTGATTGTACTGGCGCAGCTGATCGTCACCCTGACCCGTGCCGCCGCCTCGGCCGTGCGGATTTGTGAGGTATTTGCGGTTCAGCCGTCCATGGACGACCGTGAAAATCAGCAGCAGACGCCGGTTTCGGGCGCGCCGAAGGTACAGTTTGAAAACGTCAGCTTTTCCTACGGAAAGGCACAGGAGGACGCCCTGTCCGGCATTGACTTTTCCGTCCGCCCCGGCGAGACCATCGGCATTATCGGCGGTACCGGCGCCGGAAAATCCACGCTGGTTCATCTTCTGCCGCGGTTTTATGATGTCAGCACGGGACGGATTTTAATTGACGGCATTGACGTGCGCCGCTACCCGTTTTGGCAGCTGCGCAGCAAAATCGGAATTGTGCCGCAAAAGGCGGTTCTGTTTCGCGGTACCATCCGCGAAAACATGCAGTGGCGCAAAAAGGACGCCACCGATGCAGAGATTTACCGTGCGCTGAAAATTGCGCAGGCGGACGAGGTTGTCCGCCAAAAAGAGGGCGGTCTTGACGCCGCGGTCAGCCAGGGCGGCAAGAACTTTTCCGGCGGTCAGCGGCAGCGGCTTACCATTGCCCGCGCGCTGGTCGGAGATCCCGAAATTTTAATTCTGGACGACAGTGCCTCTGCCCTTGACTATGCCACAGACGCACGTTTAAGATCCGCATTATCCAAAGAAACCAAAGACATGACGGTCTTTTTGGTCTCGCAGCGCGCCGCGTCGCTGATGCACGCCGACCGCATTTTGGTTTTGGACGACGGCAAGCCGGTGGGACTCGGCAAGCATACCGAACTGTTTGACACCTGTGCGGTTTACCGTGAAATTTGTCTTTCTCAATTATCGGAAGAGGAGGTGCGCCGCGCATGATCGATACGGAAAAAAAGGAACAGCGACAAACCGTCAAACGGGTACTGCGTCTGCTGCGCCCCTACATGGGACGGCTGATTTTATCCCTTTCTCTGGCGGCGGTCACCGTATTTTTTACCCTGTATGTTCCGGTGCTGACCGGCCATGCGGTGGATTTGATTATCGGCCCCGGCAAGGTTGACTTTTTGGGGCTTGGCCCGATTCTGCTGCGCATCGGCATCGCTGCCGTACTGACTGCGCTGGCGCAGTGGCTGATGACCCTGGTGCATAACCGCATCGCCTATGACGTTGTCCACGAGATGCGGACGCTTGCCTTTTGCAAGCTGCAAAAGCTTCCCTTTTCTTATTTGGACAATCACCAGACCGGGGATATGATCAGCCGCATCACCACCGATGTCGATCAGTTTTCCGACGGACTGCTGATGGGCTTTTCACAGCTGTTTACCGGCGTGATTACCATCTTCGGCACGCTCTTGTTTATGTTCTCGGTCAACATCTGGATTTCTCTCGCCGTGGTACTGATTACACCGCTCTCGCTGTTTGTTGCCTCCTCCATCGCGCGCCACACCTTTCACATGTTCGGCCGCCAGTCTGAGGTGCGCGGTGAGATGACCGCTCTGGTAGAGGAGATGGTGGGCAACGCAAAAATCGTTAAGGCGTTCGGCTACGAGGAAACCGCCGAAGAACGCATGGAGGAAATCAACCAGCAGCTGCGCAAATACGGGCAAAAGGCCGTGTTTTATTCCTCGCTGACCAACCCCAGCACCCGTTTTGTAAACGGCCTGGTCTATGCGGCAGTCGGCGTTGTCGGCGCCTTTGCGGCAGTCAGCGGTCGGCTTTCTGTCGGTCAGCTATCCTGCTTTTTGACCTACGCCAACCAATACACCAAGCCGTTTAACGAGATTTCCGGCGTGGTGACGGAGCTGCAAAACGCACTGGCCTCGGCGCGGCGCGTGTTTGCGCTGATCGATGCGGAACCGGAAATCCCGGACGCCGCCGGCGCCCGCGTCCTGACCGACCCGGACGGCAGCGTCTCGCTCTCGCATGTCTCCTTTTCTTATCGAAAATCGCAGCCGCTGATCGAGGACTTTAATCTTTCGGTCACAAAGGGGCAGCGGATTGCGATCGTGGGGCCGACCGGCTGCGGCAAGACGACCCTGATTAACCTTTTGATGCGGTTTTATGACGTTGACCGCGGCGAAATTTGCGTCAGTCACATCCCGATCAAAGACATTACAAGGGATAGTCTGCGCAAAAGCTACGGCATGGTTTTGCAGGACACCTGGCTGAAAACCGGCACCATCCGCGACAACATCGCATATGGCCGCCCGGACGCCTCTTTGGACGAGGTAATTGCCGCCGCCAAGGCCGTACACGCGCACCCGTTTATCATGCGGCTGCCAAACGGGTATGACACCGTAATTTCAGAGAGCGGCGAAAACATCTCGCAGGGGCAAAAGCAGCTGCTTTGCATCGCCCGTGTGATGCTTTGTCTGCCGCAGATGCTGATTTTGGACGAGGCGACCTCTTCCATCGATACCCGTACCGAAATTCGGATTCAGCGTGCCTTTCATAAGATGATGGAGGGACGCACCAGCTTTATCGTTGCGCACCGTCTTTCCACCATTCAGGAGGCCGATGTGATTTTGGTGATGAAAGACGGACACATCATCGAACAGGGCGATCACCAATCCCTGCTCCAAAAAGGCGGCTTTTACGCGCAGCTTTATCAGAGCCAGTTTGCACGCTCCTGACAAAAAACGGTATAGATATCGGTATTCCGTACACAATAGAGACAGATATTTTTGTGACGGAGGCCATATTTATGACAGAGCAGCAAAAAGATGCAAAAAAAATTACCTGGTACACCCTCTCGCTGATGGCGTTTTCCACCGTCTGGGGCTTTGGCAATGTCATCAACGGCTTTGCCGCCTATCACGGGCTGCGCTCGATCGTGCCATGGATTCTGGTGTTTCTCTTTTACTTTATTCCCTACGCCCTGATGGTCGGTGAGCTCGGCTCCGCCTTTCGGCACACGGCCGGCGGCGTGAGCGCATGGATTCACGAAACGATCGGCCCCAGGATGGCGTTTTACGCCGGATGGACTTACTGGATCGTCCACATGCCCTATATCTCACAAAAGCCCACGACCGCCCTCATTGCGGCCGGCTGGATTTTGTTCGGAGACGGCCGGGTTAGCGGACTTCCGACCGTGGCGCTGCAGCTTGGCGGACTGGCAATCTTTTTGCTTGCGCTTTTTCTCGCAAGCCGCGGCGTATCCTGGATCAAACGGATCTCTTCCATTGCCGGCAGCGCGATGTTTTTAATGTCCATCCTCTTTATCCTGCTGATGCTGGCCGCACCGGCGATTCGCCCGGCGGCACCGCAGCTCCACAAAACCGCGCTGCGGCTTTCTGACTTTCTGCCGCAGTTTCAGCCGTCCTTCTTTTTGAATCTGTCGATCCTGATTCTGGCCGTGGGCGGCTGCGAAAAAATCTCGCCCTACGTCAATAAGATGCAGGATCCGGCAAAGGGCTTTCCCAGAGGGATGATTACCCTTGCCGTCATGGTGATGACCTGTGCGATCCTGGGCACGCTGGCGCTCGGTATGCTGGTGGATTCTTCTGCCATACCGGCCGATTTTATGACAAACGGCGCGTACTTCGCCTTTCAGTCCGCCGGCAGAATCTACGGCGTCGGAAACGCCCTGATGCTGCTTTATGCCATTGCCTTTTTCATCGGGCAGATCTCGGTCATCATTCTCTCGATTGACGCACCGCTCCGCATGCTTTTAGACAGTGCGGACGAACAGTATATTCCCAAAGCTCTGCTGCAAAAGAATCGGCGCGGCGTCTACCAAAACGGCTACCTGCTCATCGCCGTCATTGTCGGCATTTTAATCCTGCTGCCGGCCTTTGGAATCGGCAGCGTCAACGAGATCGTCAAGTATCTGATCCGTTTAAACGCCATTTGTATGCCGCTGCGGTATCTGTGGGTCTTTGCCGCCTATATCGCCATGCGAAGGGCAAAAGCGCATTATAACCCCTCTTACCGCTTTGTCAAAAACCGGCATCTCGGCACGGCGGCCGGCGTCTGGTGTTTTGCGCTGACTGCCGTCTCCTGCGCCGGCGGTATTTTTAACGCCGACTCGGCTTTTCAGCTTATCATGAATTTAGTGACGCCCTTTGTGCTCTTAGGGCTCGGTCTGCTGCTTCCCATGCTGGCCGCCCGGCAGCGCGCAAAGGAAAAATAAAGGAGGAATCCGCATGAAATCGGAAACCGCAAAAGAATTACTTCGTTTTATCAAACATTGTCCCGGCAGTTTTCACACGGTAAAAACCGTTACCGATCTGCTCACCGAGGACGGCTACACCAAGCTTTCGGAAAGCGCGCCCTGGCCGCTCCGATCTGGCGGCAAATACTTTGTTACCCGCAACCATTCATCCGTCATCGCCTTTCGGATTCCGCACCGGGATTTTTCTGCCTTTCTGATGACGGCCAGCCACAGTGAATCCCCGGCATTTAAAATAAAGCCCGACCCGGAAATGCCGGTCAAGAATTACTACGTCAAGCTGAATACCGAAAAATACGGCGGCATGCTCTACCCCACCTGGATGGATCGGCCGCTCTCGGTCGCAGGGCGCATTGTTGTCAAAACTGCGGACGGCATCGAAACAAGGCTGGTGGACATCGACCGCGATTTACTGATGATTCCGAATCTTGCGATTCATATGTGCCGCAGCGCCAACGAGGGCGTTGCACTGAATCCGCAGACCGACCTTTTGCCGCTGTTCGGCGGCAGCGACGCCGCCGGCTCATTCTGGCCGATGATTGCGGATACGGCCGGGGTAAAGGTACCGGACATTTTGGGTTCCGATTTGTTTTTATACTGCCGCACACCCGGCAGCATCTGGGGCAGTCAAAAGGAATTTTTGTCCGCGCCGCGGCTGGACGATTTGGAATGTGTTTTTGCAACGCTGAAGGGATTTCTCGCCGCAAAGGACAGCGATGCCGCGCCGGTTTTCTGCGTTTTTGATAATGAGGAGGTCGGCTCCGGCACCAAGCAGGGCGCAAAATCCACCTTTTTGGCAGACACCCTGTACCGCATTTTCCACGGAATGAACCGGGATTATGAAGATTATCTCCGCACCCTCGCGTCCAGCTTTATGCTCTCGGCTGACAACGGACACGCCGTGCACCCCAATCACTTGGAAAAATCAGACCCCACCCACCAGCCCGTTTTAAACGGTGGTGTTCTTATCAAATACAACGCCAACCAGCGCTACACCACCGACGCGGTATCGGAGGCCGTCTTTCAGCATATTTGCAAAAGCGCCGATATCCCGGTACAAAAGTACGTCAACCGCAGCGATGTCCCCGGCGGCTCCACGTTGGGCAACCTCTCCGGCGAAAAGGTTTCTGTCTGCTGCGCCGACATCGGTCTTGCGCAGCTCGCCATGCATTCTGCCTACGAGACCGCCGGCTGTATGGATCTTGGCTATCTCTGCCGTGCGGCGGAGGCGTTTTATCAGACGCGCCTTCGTACAAGCGAGGACGGCAATTGGGAGATTGCCGGCATTTAGTTTCTTCCTATATATAAAACTGCCGCCAAATCGTGACATTGCGTCAGCAAGGATTCTGCGCCAATTTACCTGCGCGGTAATGATAAAAAATGCCCCCAACGGCCGGAAAACCCGGCTGTTGAGGGCGTTTTGTTATTCATGCTCCGCGCGTTCCAATCGGATAAACGGCAGCAGTCGGCCTTCACTTTCTAAGATGAGCTTGAGTGCCGTCTGAAATCCGACCCGGAATCCCAGCCGCTGAAATTCTTCATTTGTGGTGACAAAATCACTCCAGATTGCGTCCTGCTTTTCGAAATCATCAATCGGCTCTATGTACTTTTTGGTAAATGCCTCAGCGCGTGCTAATTTGAGGACATCATCTTCAAACACGCAGTCCTCTTGTTTTCCCGTCAGCGTGCCGTTTACGACATCGAATAGGCTGTCCAGCAGCTGCCTGTTTTTGATGTTTTTTTCTTCGATTGTTTTGTAAAGTTTTTTCATTAAGTTACTCATTGTCATTGCCTCCCTGTTTGATTTGACAAACCGGGACACACATGCTATAATTTATGTGCCTCGGTTTGGGGTTGAGAAGAAAGGTTTGCTTGGTGGGCAGCTTTCTTCTCATTTTTTTAACTTTTTGTACTGCTCGCGGATCCCCTCGCGCACTACTTCAGAACGGCTTAAACTTTTAGTTTTGCAGCAGTCATCCAGTTGCTCTAGTGTTTTTTTATCCATTCTTACACGCAACATATAATCTTTGGGGTTGTCCGTAAGTTTCGTACCTTTTTTTAGCGCAGCCATTTACACACCTCACTTTGTTGCTACATTCTAATTATACATCGTAGCAACAAACATGTCAACCCCCTTTTTTATAAAAAACGTTTGCATGTTCGATTTTGATTACTTATATCTCGTTTTTGATTATATTATACACGATATTGGTTATTTTGTTAATACCTTTTATAACTTTTTTGATGATCTTTTTTTCGTTTGTGTTGACAGGACTAATCAAAATCGTTATAATATGCTTATATAATAAAGGAAAGGAACGTTTCTATATGTCGATTGCCGGTAAAGTAAAGGGGTTGCTTGCATCCAACGGAAAAGACCACGCCGGTCTTGCCTCTGCTTTAGGAATCAGCAGCCAGGCTCTAAGCAATAAATTTTACAGAGATAGCTTTACGACCAATGATTTAATCGTAGTCGCTGAATATACGGGTTGTACCCTTGCTTTTTTATCCGACAGCGGTTCTAAAACCGTCCTTGACAGATCGGATATTAAGGCCAAGAAATAAACCGCCCCCGTCTCATATCGCGGCGAGTATGAAACATAAAAAAATAGCCGCCTACTCTGCCAAGTAGACGGCCTTAATTAAAAATTAAGCAGGCGGGATAGCTTTATCAAGCGTTTCCCTTTACTTCATTCTATCATAATGAAACGGAATTGTCAACAGGACGGGGGTAATTTAATGCCGATTAAGTATGACAAATTGATGGCTTTGTTAAAAGAAAAAGGATATACCACTTATAAAATCCGAAAAGATAAGCTGATTGGGCAAGGAACGTTGACGGCGTTAAAAAATGGTACCGGTGGGCTTGACAGTAAAACCATATCACGTCTCTGCAAAGTTTTAGAGTGCCAACCGGGCGATATCATGGAATACGTGCCGGACGAGGCCGACAAATAAAAGGAGCGGTTAAAGTGAGTGCGATTAGACGGGAGATTTTGGAGTATATCGGAGGCAATAAAACCGATTCTGGCAATACTGGTTGACGATAATATCACGATCGAAACTGATTTAACGGACGAAGAGAAAGAAACGATCAGACATGGGCGCAAAGAGTACGAAAGCGGAAATTTTGTGCCGCTTGACAGTCTGAACTAAACAAAAAAATACAAAGCCGCTCCATTTTTGGGGCGGCTGCATTTTTTTGTACGCTATGTTGACAAAAGCTGACTATTGTAAGGTTTGGTTTTTCTTCGCCGTATTGATGGACGAAATCAAAATTTTCTTTATCTCAATGCACTGACTGAGAATTGTCGTATCATCGAAATATCCGCTTTCTATCAGCAATTCAAGCCAATACTCGCTTTCCGAACACTCTTTTAATGCAATTTGCAGCTTTGCGATAAAGTCATTCCGTCCGTGTCCGTAAAAGGCTTCCCTGATATTTGCGCCGATGCTGGTTCCGCTGCGGATCAGCTGATTGGTTAGTATGCTTTCCCTTTTTTCGCTTTTTATCCGGTTGCATACCTTAATAATGTTTAATGCAAATTGCTTGGACTTTAAAATCAAAGGGCTATCCATAACTTCTCCTTATTTAAATACAAACTCGCTTTTGCGAGTTTGCACCTCACTTCTTCCCTTTTCACTATGACTTATTCCTTTCCAAAAATCGGCACATAAAATTCAAGTGAATAGTGAAGAGTGAATAGTGAAAAAGTAAAAATCGACAAGCACTTTCGTACTTGTCGATTTTTGGAGCTGCCCAGCGGATTTGAACCCTGGATTTTGCGCTTTGTCTCTTTTTTCTTCCTCTTTTCCTTGCCTAAGCGCAAAATCCTTTTACGAGCCTTCGGCTCGAATTATTTCGCACGCGGCAGCGTGCGTTTGTCGGCGGTTCTAATCCGCTATAAGGTTTGATCTTTCCACTGGTTTCTGCAATACATACGAAAACCCCGCTCACATGTGAGCGGGGTTTTGGAGCTGCCCAGCGGATTTGAACCGCCGACCTCTTCCTTACCAAGGAAGTGCTCTACCTACTGAGCTAGGGCAGCATATAAAATTGGCGATCCGGATGGGGTTCGAACCCACGACCTCCAGCGTGACAGGCTGGCATTCTAACCAACTGAACTACCGGACCATTTCAAACAGCTAGACTATAATACCACAGAATGAACGGCTTGTCAATACAAAATTTTAAATTTTTTTGCCTCTTTCTTAAAAATACTTTTCCGCGCCGCCGTATGCCGCAGACAAAGGCGAAATCCAAATCAAAATATTGCTTGACATTGCGGGTAAAATATGATATGATAACCGTTGCGTGCAATGAGAAGTTCTTTCTTTTTTCTTGCCGCAAAACCTATGGCTTAGATTTCGGGGCAAAGTATCTCCGCCCATTTCCAAGCGATACGGGGATTGATTTTTATGGAGGTGAAAAACATGGATAAGGAAACCAAGCAGGAAATTATCAAAAAGTATGCCGTTCACGAAGGGGACACCGGTTCTCCGGAGGTTCAGATTGCGCTGCTCTCTTACCGCATTGACCACTTGAACGAGCACTTAAAGACCCACAAGAAGGATCACCACTCCAGACGTGGTCTGCTTAAGATGGTCGGTGTCCGCCGGAGCTTTTTAAAGTACCTGGCTAAGATTGACATCAACCGTTACCGTGCCATCGTAGAAAAACTTGGCTTAAGACACTAATGATAAGGGGCAGTCTATGTTTTAGGCTGCCCTTTACGCTATTTCACAGAAGCCTGTGTTTAGCAGTTAAAAATTTATCCTCTCGCACCCTTTGGGGAGCATAGATTTTTAAGTGCTAGGACAGGCCTCTCAAAAAGAATTGATTCAGGAGGTATTTGCAATGACAAAGGTTTATGAAACAGAAGTTGCCGGAAGAAAACTGTCCTTGGAATTCGGCAAGGTTGCAGGTCTGGCGAACGGCTCGGTTGTTGTCCGTTACGGCGACACCGTTGTGCTGAGCGCTGCGACCGCATCGGACAAGCCCAGAGACGGGATTGACTTCTTCCCGCTCAGCATCGATTATGAAGAAAAAATGTACGCAGTCGGCAAGATTCCCGGCGGCTTTACCCGCCGTGAGGGACGGCCGTCCGAGAACGCGATTTTGACCGCCCGTGTCATCGACCGCCCGATGCGTCCGCTCTTCCCGAAGGATCTGCGCAACGACGTATCGATCGTATCCACCGTTCTCTCGGTAGAACAGGACAACGCACCGGAATTTTGTGCGATGATCGGTTCTTCGGTTGCGGTCTCCGTTTCGGATATTCCGTTTAACGGCCCGATTGCGGCGGTTTATGTCGGCCTGGTTGACGGCGAATTTGTCATCAACCCCACCGAGGCACAGCGTGAGGTCAGCCGCCTTAGTCTGACGGTTGCCGGCAGTGCAAAAAAGGTTGTTATGATTGAGGCCGGCGCAAAGGAAGTGCCGGAGGACACCATGTTTGAAGCCATCATGTTTGCACATGACGAAATCAAAAAACTGTGTGCCTTTATCCAAAAGATCCAGGACGAAATCGGAAAGCCGAAGTTTGAATACGAACACATGGTTGTTGATGAACAGCTCTTTACCGACATCCGCGCCTTTGCGGAGGATATGGTAAAAGAGGCCATGGACACCGATGACAAAACCGTGCGTGACGCACGCCTTTTGGTGGTTTATGACAAGGTATACGAGGCTTTTCAGGAAAAATATCCGAAGGAAGAATACCAGGCACAGATCGATGAGGCGCTTTATAAGCTGCAAAAGACGGTTGTCAGAAACTGGCTGATGTACGATAAAAAGCGTGTGGACGGCCGCGGTATCTTAGAACTGCGTCCGCTGTCCGCCGAAGTCGGACTTCTGCCGAGAGCGCACGGCAGCGGCCTCTTCAGCCGCGGTCAGACCCAGGTTCTGACCGTAGCAACCCTTGGCCCGCTCGGTGACGCAAAGATCATTGACGGTCTTGACAATGAAGAATACCGCAGATATCTGCACCACTATAACTTCCCGTCTTACAGCGTGGGCGAGACCCGTCCGTCCCGCGGCCCCGGCCGCCGTGAAATCGGCCACGGCGCACTGGCAGAACGCGCATTGGTTCCGGTACTCCCGTCTGAGGAGGAGTTCCCCTATGCCATCCGTTTGGTGTCCGAGGTTTTAAGCTCGAACGGTTCGACCTCGCAGGCCAGCATCTGCGGCAGCACGCTGGCACTGATGGACGCCGGTGTACCGATTAAAAAGCCGGTTGCCGGAATTTCGGTCGGTTTGATTACCGACCCGGAGGACGAGGACAACTTCTTAACCATGGTTGATATCCAGGGCGTTGAGGACTTCTTCGGCGACATGGACTTTAAGGTTGCCGGTACCAAAGACGGTATTACCGCCATCCAGATGGACTTAAAGGTTGACGGTCTGACCCCGGCCATCATTCGCACCGCACTGGAACAGACCAAAAACGCAAGATACTATATCTTAGACGAGGTTATGCTCAAGGCGATCGCTGCACCGAGAGAGGATCTCTCTCCGTACGCACCCAAGATCATCCACATGAGCATTCCGGTGGATAAGATCCGTGAAGTCATCGGCAGCGGCGGCAAGGTAATCCAGGGCATTATCGCAGAAACCGGCGCAAAGATTGATATTGAGGACGACGGCAGAGTCTTTATTGCAGCCGTGGATACCGAGATGGGCGAAAAGGCACAAAAGATGATTGAGATGATCGTCAAAGAGCCGGAGGTCGGCGAAATCTACGAAGGCCCCGTTGTTCGGATTATGGACTTTGGCGCATTTGTTGAGCTGCTGCCCGGCAAAGACGGTTTGATCCACATTTCCAAGCTGGCAAAAGGCCGCGTGGAAAAGGTAACCGATGTGGTGAAAGAGGGCGACATCGTTAAGGTAGAGGTCATCGAAATTGACGACAAAGGTCGTATCAATCTGCGGAGACTTGAACAGTAAAGTACAACGCAAGGCGCGGCACAGTCCGCGCCTTTTTTGTTCACAATAATTTTACATCTCGGCATGGGATTTATTTTGACATTATGTGAAAATCGTGCTATATTAAATAGATAAGAACAGGGTTTGAAGGAGTGAATCAGATGGAAAGCAAAACACAGGCCGATATGGCGGCGGCACCGGCACAGGAAACGCACGACTGCCCGGCCATTGCCATTGAAAATTTAAGCAAATTTTACGGCGCGAACCAAGCGCTCTGCGGCATTAGCTTTGCCGTGCAAAAAGGCGAAATCATGGGATTTTTGGGCCCGAACGGCGCCGGAAAATCCACCGCGATGAATATCTTGACCGGCTATCTGGCGCCCGGCGGCGGCAGCGTCAGGATTGACGGCATCGACATTGCCGAGGATCCCGACAGCGCACGGAAAAAAATCGGCTATCTGCCGGAGATTCCGCCGCTTTATACGGATATGACCGTTATGGAATATCTCAGCTTTGTCTATGACCTAAAGGGCGTAAAAAAGGACGACAAGGGCGCACACCTTCGAAAGGTGATGGAAAAAGTCCGCATCAGCGACGTAAAAGGGCGGCTGATCCGCAACCTTTCCAAGGGTTACCGGCAGCGCGTCGGTCTGGCGCAGGCCTTGATCGGCGACCCGGAGGTTTTGGTGCTGGACGAGCCGACCGTTGGGCTGGATCCGCGGCAGATTCTTGAAATCCGCGAGGTTATCAGCGAGCTTGGAAAAAACCGCACCGTTATTTTAAGCACCCACATTTTGCAGGAGGTCAGCGCAGTCTGTGACAGTTACACCATTATCAACCACGGCCGCATTGTCTCGACCGGACGGATGTCGGATTTAACCCACGGAGGTGACGGCACGCGGTATCTGCTGCGCGTGAGGGGAGACGGCACGGCAGCCTGTGCCCTTTTATGCGAAATTGACGGCGTGGAGGCGGCCGACATACGCCCCTGTGACGAAGAGAACGCCGCAGAAATTCTGGTGACGGTACGCCAAGGCAGCGACCTCAGAGAGGACATCTTCCGCCGTTTTGCGGCCGCCGATTGCCCGATTCTGGCGTTTTCGGCCGCGCGGACATCACTGGAAGAAACATTTATGCACATCATCAGCACCGAGCCGGCCGCTGCACAAAAACAACCCGATGATACACCGCTGCAAACGGACGATGCGGCACAAAAAGGAGGCGAGAGCGCATGAAAGCAGTTTTTATCAAAGAATGGAAGGCCTATTTTAAGTCGCCGATCGGCTACATATTTTCCGGCATTTTTTTGGCGTTGTGCGCGATCTTCTTTGTATCCGGCACGCTGGCTTATCAAACCGCCGATCTGAAATCGATGTTTGCAAACATCAATGTGATCTATCTGTTTTTGGTATCGATCCTGACCATGGGTCTTTTGTCCTTAGAGCGCAGCCGCCGCACCGACCAGCTTTTGCTGACGGCGCCGGTCAGCGTCACACAGATCGTCATCGGCAAGTATCTGGCGGCGCTTTCCGTCTTTGGCATCACGCTGGCCGTCTCTCTGATCTTTCCGATGATCCTCTGCATCTTCGGCAGTCCGAGCATCACCGAGATGATCGGCTCCTATATCGGCTTTATTCTGCTCTGGGGCGCGTTTATCTCTATCGGTCTTTTCATCTCCGCACTGACAGAGAGCCAGATGATCGCGGCCATCGTTACCTTCGGCGTTTTGCTGCTGGTCTTTTACATGGATTGGATTGCGGCCAACATTTCAAACGCTGCCATCCAAAAGATTGTCACATGGTTCTCGCTGATGAGCCGCTATGAGGAATTCCAGAACGGCATCTTAAACACGGTAAACATCGTCTACTATCTCAGCTTTATCGGCGTATTTTTGTTTCTTACCGTGCAGGCGGTTCGCCGGCGGCAATACGGCGATACCCGGTTTAAGATCCACAGTGCGGCCATGACCGCAGCGGTACTTGCCGGTGCCGTCTTGCTGAACGGCATTGTCACCACCCTGGACGGCAAGCTGCCCATAAAATTTGACATGACCCAGGACAAGGTTTATGAATTTTCGGCACAGACCAAGGAGGTCATGAACGAGCTTAGTGAACCGATTGATGTTTATGCGCTCTATTCCGACAGTATGAGCGGCGAACTGGTCTCTGCCATTAAGGAGTATCTGTCCCAATACCAAAGCATGAACAGTTTATTAAAGGTCACCTATATTGACCCGTACGAGGATCCGGCCTTTGCGAGAAAATACGGCGATGACGCCGGGGTCGGCACCGTTGTGGTACAAAAGGGCGAACGGTTTAAAACCATTCCGCTCAGCCAGCTTTATCGGCAAAGCCAGTCCGGCACCGTCTCTATTGATATGGAAAAACAGATGACTGCCGCAATCCGCTATGTTGCAGGCAACGGCGCTGCGGTAAAAGCCTATCTGACCGAGGGACACGGCGAATACCAGAGCCAGGAGCTGAAAAAGGCACTGGAGAGCGAGGGCTACACCGTTGAGACCATCAATCTTGCAAGCAGCGAAATCCCGGAGGACGCAAGCATTCTCATTTCCATGGCGCCGTCTGCAGATGTCACTGCGGAAGAACGCGACGTCATTGACGCCTATCTGCTAAAAGGCGGCAGAGCTGCCTGGATCTTTACGGCCGGAACCCCTGCGATGGAGCGTCTTTACGGGTATCTCTCGGAATGGGGCATCACGCCGAACAGCGACTTTGCCTATGAGGGTGACAGCAGCAAGGCAATGCGCAGCAACATGGGCGTTCCGGTCCCGTCACCGACGCTGCAAAAGCACACCATCACCGAAAAGCTGCAGCAAAGCGATATTCCCTTTGCCGCGCCGGTCTCCTGCTCCTTTACGTTAAACGAGAATAATCTGCAGCACACCTATGTGACCTCGCTGCTTGAAACCTCCAAAAATTCCTGGGGGATTACCGACTTGCAGCGCAGCAACACCCAAAAGGCAGAAGGTGACATCAGCGGTCCGCTCTCCCTCTCCGCGATCTCGGAAAAGAGCGACGGCACAGGCGGTTCTGTCCTGGTGCTCGGATCCCTGCAGGCCGTAGAGACAGACGGCATCTTAGAAGAATCCAGCTACTGCAACGGCGACTTTGTATTAAACGCCTTCTCCTATATGACGCAAAAGGGCGATTCCTTAAACATCCGCGCAAAGATCATCAGCGCTGAGCGTCTGACTATGACCGAGATGCAGGTAAAAGTGATCTCCATTGTGCTGCAATATGTACTGCCGATTTTGATTTTGGCTGCCGGCCTTTTGGTATGGCTGCGAAGGAGGTATCTGTAATGCCGAAACGGCGCAAACAAATCCGCAACCTGATTCTTGCCGTGCTTGTTCTTCTGCTGCTCGGCGGCGGCTATCTTCTGGCCGTCCGCTGGGAACCGAAAACGGACAACGGCGAGGGTACGCCAACCGCGGCGGCAAATGTGATTACTCTGTTTCAAGCGCAATCCGATGAAGTCCGCGCGGTCTCCATTCAAAATCCAAACCAGACCTACACGCTTTATCAGGACGATGACGGCAACCTCTCGATTCCGGAGCTATCCGACATTCCGTTTCAGCAGATGAGCCTAAAAAGTGCGTTCTCCGGCTTTCTGACGGTGACCGCCGAGCGCAAAATCACCGACGATCTGAGCCGGGCGGCAGAATTTGGTCTTGACAGAGGCGACACCTCCTTTACCGTTCAGAAAAAGGACGGCACAAAGGTACGGTTTTTGGTGGGCGACAACCTGCCGGGCGAGAGCAGCTGTTACATGATGCAAGAGGGCGGCGACGGCATCTATGCCCTGTCCTCCTACAAGGCGGACACGCTGCTGCAATCGACCAACAGCTTCCGAAGCAAAAACCTGTTTTCGGTTTCCACCGACAGCATCACCGCCTTTTCGGTTGCGCGCGGCGGCGAAACACTGCTTAAGGCAAGGCTTGCGGCCGAGGGCGAAAAGCCGCTCAACGCCTATCAGTGCGTTTGGGTGGCCGAGACCCCCTGTGCCGGCGAGGGCGCCTCGGAGGATCGGATCGGCACACTGCTGAAAAACTTTGCGTCCGTAGCCGTCTCCGACTTTGCAGACGATCACCCCGGTGACCTCAGCCGTTACGGCCTCGGAAATGACGCCTATATTCTGACCATCGAGACCGCCGCCGATACCTATACGCTGCGCATCGGTGCGGCATGCGAAAACGGCGTTTACTTCCAATGCGGCAGCGAGCCGTTTGTCTACATCGGCGACAGCGCTTATCTCGACGCTTTCTCCGGCTTTGACCCGATGCAGTATATCCAAAAATTTGTCCGCATCGCGCCGATTGATGAAGTTTCCTCGGTGGAGATTCAAAAGGACGGACGCACGATGACGCTGACCATCGGCGACGGCGATGAAGAAGAAAACGAGGACAAGTACCAGATCAACGGCAAAACCACCAAGGCGGATAACTTTAAAAAGATTTATCAGCAGGTCATCGGCATTCTGTTTGTCAATTCCGCCGCCCATTCTGAGGCCGCCGATCCGTTTATGACGGTCACCTATCATTTTAAGGACGGCACTGCCGACACCAGCCGCTACTTTGCTTATGACGAACGGTACTATCTTGCAGAGCGGAGCGACGGAAAGTGTTTTACCGTCTTAAAGTCAACGCTGAACGATTTGTTTTCGACGCTGGACGCCGCAAACTGACGTATCGAACGACCAATAAACGATAACGCCCAAAAGGGCGGCAAAAAACGCGCCGCGCGCATATCGCGCCCGGTGCGTTTTTTCGTGGAGACGTCTTGCTTGACAAACGGCGTGAAATACGATACAATGGAAAAAATATTATGAAAAATATGAATATAATGGGGGAACAATCTTGTCAGATGGCAATCTGTGGCTGATGCTGCTTTTGCAGGCGGTGCTGATCGCACTGAATGCAGTTTTCGCCTCGGCGGAAATAGCGGTTATCAGCATGAACGAATCGAAACTTGAAAAATTGGCACAGGAGGGAAATTCGCAGGCTCGGCACCTGCGCGGACTGATTCAGGATCCTGCGCGGTTTCTCGCAACCATTCAGGTCGCAGTCACGCTGGCCGGCTTTTTGGGCAGCGCCTTTGCGGCAGAAAATTTTTCTGCACCGCTGGTTACATGGCTGCTTGCGCTTGGGGTTAACATCCCGGCCGGGACGCTCCGCACCCTGTCGGTGATTCTGATTACCTTGCTTTTGTCCTATGTCACGCTGGTCTTTGGCGAACTGGTACCAAAACGCGTTGCCATGCGCAAGCCGGAGGATCTGGCGCTGCGTATCACGCCCATGGTTCGCCTGATTTCCGCCTTATTTGCACCGGTGGTCTGGCTGCTTACCCACTCCACCAACCTGGTGCTTCGTCTGTGCGGCATTGACCCCAATATGGAAGAAAACGACGTCTCGGAAGAGGAAATCCGCATGATGGTTGACATCGGCTCGGAGAGCGGTGTGATCGATGACGATGAAAAAGAGATGATCCATAATATCTTTGAGCTGGACGATAAGCCGGCCGAGGATATTATGACGCATCGGACGGAATCCTGTATTCTTTGGATTGAGGACTCAATTGAGCAATGGCGTGCGTATATCGATGAAACCGGGCATACACGCTATCCGGTCTGCGGCGATGACATTGATGATGTCATCGGCATCGTCAACAGCCGTGATTTTTATCGGTTTTTGCTTGGCGGCGGCCAGAAGAGTACGCTGCGTAACATTATTCGGGAGCCGTATTTTGTCCCGGACAGCATGAAAGCGGACGAATTATTCTCCAGAATGCAGCAGAAAAACACCCACATGGTCGTGGTGATGGACGAATACGGCGGTTTTCAGGGCGTTGTCACGCAGAAGGATCTTTTAGAGGAGATTGTCGGCGAGTTATACAGCGAGGACGAAGAGCCGGAGCAGGAGCGCGATATCGTAAAGCTAAACGATACCACCTGGAAAATCCGCGGCGGCGCGGAGATTGAAGATGTGGAGGAGGCGCTTGGCGTTACCTTCCCGGATGGGGATTACAATACCTTTGCCGGTCTGGTGCTGGACGCCATCGAGACCCTGCCGGAGGACGGCGAAACCGTGCGCACCAAAATCGGCCGTATGGAGATTCATGTCACCAAAATTGCCGAACACCGTATCGAAGAGGCTATCGTCACACTTCCAAAAGAGAATCCGACAGAAGAATAAAACAAGGGGCTGTGGTAAGACGATTTTTAAAATCGTATTAACCACAACCCCTTTGTTATGAGTTTTATTTTTATGCCAGAGAAGAAACCGCTTTGATGAGATTGCCGAACAACGCCTCAAAAAACGCATCCTTATCGCCGCCGGGCACCCATGTGCCGTCCTCCTTCACCATGGTTACGGTCAGCGCTGTCTCCACCGTACCGAGATCGTCACGGCGAATCACCTCTGCCATCTTATCGGCCAAACACTTTTGATACTCCTCCTGCGTCATGGTCGGGAGCTTTGCCTGATAATCCGCATCGGCGACCATGTTCATGACCTCACCCAAATAGGTGCTTACCACCTTCGAAAAATCCACCGTAGTGACTGCCGCCGTGATTTTTACACTGCCGGCATCCTCTTTTTCTACCGATGTAACGCGGTACTGCGTCTTTTTCAGTACCTCTGCGGCGGCCGTCGTTACCACGCTTTTGGTCTCCTGATCCAGCAAATCCTGATCCTGTATCTGATAATAGGCACTGATTTTTTCAAGATCTCCGCTTATGAGCGCCTGCATCATCGCATCAAACGCCCCTCCGGCGTCCTGCTTTGCACCGCAGCCGGCCATAAGCAAAACCGCTGCGGCAAGACAGAATATACAACTGTATCTTAACATTTTTTTCATGATTTTCACACCCTTTACACGAAATTTATTGTAACACAGGACCGATCGCTTGTCAAATGAATTTCCGATCATTGCCGCCGCGCTTTTTACAAAAATAAGTTCTTGATTTTACGGTTGATCTATGGTATACTAAGCCCAAATAAGATCATAAATAAGGAGAATGATTACGATGAAAAAACATCTGATAAGCCTGCTGCTTGGCTGCAGCCTGTTGCTGCCCACCCTCGGCGCAAGCGCTGCGGCGCAGCAAATCACCATCAACGGCAATGTTGCCGAAATCCCGGCCGAGATGGGTCATATTGAGGAAAGAGACGACCGCACCTTTGTTCCGCTGCGCTTTGTGATGGAGCATTTGGGCTACAGCGTCAGCTATAACGAGCTGCAGCAGAGCGCTACCATTACGGACACCAACGGCACGGCTTACCTGGTAATGCGCGATTCTCAGCTGCTGTTTGTACTGCCGGACACCGGCACGCCGAAGCTTTATACCATGGACACCAAGGCTTACATCGACGACGCGGAATCCCGTTTCTATCTGCCGATCCGCTTTTTGGCGGAGGCCATCGGCTACAATGTCGGCTGGGACGAGGCAACCGAAACGGTTAGTCTTACCATGGCAGAATAAATTTTATCTGCGCGATCGGCGATAAAACCAAGTGCCCAAAACTGTTTTGCGGCGCCGCACGGATTTTGAGAATGATTGGCCGTATGATGACGGCAGAATGGAGATTTTTATGAAACGATTACAAAAAATAACCGCTGCCGTATTGGCAGCAGGAACCCTGCTTTTGGGAACGAATGCTTTTGCAGCGGCGCAGACCATTAAAATCAACGGAAATGTCACGCAGATTCCGGCAGAGATGGGCGCCATCCAGGAAAAGGACGACCGCACCTTTGTCCCCGTGCGTTTTGTCATGGAAAACCTGGGCTGCAAGGTTGATTACATTGACGACAGTAAAATGGCGGTGATCTCCTCGATCTCCTGCAGTTATCTGATTCAGGAGGGGAATCCGACCCTGTTTATTTTGCAGGATCAGTACACCCAAACCCAAAACCTGCAGATGGATACCTCGGCCTATATCGAAGAGACGGAAATTGACGGACAGACCTACGGCCGCATGTACGTTCCGATCCGCTTTTTGGCGGAGGCCATCGGCTACAACGTTGGCTGGGACGAGGCAACCCAGACCGTGACGCTGACCATGGGTTCGTAACGGCACGATTTTCATTTTACACGGTTTTTTGCGCGGCTTTCGCCGCGCTTTTTTATTGTATCAGGCGCAGCAAGCCCGAAGGCAGACAAAATCATGAAATTTCTGTAAAATTTCTGTTTTTTGCTTGCTATTTTTGCAAAAATATTATATACTGTATCCAGATAGAATGATACGCGATGCGGTCATTTCGTCAATTTTTAACAAACGACAGGAGGTATATCTATGACTTACAACATCATTTGCAAAAAGGTAGAACTGGCGGAATCCAGCAAGGAAAAAGTGCTTGCGAAAGTAAAAAAGCTAAGCAGGTTTTTCGCCGACGATGTGGAATGCCGCATTGTAGTCTCTGCACAGCGGGAACAAATGGTTGTGGAGATCACCTTCCCATATAAAGGCTTTTTGATTCGCGCAGAGGCACGGGACGCAGAACTGCTGTCGGCGATTGATGTCTGCCTGGCAAATATTGACCGTCAAATCCGCAAAAACAAGACCAAGCTTGCAAAGCGCCTGCGCGACAGCAGCCTGGCCGAATACAGCCTGGATCTCGGCGCACCGCCGGAGACGGAAGAGGACGAATTGAAAATCATCAAGGTAAAGCATCTGGATGCAAAACCCATGATGGCCGAAGAGGCGATTTTACAGATGAACATGCTGGGACACAACTTTTTCATTTTTAATAACCCGGACACCATGGCCGCCAATGTCGTATATAAGAGAAAAGACGGCAACTATGCACTGATTGAACTTGGTGAGTAACACCGAAAAGAGAGGCAATTCACACATAAATTCAGCGGCCAGGCTCTGATAAACCTCTC